>Ga0105049_10007220_pt1 | contig 12904 bp, 9 predicted proteins | sample MAT06_FD_78087 | JGI IMG/M metagenome (GOLD analysis project Ga0105049, IMG submission 78087) | Freshwater microbial communities from Lake Fryxell liftoff mats and glacier meltwater in Antarctica - MAT-06 | ecosystem: Environmental > Aquatic > Freshwater > Ice > Liftoff microbial mat | place...
CCAATGATTCGAATCTCTCAACTTTCAGCCACGCTGGCCTTGTTGTTGTCAGTTGGTCGACAAACTGTTAAGTGATCATCTTCATTGCGGTTCTTCTGATCATCGCAAAAGATGATTGCGTTCAGGAATCCGTCAGTATCCATCAAATTCACCTAATCTAATCTTCAGGTCATTCAGGTTCAGATCAATGAAATCCACTGACATCCCAATCAGAGACAAGTTCAATCCATCCACGATGTCTCCTGCTGAGTTCATCCTTGCGGAAACTGCAGATCTGCGTTCTGAACTGTTGCAACATCCGATCTACTCGCAAATCACTGACGTCGCCTCGCTGCAAATCTTCATGCAGCATCATGTCTTTGCTGTTCTCGATTTCATGTGGCTGTTGAAGCGATTGCAAAAAGAATTGACCTGCATTGAGACACCATGGCTCCCGCGTCAGGAGTCGGAGTTAGCTCGCTTTGTAAACGAAATTGTTTTAGGTGAAGAATCCGATGAGAATGGCCAGGGAAGTTTTTCGAGTCACTTTGAGCTGTATTTGAATTCCATGGACGATGTGCAGGCAGATCGCAAACAAATCGTCCGATTCACTCAATCGTTGCGAGATGGCTTCGCAGTGGCTGATGCTCTTGCAGTTGTAAACGCTCCAGTCAGCGTTCACAGCTTTGTGAATTTCACACATCAGGTCACGACAACGTGTTCGGCGGCTGAGGTTGCCTGTGTGTTTTGTTTTGGCCGCGAAGATATCATTCCTGAAATGTTTCAACGGCTGCTGACAACATTCGAAGAAACTGACATGCAGGTTCCGTCACTGAGCTATTACATCAGGCGACACATTGAACTGGATGGCGACCATCACGGGCCTCTTTCGCGGCGCATGGTGAATTTGCTGTGCATCGATTCGGATACAACAGCACAATGCGTTGCGACGACACGAACGGCCATTCAACAACGAATTCAACTATGGGACGGCGTGCTGGCCGAAATCGACTCAACAAGTCGCTGAAAGCCGTGCGGAAGTCAGCACTAACGTTTCTTAAGTCAATTCAGGCATCACTTTGCCGCCATCTTCAACCAAATACTGCGGGCGACCATTGTTATCAGTGATCGTGGTTTGATCGACACTAATGCCCAGATGGTGAAATAATGTCGCGTAGACTTCGCCAAACATGACGGGCCGAGCGATAGCCTCGCCGGCAATGCGATCGGTCGCACCAATGACTTGTCCGTGCCGCATACCGCCGCCAGCCATCAACGCACAATTCACCTGCGGCCAGTGATCTCGACCGACCTGAGAGTTGATCGTTGGAGTTCTTCCAAATTCGCCCCAAACAATCACGGCACAGTCGTCTGACAGTCCTCGCTGATGCAGGTCTTCGATCAACGCACTTACGCACTGATCAAACACCGGGAAGTCTTCCTGTTCGCGCACAAAGATCGAGTTGTTGGCACGACCTTCTGCATTCGTTCCGCCGTGCCAGTCCCATTTGCTGTAGTTCAACGTCACAACACGCACGCCGGCTTCGATCAATCGTCGAGCCACCAACAGGCTTTGCGGAACGCGCGGAGCACCATTGCTGTCAATGGAAATTTTTGGATTGCCGGTACCATAGCGTTCCACAGTGCGAGGATCTTCCTTCGACAGATCCAGAGCTTCCGCCAGTCGAGAGGACGTCAATAATCCCATCGCCTGTTCAGTGAACGTATCCATGCCAACCATCGTTGTTGAGACATCAATATCACGTCGCAACTGGTCAACACTTTTGAGAAGTGCTTTGCGATCCGACAAGCGATCCAATGAAACACCGTTGAGCACCATGTCATCTTTCGTCGGTCCCATCGGACGAAACGGTGCGTGTGATGTGCCTAGAAATCCTGAACCAGGCTCATTGTAAGGACCGTGAGTACACGGATAGCACAGACTCACGAACGGCGGCGCAGCGGGTGTGGCTGGTCCAGAAACACGTGACACCATTGATCCAAACTGAGGCCAGCCACCGGATGGCTTTGGCTTTTTCGGATTACGACCGTTGAAGACCTGCACTGCATTATGATCGGCCTGATTTCCAACCAGTGATCGAATGACGGTCAACTTATCACCCATTGCTGCCAGTCGTGGAAATGCTTCGCAGATTTCCATTCCCGGAACATTTGTCGCGATGGGCTTCCATGGTCCGGCGATTTCGCGTGGAGCTTCCGGCTTCAGATCAAACATGTCCTGATGCGGCGGACCGCCCACCAAATAAATCATGATCACAGATTTTGGCGACTTCGTTTTTCCTGCCGCTTGATCGGCTCGCAGAATCGATGGCAACGTCCATCCGCCCGCCGTTCCAATTGCCGCCAGCGTGCCGATGTTCAGCATGCTGCGTCGAGAAATTCCATCGCAAAAGCGGCTGTGGTTGTCTCGTTGTCCATTGAATTGCAGCATGCAATTTTTTCCTGAAAGTCGAATGAATCTTTGGTCAATGAGTCACAATGCCGTGTTCCAACTCTCGGCGAAACCAAGTGGTAACATGGACTCCAATACGAATCCAGAGCAGACACCCCGAAAAAACAAATGTCTGCCTAAATCAATCTGGCAGCACCAACTGCCGTCTGATCATGTTTGAGCCGCATTGCGATCAAGTATTGCAGCGAGCCGAAATGAACCGGAGTGAACAGCGACAAACTCACTTGCCTGAACATAAGTTCTGGTTCTTATCAATTGCAATCATCAAAACCGGCCGATAGTTTACAGGTCCGAAATTGCGAAACCTACAGGTCGGCAGCTCTTGGCACACAACATCTGGAAGCCGCAATCTTGAGTATTTATTGAAACGAATGTAACCAAATGCGGTTGCGAGGGACAACATATGTCAGAATCAGTCGGAATCGTTTGTCCTGTTTGCCGATCCAAGTTACGCCTCAAAGGCAGTGTGTTGACGAAAGCAACAGTGCCGTGCCCCAAGTGTGGTACGACTCTGGATGTGCCTAAGTCAGAAACTCCAGCGGCACCAGCTCCGCAAAAATCATCAACTGCTCCGGCAGCGATCGCGCAGTCGCGGAAGGCATCGACGCAGGCGTCAACACCAATTCAGCAAACGTCGTTGGATTCTGCCGGTGACTCGAATCGCACTAACGCATTGCCATCCGCTCAACCGCCGCGCAAGCGAAAGCAGCCCGTGGAAGAGATTCCAAATCCGTACGGCGAAGACGTCTTCGATGGCAGTGAAGACTTCTTCAGCGGCGGTGAAAGTGATGACCTTAGCAGCTATGGAGCGGCAGCAGATCCGTATGGTTCACGGGCCTCGCTGCCTCCGAAAAAACGCCAAAAAACAGCTCAGTCAATGAAGTCGAATGCTCAGTCAGAATTCTCGCAGGATTCCGGCGGCACGCGACGCGGCGGTTTTCTGTCGTGGGTTGGGTATGGACTGCTGGCAGCAGTGGCAGGCATCATTCTGCAGACAGTGCTGGGATACACGAACTACCTTTTTCCGCTGCTCATTGCGACCATCGCGACTGGTTCGATGGTGGGGGCTGCTGTTCGATATGCGGCAGGACAAAACAATGGCTGGGGCCCCGGAATCGTGGCCGTATTGATTGCAGCATTTGCAATCTTTGCGGGTCGAGTCGGCGCGTTTGCCGTTTCACCGGATGTTGACAAAATTCTTGGCATACCAGCCGCTCCCATAACGCCTCAGGAAGCGGAAGCCAGAGTCGTACAGGAAACGACGGAGCCCTTTCTTATTGCCGACATCGCCAAAGAAGTTGAGTACGACGATGAATTCCTGAGCCGAGAGAACCTTGACGGGGATGCCGTGAGCGATTTTTGGCTGGAACATTCACACGAAGAAGATCCCGCAAAACGTTACATGCCAGCCGTCTGGACGGAAGCCACGCATCGATGGAATCGAAATTCACCGGAGCAGAAAGAGACCATTCGAAAAAACAAAGAGCTGGAACTTCGACAAGAATACGGCATCATGTCGGAAGAAGGCATTCAAGAAAGTATTAATAAAGCCACGACAGAAGTAGCGATGATCGCCGAGATCGCCAACACTCTTTACGAAGATGAAGAGTGGATCACTCAAGCTGGTATCACCGAAAACCAAATTGACGAGCACTGGGAGAACACCGACTTTGACGGTCCAGCAGACACTCAGGCTCAACATCTTGCTCCCGTCTGGACGGAAGCAAAACGCCGTTGGGATGAATTGCCGCCAGATCAAAAACAGGCTCGCATCAAAGAGACGACTGACAACGTGCGGGCTGAGCTTTTCTTTTCAGCAGAGGACGCACAAACCGCTGAAAACGTCGGCAAAGCAATTCGAGTACTGGTCATTATCTTCGGAGCGTTGTTCACACTGTTCTGGGGAATCGGCAGCTTGATTTGTTCGATTTCTGCACTCGCCGGCGCGTTTAAACTCGGATCCGGAATGGCCACCGGCAAATAACAGGCTGTCGATTTACTGATTTTCGTTGTTTCGACCAACTCACCACGCCGAAACAATGCAATCTGACGAACGATAGACTGGCTGTTCCACTGTTTTGTTTCGCCAGAACAAAGTGCGTTCCGCAGCGGTCGGAAGTGGTACGCTTTTTTTTACGGCGGTCCTGTTATCGATCGAAGCCGCAGCTGAGAGATCAAATGGTGCAAAGTATTTTCGAAACGCTGTCTCGCGATATTTTTGCAAGACATGAATCGGATCGACTCCGTACCAATGCGACTCGGGCTGCACGAACGTGATTTGATACTCGGCAGCCAACTCCTGCACTAGTTTTTCCAGCGCGAGCGAACGGGCGAGAATCGTTGAGTGCGGCAGGAAGGAGCCCGGGAACAGAATCGTACGTGCAACCAGGTATCGCACTCGGCCAATGCGTGCGACTGAATCCAACGGCAGGCCGGTCATGACAATCCTGGCATCAGACTGCCATGTAAGAATGCGTTCAATAGTCTGTCTGAGCGACGCTACGATCTCGTTCGGTTCGAACAGATAGACGAGATCATTTCCAATATCCGTGATGAGCACTCGTGGAGCCTGTGGCATATCGCACGGCAGATGATCCCACAAACCTGAGGCATTGATGGATGGCAACTGACGAAAGCAGACCGCACTGGTTTTTATATATGATCGCCCCATCCCAATGGCGACGTTGAGATTCAAGGGAGCTGTTGTCAATTGTCGCAGTGTCCGTATCAACGCTGGCCAGCCGAGGACAAGATTACTGGCACCAAGCAGCATGATCTGCTGAGGTGGTAAACCGGCGGTCGCCGAATCGCTGGCGTCCGAATCAATGCTCATCGATTATTTCTCCGCCTGCACTGCCGACATGTATTCGCTCAAGCGTTCCAGATTGCGACTGAAAAGTTGACTGGAGATCACCGATGTCTGACCTTTTAGATGAGTCGCCGCTGTGAGTGGTTCTCCTTTGTCATCCGACAGCCAGCGCCCTTCGGAATCCAGTTCAGATACGATCCGTTCCGCATCTCTTGTCAGTGTCTTCAGACTGCTGACGGATTTCTTAAACTTGCCGGTTTGTTTCAGCTCCTCATAACGTTTTTCAATCTTGTCGAGCCGTGGCTTTGCTTTGAATCCATAGTGCGTCGGCAAATTGCTGTCGTCGTATGTCAATTCATAGGTGTCACGCACAAAGTACAAAGGTCGATTGGTTTGCAATTCATAGAACCTGGCAATTTGGCCATCCGCCAACAGTGATCGTTTCATCCATGCGATGGCTGGTTCGATCGGAGCGAGATACTTTTTGTCGCCCGTCTGTTCATACAGGAACAGCAGCGTTTCCATCGCGTCTTCGGATTCTCGTCCGGAAATCGCCGCCGGTTCAAATTTCCGTGCCCACATTGGCTGCATATCGAAGTTGTATTGCTGAGCCCACGCGGGTTGCGGTTCCGGCATTTGAGCCAGAATCAGAAAATCTCCCAACTTCAGAAGTGCTACGCGATACTTTGCATCGCCGTATGTTTGATGAGCCATGAGCAATGTGCGTGCGACGGTGCCGGCCAAGCCATCATTGAGTGTGTAGTAGTCCCAGTATTCTTTGATGCGATTTTCGGTCCGCCAGTCATAGCCCGGATACGCTGCGGGTTTTACCTGCTGCACTGAAACTGGTTCTTTCCATCCCTGCGGAAAACCACCATTTGCAAACTGTGCGGCAAGCAGAGAATTCAAGGCCAATAATGTAGCGTCGTGGATCTCGGCGTTTTTGAATTCCAGAGCCTTATCAACTTTCATCAGCAGACAAACTGCCGCCTGCGTCTTATCGTCATCGAGTGTGGAATAGTTCTTGCCTTTCGCGCGGCCCTTTCCGTTACGATAGCGATCAGCGTGCGGGCCTTTCGCGTCAAAATCGATGCTGGCCGTCCAGCCACCGGATTCCAGTTGCCCGTACATGAGTGCGTTTGCAGCATCCACCGCCGCAGCCAGAAATTGCGGATCGCCTGTGGCTTCGAACGCAGTCACATAGGCCATGCCGACAGTCGGAGTTCCCGGCGGTTGCACCCAAATTTCGGTCGGTGTGGCTCTGCCTTCTCCCTGACGCAACTTCAGATCGAGGGCATATTCGTAGACATAGCCGCCTTGAACGGCAACTTTTTCATGATAGAACGTTGTGGCCTGTTTCATGGCTTGTCGACAACGCGCCTGAAGTGATCCTGTAGGAAAATTATCGTCAGCCGAAGTCAATTGTGGAGTTAGGCAATACAACACGATTAGTACATGGATCAATCGCAGCATTGGAATCTCTACCTTCTGATTTAGCTGGCTCCCAACCCCGTCGGGGTATTTTTTGAAAGCTTTGGGCACAGCCCCAAGTACATACGAAATCTACAACGAAAGCCCTGAAAGGCAACGCTGTGAAGGATTTTGACAAGTGAAAATACTGAAGAAATAAACAGCAACGATGCGATTCATTCTGATCACAATCGCACTTCGACCGACAGCCATGCACGAGCATAGGACCAGAGACTGTCTGTGCTGCGAGGCGAGATGTTGAGGATCTCGGCGATTTCGCGAAGTGTAAAACCCGCGAAATAGCGAAGCTTGACGACTTCTGCGGCCTGGGCGTTCACGATTGACAACCGCTCCAGTGCATCACTGATGGAGAGGATTTCTTCTGGCGGCTGCCTGAGAGGAATATCTCCATCGGGAAATGGTTCCAGCTTGACGTCTCCGCCATGTTTCTGACATTGACGGCGGCGGGCGGCATCGACAAGGATTCGTCGCATCGCTTCGGCTGCAGCAGCAAAGAAGTGAGAGCGACCGTCCCACTGTTTTCGTTCAGCCAAGGTTCCTACAAGACGAAGATACGCTTCGTGAACAAGTCCTGTGGCATTCAGGGACAGCGGAGCCGATTCTTTCGCAAGCCGATTCGCAGCCAGCTTTCGAAGCTCGTCGTACACAAGCGGAAGCAACTGCGAAGCGGCCTGTTTGTCACCTTTCTGAGCGGCTGTAAGGATCTCTAAGACATCAGACATTGACAACTTCCTGACCCGGGATTCTGAAAATTTCAAAAGTCCGTCAAGGGAGTGGACGAATTGATCGCGAACCACTGTTTACTCAAACGGAGACAGCAGGGCTACGACGAGTCCCTCCAACTGATGACCCAGTGAATAGTGATTATAGATTCCTGAAATATAATATAATAGCTTCGTGCTGAGTGGGACCAAGTCCATGCCTTCCTGCTGGGCAAACAAGGGCTGATCCGGTTGATCGGCTGCTTTCGGGCGACGAATGTTGTGTATGATTACGCTGGAAACTACTGGGCCGTAGACCTGAGCAGGGGCTCCGGATTCAACCCTTGCGACAAGAAGCATCGACATGCGCTCTCGCTGATACGACCATCCTTTAATTGTTTTGGCACGTTTCAAATCTTCTGGTCGGCCATCCAGAATCGCGATCGCCTTTTCCAAGTGGTCGCATCGCACATATGCTGCACCGAGAAGGACTCGGGTTCGCAGGGTCTCTGGCTCAAGCTGCTGAAGTGCCTCAGCCCACCGTAGGGCTTTCTGAAAATCCACATCGCTCCCATAGCGATTCACGAGCAACTTGCGGCATTGTTCGGCAATTCGGTCCGCGTTCAATCCTTGCTGATTGATCTGCTCAAGGGCCACTTTGCGAACCAGCGGTTTAAGTCCAGGACGAGCCTCGATCGCGGCAATGTTTTCTGCGGGTAATGGTGAATGATTGAGCAATTCCGCCAACATCGTGGTCGCAACAAGTTCTGCATCATCGCTGTCTGGCAGAGGCGTGGCGTCGAATACGGCGGAATTCCCGCCGCCACCAGTGCCAGCTGCCTTGCCAAGCAAAAGGCTGGTCAATTTGTGCCCATTGAGATCGAAGTCCAGAGTCCAGTTGTAGAGATTGGAATCGGCAATGGGTATCGCTAACAGCTCGCGGCCGGATGCAATATCCCACAGTGTACCCTGTGCCACGAATCCGCCCTCGATTTGAGAACGTTTGCCATGGAGCGTGAGAATTCGGCGATCGTCCGGGCTGAATCGCACGGAATCGGCAGGATTACCGATAAGCGAGATCTCGCTCAAAAGCAGTCCTGATGACAGCTCCCAGACCGTGAGTCGATCGACCTTCTGCATTCCGGCGCTTTCACTTGTACGACCAACAAGTGGGACGAAAACTTCGTTGAGGATCGCAACAAATTTGCCGTTGCGGCTGAACTCAACACCATTCCCATGCGCTGACACGACCGTTTTGTTTTGCTGGAGGTTCCAGATTTCCACGACGTTCCGAGGAGCCTGCACGGCCGCCACATGAACACCGTCAGCAGATGGGTAGAGCATTGAAAACAGTGGATTGCGTTCGTCACCGCGGTTTAGTTTTGGATTCGTGGAACTCTGAATCATTTTCCCTGTGACGACATCCTGAACGAAAACGTCGCTGCTCTTTAACACAACGCCGAGCCCATTCGGGGCCGTGTGACTGCCGCACAGAGCAAGTCGTCCAGTTTCGTGCATTCGTGTGAACCCTGTGATGTAGGTCCGTGGATCCATCTCGTTTGGGAGTGGAGTGATTGGTTTTCCCGTCACTGTGTCCATCACGACCGCAGTGTAGGATGGTGCCAAAAGAAGCAAATGTCTTCCGTCGGCACTGAACTCCATGATTTGCTGCGGTGTGTAGAATCGATAGTCGTGAGATCCGAGACCTTTTCGCGACATGGAAGGTGCTTTTGCCTGGTGAACGGCATGCCACAGTCGCTGATTGGATGCTAAATCGTAAAGCTCAATCGAGTATGCGTAAAGACCCCCGTTCTTTCCTTCGTCATCTAAATTTGTACGGTGAGCGAGGTAACGGCCATCGTCGCTGAATTTCAAAAATGACGATCTAAGACTGTCGTATGTATTGCCAGCTTTGAGCACAACCTCTTCGCCGCTGCGATTACGCACGAGCACTGTGCCATCGGCCAAGGTGACGGCAAGACGAGTCTCGTCCCTATTCATCGTGCTTCCAAATATCGCCAATCGATTCAGCGGATTCTGTTGAACAGCGAAAAGATCGTCTTCCTGAGCCAGATCCCAGCCCAGCACCTGACCGTCCGTGCTGCAGGCAAGAAGTTGCTTGCCGTCGTCCGAAAACGAAACGGAATCAATCGCTGCGGCTTCGTTTTTCAGTGTTCGGATCACGTGCCCATCGTCCGTATCAATCAATCGCACGCTGGACGTTGTGTGCCCGGTCACCGCCAACACACGGCCATCAGGGCTCACGGCTGTCTTTACATAACTCGGCATCGTTTCCTGTGATAATCGCTCCGTTTTCAGTTTCTCGAGATTCCAGAGCAGCAGTTCTGATTTGTTAGAGCCGCTGTATCCGAGCGTTTGCAGCAAGATCCTTTTCTGATCCGGCAGCCATTCAATGGACAGAACGTCATCGTTCCACGACATCACGGCAGTTTCATTTCCTGTTGCGATGTCCAGAACAACGGCCACTTCCCGAAATTCTTCTGTTAAGTCTTTCGATCCAAAGGTGAGCCAGGCAGAAATCAGGGTTCCGTCCGGGCTAAACTTAACCTGATTGACTTCTTTCTGCAAAACCTTGTTCAACACAATTTCAGCCGTATCCACACTCCAAACGATGACTCGACAGGCAGGTGATTCATTTTGGTGTGTGACATCCAACCCAATAACCGCAACGCGCTGACCATCGGCGCTGATGTTCATTCTGCAGACGCTGGAAAAACTATTCTTCGGATACGGGATGGTAATTTGTTTGCCGGTTGGTTCGTAGACGGAACACTCTTTCTTGAAGGTCATGTTTGTGAGTGGCCGATCGAAATGCACGACCGCACTTACACCGAACACAGAACGACCAGAGTTCGAGAACGGAGTCCGATCGATCATAGTCACAAGTCGTTCTGGAATGGTGGAAAGAACCTTGCGGGTTGCCAGCTCAAGAATCTGCGTCTGGTTTTTCTGAGTCACTGCCACCAGACGCCCACCGGGTATCATTGAGGCGACAGAACTGGTTGGGCCATAGCCATAGCTGAAGTTCTCAAACCGCATCAGTGTGGTCGCCTGATTCAGCGATCTGTACCAGTAGTTCCATTCAAAGCCTCGCAGGTCCTCTTCACCATGGATTGGAAGCTGAGCCATGAGAATCTCACGCATCCGTTTGAGATTGCCTCGTTGAGCTTCGATGCGAATGAGATTCATGTCCGAGGCATAGAGGGATCGGCGTTGTTCCTCGTTGGATGCTTTCAACTGCGTGGTCAAAGCAACCGCTTCATCCTTCAGTCGTCGGGCGTCGTCTCGCTGATGCTCGGCTTCCTGTCGCTGCTGCGATTCTGCCATGCGAGCTGAGTCGGTATCCTTTTGACTCTGTTCGGCCTGAAGCGTCAGTTCTGACTGAGCCGCTTCTGCTTTAACAGCTCGGTCTCGTTCGTCGACGGCGTTTTTTCGTTCCTGCTGTGCGTCGTTCAGGCTTCCCTGAAGTCGTGATTCAGCAACGACCGCTCGATCCAATTGTGCATTAGCGTAGAATGCGAACCCTGTGCTGATCACAGCGCCGAGCAGTAACGTGCAGGTGATGGCCGCCACCGCAAAAGCAAGTCCCTTGTTTCGCTGGATAAACTTCTGAACGCGGTAAGTCGTCGAAGGTGGGCGAGCAATGATCGCTTCGTGCTTCAGATATCGCTGAATGTCGTCCGCCATTGCATTGGGAGTGTCGTATCGCCTTTGGCGGTCCTTCTCCAGGGCTTTCATCACGATCCAGTCCACGTCGCCGCGGAGCAGATCGCTGAGCCGCTTGGCGTCGGTACCGCGATTGGTCGAAATCAACATGGAAGCATCGTTGTGCAGACTCGACAGCCGTGTACTTGGTCGAGGTGCTTCAATGTCACGAATGAGTCGTTGCATTTCTGCGAATCCCGCTTCTCGCAAGCGTTGCTGTTCGATGGGCGTGGTTCCAGTCAGAAGTTCATACAGCAGCACTCCAAGAGAATAGATGTCGCTGCGAGTATCGATGTCGAGCCCGCTCATTTCAGCCTGCTCGGGGCTCATGTAAAGCGGAGTGCCGATCATCTGGCCATAGGCCGTAAAGAGTGTCTTCTGAGTCAACTGTTGGCTGGTTGCCTTGGCAACGCCAAAGTCAATCACTTTGGGAACGGGCTTGCCATCGTGGAGCGTGACCATCACGTTCGACGGTTTGATGTCTCGATGAATAATACCTTTGTGATGAGCATGCTGCACCGCGAGACACACAGGGATGAAGAGGTTCATCCGATCCTCCACCGACAAATGGTTCTTGTCGCAGAAGTCGGTGATCGGAACTCCTTTGACGAGTTCCATGACAAAGTACGGTCTGCCACTGTCAGTCGCGCCGGCATCCAGCACGCGTGCAATGTTTGGATGATCCATCAAAGCCAGCGCTTGGCGTTCGCTCTCAAAGCGGGCGATGACTTCTTTAGTGTCCATACCGGGCTTGATGATCTTAAGAGCCACCTTACGACGAACTGGCTCCGCCTGCTCGGCCATGTAGACAACGCCAAATCCTCCTTCGCCGATTCGTTGGAGCAGCTTGTAAGGGCCGACTGTCGTACCAGCGTCCTCAGTAATCTGCGAGAGGATTTCACTGACGCTGCCAACTGCCGGATTTGCCAGAAAGTTTCCCGTTTCTGCATGAGCAAGCAGCAAAGCCTCAAGTCGCTTCCGAAAAACGTCATTGCTTCCACAGCGTTCTTTGATGAAAGCCAGCCGCTCCTCGTTGGTTTCCAACTGCAATGCACTCAGGAAAATATCCTGCTCGTTCATGGCTCAGTTCCTGCGTTTTCTAGATGACGAATCTCTGACTGCTATTGTCCAATGCGAAAAACCGCATGACAACGCGCAGGAATTCCCTAAACATTTTTCCTGGTGTGACTTCTAGTCCGCCTCGTTCTCGGTTTCCACTCAGTCAAAGCCTCCGAAAAGAGTCTTTTCGCTACGCTCTGCCCATTGGCTGGACATCACTCCGACAACTTCAATCCAGATGCATTAACGCGGCGTTGGGGACGTTGGTGTTGCTGGCGAATGAGCAGGAGCTGAGTCGTCGGGCCTTGCACGCAACGATTGATGCCGAACGGGCTCGGGGTGATCGACTGTTCGCCGAAAACGAGTGGCTGCAGACAGATCTGGAACAGGTCAAACTGGAATACATCAAAAGGGTCAGAAAGGGTCAGGACTCTTTGATGTGGCTGATCTACGAATCATTGCGGCCTCGGAGGTTCAGTTGTTCCGTATCACGAGTCTCCAAACCCGTCATGTTTTGACTTTAATCTGCACGCGGTCGTGATTCACATCCCCCGCTCGCTTTTCGCTGCCACATTCCTTCCCGCGCGAATGGAAGTCACGACGCGATAGGAGCCCCGTCCTGCGTTGTAGAGATACTAGTTCTTTGCCGCTGCTGTGGCATTGCTA
>Ga0105049_10007221_pt1 | contig 12902 bp, 16 predicted proteins | sample MAT06_FD_78087 | JGI IMG/M metagenome (GOLD analysis project Ga0105049, IMG submission 78087) | Freshwater microbial communities from Lake Fryxell liftoff mats and glacier meltwater in Antarctica - MAT-06 | ecosystem: Environmental > Aquatic > Freshwater > Ice > Liftoff microbial mat | place...
AACCACCGCCAGCAGGGCGATAAACAGGGCGCTCTCGAGCATGATGGCGTTCATATAATTACTGAATAATACGGTGCGCGCACCGGAAAGTGTCGGAAATCGGTAAGACCTGCGATCACGAAGGACGGGCGGCGCTGCGATCCGGAGTCATCTTGTTGCTCCACAAGGAGATACAGCTCCCGTCGCTCATTTTCTGTCCGAGGCAACTTGAATCGAAAAAGCAACAGCCGGAACACGGATGACAGCGGATTAGAAGGAATAGCACGGATAAGATGAAAAGCGCTGTTCGCTCTTAGCTCTTAGCGTTAGCTCTTAGCTCTTAGCTCTTAGCTCTTAGCTCTTAGCTCTTCTCCAAGCTCAAACCTCAGCATCTGCTCCAACCCTGGCAGCCGCCACTCGAAGCCGGCCTCGCTGAGCACGCGGGGAGCCACGCGTTGACTCGCGAGTACCGTGAGATTCGCCATCTCCTCGCCGAGCAGCAGACGCAGCGCGAAGGCCGGCACGTGCGCGATCGTAGGCCGGCCCATCACGGCACCGAGCACCTTCGTGAACTCGGCGTTCGTGACGGCTGTCGGCGCCACGAGGTTGACCGGGCCGCGGATATCGTCGCGCATCAAGCAGAAGTGGATGGCACCGATCTCGTCGTCGAGCGCGATCGGACTCACGAACTGCGTGCCTGGCCCAAGCGTGCCGCCGGCGCCGAAGCGAAACAGCGGGGCCTGCGTACCAAGGGCGCCGCCGGCAGCGCCTTGCACGATCCCGGTGCGCAGATGGACCACACGGATGCCGGCCTTCTCCGCTGGCGCCGTGGACCCTTCCCAGGCGCGTCCTACGTCGGCGAGATAGTCGTTGCCCAACGTACTGCGTTCGTCGAGCAGCTCGTCACCGCGACCGCCGTAGATGCCGATGGCCGAGCCGCTCAGCAACACGCGCGGCTTACGCGACAGCTGCGCGAGCGTGTGCGCCAGCAGAGACGTGCCTTCCACCCGGCTGGTCTTGAGCGACGCCCGATGTTCCCGCGTCCACCGCGACGCGACCGAAGAACCGGCCAGGTGGATCACCGCATCGACACCTTCGAGCGCGCGCGCGTCGAGTTGGCCACGCGCGGGATTCCACTGAATGTCCTGGCTGCCCGGCTTGGGTGCACTGCGACCGATGCGGATCACGTCGTGTCCACCGGTGGACAGAAAGGCAGTCAGCTGGGTGCCGATGAATCCTGACGCGCCGGTGATTGCGATGCGCAGCCGTGGTCGATCAGCGAACGCGGCGTGACGCGCCAGATCACCGAGCATGACCGCGTGACGATATGCGAACACACGGGCGAGCGTGCGTTGCGTGTATCCGCCGGCTACCGCTTGGCCGAGACCACCGAGCGGCAGCTCGTAGCGGATATGATCGTCGAGTGTGCTCGAGACCGCATCGATCGGCGCAAATCCGTGTGTGTGCTCCCAAACCGCGAACGGACCGTCGCGCATGACATCGCGGAACTGTCGATTCGCGATGTAGTCCCGATGTTCGAGTGTCCATGTCGTGGGGACGGGGCCGGCGTGCACCTGCAGCACCACCTTGGCCCCATCGCGAATCCCACCGGTGTGCTCCAGCACTTTCGGGCGGTCCCACGGTGGCGAGAGTCGCTCGAACGCGCCCGCGCGCTCATGCCACGCAAACAGCGCCTCGACCGAGACGGGGGCCTGCACCTGCTTCCGGAATTCCTGCATCGACTCGACCTCTCTCCGCTGCGGCGACCCGCATTCACCTGCCTCTGCACTACCAGCCGCCGGCGTCCTCGAGATCGAGGATCCGCCAGCAGTACCAACTGGCAACGCTTGCCCACGGACGCCAGTTCCGCGCCACCTTTTCGAGGCGGTCGGCTTCCGGCAGGGCTCGCATGCGATAAATCCGCTGTGCGCCCTTCCGCACCCCGAGGTCGAGCACCGGCAGCACGTCGGGACGGCCGAGGCGGAACATCAGGAACATCTGCGCCGTCCAACGGCCCACCCCGCGCACCGCGACCAGCGTGTCGATCACCGCATCGTCGTCCATCGTGTCGATCACATCGAGCGGCAAGCGGGCTTCCTCGACATGTCGCGCGAGATCTACGAGGGAGCGCGCTTTCGCCGTGGAGAGGCCGCACACACGGAGAGCACACTCACCGGCCATTAAAATCTGCGCCGGCGTGGGCGCTTCCGTGCGGACTCCGATGTGCTCCTTGAATCGCCCGTAAATGGTCGAGGCCGCGCCACCCGAGAGCTGCTGAAACACGATCGCCCGCGCCAGATGATCGAAGTGCGTGCCATCGACGCGCGGGGTCATCGTGCACGGGCCAACCCGTTCAATCGCCACCGCCATCTTCGGATCGCTGGCACGGAGTGCCGCCACCGCCTCCTCGAGGCGGCGCGGCGTCAGTCGGACAGACGTCAACACATGCTCACATCGTCAACGAGAACATGACGTGCGCCTTCGGGGTGCCGGGGAGCATCAACCACGGCTTGGTATCGGACGGCGTCGTAGAGAGACCGGTGCTGGCCGAGGTGGCAAACGGGATGTACAGGACGAACAGCGGGTTGCCCGTCTTCACCGTGCCGGACGCCGCGTCGAACGCGTCCTTTGCACCGAAGATCTGATACAACGACGCCGGTGCCGTCGGCATCTTGATCTTGCCCGCTTTTACCTCGGCGAAACGCACCGTGTCGATCTGGGCACCCTTCACACCGGACGCGCGCAGGGCGCGGCCACGGGCCATGAACGGGTCCATCGAGTCCTGGTAGCAGGACACGTGGAACTGCTCTTCGGCGGGATCGTCGGCCAGGCACATCATGCCGTTCTTCGTGGGACGGATCCATTCCAGCTTGCCGGCCGTCTTGTAGCCCATCACGCCCGCGCCGTCGCGCAGTTCCTTCGGTAGCGCCTGCGTGGCCGCCGTAATCTGCTCCGCCACCGGCGGCGGCGTCTGCGCACCGAGCGCGGCACCAACGAGCGACAGGGCGGCGGCGCAGGACACAACACAGCTGTTTCGGAACGTCATAATGCTAGCCCCAGGAGAAAGCGGTCGGAAAGTGACAGTTGTGATTACCACCGTGGAGCGTATTCTATGCCGTATATGGCCTCCTCCACAAATGCCGTGCCCGACACCGATGCTGCGGTGCGCTTTGCCAGGCGGGTCTCGCACGACATCAACAACTTCTCGACCGTGGTCCGGACGTACAGCGAACTGCTGCTCGCCGACATTCCCGACGGCGATCCGATGCACGCCGACCTCGTGGAAATCCTTCGGGCCGCCGATGCCACGGTTCAGTATGTCCAGCGCGTGACACAGTTTTCACGCGCGGCACATATGCGGCGGCGACCCACGTCGGCGGATGACGGCATCGCCGACGCGCACGTCGTGCTGGCCGCCGAGCAAGGTGACCGGGCCATTCGCCTGACGCTCGGGGGCGGAGAGATTCACGCCGATGCGAGCTGGTGGCGGGATGTGATGATCGAGTTGCTCCGCAACGCTCATGACGCCGCGCCGCCAGGTGGTGCGATCGTGGTCCGCAGCACTGTCCGAGACGGGGCAGTCATCGTCGATATCGAGGACGAGGGAGATGGCGTTCCAGCCGACCTGCTGGCGACCGTGACCCAGCCGTTCGTCACATCCAAACAGGGCGTGCGTGGGGCGGGCATTGGCTTGGCCATCGTGGCGGCGTTCGTGAACACGCTCGGGGGCTCGCTGAGCTTCGAGCGCTTCGATGGCGCAGTCGACGCAACGTCGGCAGCGGCCCTCCGGACGCGCGTCCGCGTCGTGTTACCGGCGGACCACGCCGCCGGCTGACGAACACCCCGCGCGTGAGAAGCGAACTACACGCGGTTAGCCGCGATGGCGAGCAGGAGCGCGTCGGCGATACGGTCCAGCGGCAGTATATCAACGGCCGCATCGAGCTTGACAGCTTCGCGCGGCATGCCGTACACGACGCACGTCTCCTCGTTCTGCGCCACGGTGTACGCACCGGCGTCGCGCATGGCCAGCATCCCCTTGGCGCCATCGGCGCCCATGCCGGTCAGCAGCGCACCCACGGCATTGCGTCCGGCACTGCGCGCCACGCTCTGAAAGAGCACGTCCACCGCGGGACGCTGGTGATGCACCTTGGGGCCATCTTTCACACGCACCGCCCACCGCGCGCCATTGGCCTGCAGCACCAGATGTTTTCCGCCCGGTGCCACAAGCGCGAGACCAGGCACGACGAAGTCGCCGTCCTTCGCTTCCTGCACACGCATCGCGCAGACTTGGTCGAGTCGCTTGGCGAACGACAGTGTGAAGTGCTCCGGCATGTGCTGCACAATCACAGTGCCCGGGGCATCGACCGGGAACCGCCGGAGCACGTGCTCGAGCGCCTGCGTACCGCCGGTTGAAGCGCCGAGCGCGATGATCTTGTTGGTGGTATTGAGCGACGCGATGGCCGAACGCCCTGACACCGGCGGCGCATCGACCACGTCCGCGCGCTTGAACACACGGGCGTGCGATGCCGCACGCACCGCGCGCACGAGCTCCTCGGCCACATCGCCCGCCGCCAGCGAGGAACCCGGCTTGGCAATGACCTCGACGGCGCCCAGCGCCAACGCTCGGAGTGCGGTCTCGCTGTTCTGTGGGGTGAGCGAGCTGACCACGACCACGGGCATCGGGAAATGCCGCATGAGCTTGGACAGGAACGACAGTCCGTCCATACGCGGCATTTCGATGTCGAGCGTGATCACGTCGGGCCGCAGCTGTGCGATGCGCTCGCGTGCCACGTACGGATCGGTGGCCGTGCCGACGACTTCGATGTCGTCATGCTTCGACAACGCCTCGGACAGTATGCGGCGGACGAGCGCGGAGTCGTCCACGATCAGCACGCGCACGACCCCTGGCTTGCGCAGTGGTGCACCCGAGCCGGGTAGCGGAGCACCCGGTGTAAGCGTCGTGGTCATGCGGCGCTCACAGCACCTTGGGAAGCGGGCGCCACGCTTTCCACGTCACTGAACAGATAGAGCACCGTTTCGGCGCGGCCATCTTCGACGCCGAACGTGACACGCGCCATGGGCTCGTCGGCGTCGCGTGAGACGACATCAATCCCGTCGTGGAGGTACGGCGCCGACAAGTGGAACACGGCTTCGACGCCGGCGATCGCGGGCAACACGTTGCCGCAGATCACGTTCGCGATCTCCCCGAGCGCATCGCGCTGCAGGGGTGGCTCACGGGACGCGCCTTCACCCAGCATGTTCGCTGCGATCGACGGCAGGATCACGGACGAGGCACGAAGTACCAGCCGCCCGCGCAACGGGCCACGAAACTCGACCGACACCGCCACGTCGAGCGGGGCCGCGGCCTGTTCCGGGGAAAGCTCATGCTCCGGAAAGAGGAGCGCGAGCTCCTCAAAAGTCGCTGTCGTCGCTCGTGACAGTGACTGGACCGTAGTACTCGGCATCGGTGACTCCAGTGATACGCAGAATGGTGTCGCGCAGGGTCTCCGGCGCGAACGGCTTACGGACAACAGCGGCGCCCAGCGCATGGAGCGCAGCCAGCCGGGTTTCACTGCCTTCCGTGGAGACCACGATAACGGGCAGCGAGGCGGTTTCCGGCGCGGCACGAAGACGCCGAAGCATCTCCTCGCCATTCATCACCGGCATGTTGATGTCCAGGAGCAGGAGGTCCACCCACTGGTCCTGGAGGACGAACAGGCCTTCTTCGCCGTTGCCGGCCTCGTGGACCGTACCGAGCGGAAGACCACTCATCCTGAGCGTGCGCACGACCATCTGCCGCATGACGGCACTGTCGTCGACCACGAGAACGTTAAAGGCCATGAGTCGGGATCCGTTGCATCAGAGCGTACTTTCGGCGCCGTTGATCTTGAGCGTGACCTCGCCTGTGGTCACGTTCACCCACATCGTACGGGACGTCTGCACGCCCCCGGTGTCGTTCGCATGCACCATCACGCCGTTCTTCCACAGCAGCTTGCGCAGCGCGATCATGTTACGCTTGCCGATCTGGAAACGGTCGTCTTCTTCCCGAGCACCCGCGTGCGCGCCGCCGGCCACCCGCACTTGCATACGTTCTTTCTTCGCGCCGAGCTTGTAGCATTCTTTGAACAGGAGCGGCACGCCACTGTCGATGAACATGGCGGGCTTGTCCTTCATCTTGGCTTCGTCGATGGTCCCTGTGGGTAACATGACGTGCAGCAATCCCGCGACAGCGACGACCGGGTCATACACCACGATACCGAGACAGCTGCCAAGGGCGTAGGTGATCAGTCGCTCGCCCGGCGTATTGGACACCTTCACGTCGGCGACGCCCACGACCCGATCGACCGCGCGCGCAGGCGCAATCATTCCCACCTTACTTCACGTACGCCGCGGGCTGCACATACCGGAAGCGGTGTGTGAGGCCGGTGAGACTTTCCGAATGCCCGACGAACAAGTGTCCACCGGGACGAAGCAGCTCCCAGTAGCGCTCGACGAGCTGCTGCTGGGTGGCCTTGTCGAAATAGATCATGACATTGCGACAGAGAATGGCGTCGAACGGTCCCTGCATCGGCCACCGTTCCATCAGGTTCAGCTTCGCGAAGTGGACCAGTCGCCTGAGCGGCTTGCCCGCTTCGCACGTCTCGCGACCCTGAGGGTCGCGGCGACGCGTCCAGTACTTCTGCATCCACGCCGACGGCACGTCGGTCATGTTTTCGGCGGGATACGTCGCGGCTTTCGCCGTCGTCAGCACGCGATGACTCAAGTCGGTCGCGAGAATGCGCACGTCGCGCGTGGCGATGTCACTGAAGCTCTCGTTCGCGAGCATGGCGAGCGTATACGGCTCTTCACCGCTCGAACAGCCCGCGCTCCAGATCCGGACCGGACCCTTCAGCGCGGGGAACACCGCATCGCGCAGGAATTCGAAATGCGACGCCTCGCGCAGGAAGCTGGTCTTGTTCGTGGTGAGCGCATCGATCATCTCGGCGAACTCGCGACGGGACGGCTCCTGCTCCACGAAATCGAGATAGGCATCGAAGTCGGGAAGATCGAGCTTGCGGAGTCGCTTGGCCAATCGGGCGCGCACGAGCCCTTCCTTGCCTTCGCGCATGCGGATGCCCGCGTGCTCGTGGAGCACGTCGGTGATCCGCGCGAATTGCGCGGGCGATATTTCACACTCGGTGAAGAGCGCGTGATTGGACATCGCGGCGGCCATCGGTCAGAGGTCGTGCGACTGCGCGGCTTCGAGCGCCGCGATCTCGCTGCTGGCGAGCACCTTGTCGATGTCGAGCAACAGCTTCACACGTCCACCGGTCTTGCCGATGCCCAGCAGAAACTCGGTGTGGATGCCGGCCCCGAAGGTCGGCGCGTCTTCGATGTCGGCCTCCGCGATCGCTACGACTTCACTCACGCGGTCGACCACCACGCCTGTCATGATGCCGCGCATCTGCACGACGATGATGCAGCTGTCCTCGCTGCCGTCGTGCTCCATGCCGAACTTGCTACGGAGGTCCGTGATCGGAATGACCTTGCCACGCAGATTGATGACGCCGCGCACGAACTCCGGCATGCGGGGCACGCGCGTGATCGGCTGCATGCCGATGATCTCGCTCACCTTCAGGATCTCGAGGCCGTATTCTTCGCCGGCGAGGAAGAAGGTGAGGTACTTGCCGGCGCGGGACTGGGTCGCGGAGGCGGAAACCGATTCAGTGTGCGTGCTCATGGCTCGCTCGAAATGGAAAGAGGGTACCCGGGTCCGAAGACCCGTACGATGATGGCCTGATCAGGCCGCGTGCTTGCGATCGCGACGCACCGGTGTCGGCTCGTGGCTCTGTGCCAGCGCCACCGTCTCGGAGACGTCCAGGATGAGGCCTACGCGACCGTCGCCCAGGATGGCACCACCAGTCACGCCCGGCACCTTGCCGAGGCCATCGCCGAGGGTCTTGGCCACGACCTGTTGCTGACCCAGGAGGTCATCTACAAGGAGTGCGCTGCGGCGATCGCCGTCACCCACGATCATGAGCAGACCGTCGAGCGGCGACTGCACGGCGTTGGTCACGTCGAACAGACGATGTAGCCGGATGATGGGCAGCAGCTCGCCGCGCAGCAGCACGACTTCGCCGCGTCCAACCACCGTCGAAAGCATCGCCGGCTCGGGGCGGAAGCTCATGTGGATATGCGTGAGTGGTATCACGAAACGTTCCTCGCCGACGCGCACGAGCATTCCGTCGGTCACGGCGAGCGTGAGGGGCAGATGGATGGCAAAAGTGGTGCCCTTGCCCGGCGCCGATGTGATGTCGATGCGGCCGCGGATCTTCTCGAGGTTGCGACGGACGACGTCCATGCCGACACCACGACCGGAGATATCGGTGATCTGCTCCGCGGTGGAGAAGCCGGGCGCGAAGATCAGGTTGAACACGTCGCTGTCGGTCATGCCCTTGTCGCTTTCGATCAGCCCCTTCTCGATCGCTTTCTTCACGATCTTGTCGCGATGCAGACCACGACCGTCGTCCTTGAGCTCGACCACGACGTTGCCTGAAGCGTGATACGCATGCAGACGCACCACGCCGAGACGCGGTTTGCTGTTGGCTTCGCGCTCATCGGGACCCTCGACGCCGTGATCGACCGCGTTGCGCACCATGTGCACGAGCGGATCGCCCAGCACGTCGACCATGTTACGGTCGATTTCCACATCGTCGCCTTCGGTGACGAACTGCACGGTTTTCGACGCCTTCGACGCTGTGTCGCGCACCACGCGCGTGAGCTTTTGGAACGTGGCGCGCAGCGGCACCATCCGCATCGACATACTGAGATCCTGCAGCTCGCGGACGATCTTGCCGGCGTGCGTGACCTTGCGCAGCAGATCGTGTTGCTTGCCGGTGCCAAGCAACTCGTCGCCGGCGATGATCGACTGTGCAATCACCAGCTCCCCGACCATGTCGATCATGCGGTCGAGGCGATCAGTTCGCACCCGGATGGTGGCGTCGGCGTTCGACTCCACGCGCGGCTTATTCCCGTTGCCGACGGCCGGGACTGCGGTCGCGGACGCGGCGGCGGCGCTGGATCCTGTCGGAACGGGGAAAATGTCGTCGGAATCGGCGCCGGCGGACCAGGCGGCGCCCGTCGCAGCTGGCGCGGCCGGCGTGACCGGCGTGACCGGCAGCATCACGCCGTCAGCGTCACGCGCCGGATCGTACCCGGCGAGTGCGTCGAGCAGCTCGTGGTAGCCATCGGGGAGCGGCAGCTTGCCGTCACCGTTCAACGCGGTTTCCGCCGATACGAGCAGCGCTTTCAGCATATCCGCCGAGCGCAGCGACAGGTCGGCGCAACCCTTGGTATACGCAATCTCCTTGTCGCGCACGCGGCTCAGGAGTGACTCCGCTTCATGCGCGAACGCGGCAATGCGGGGGAGGCCCAGGAAGGCCGAGGTTCCCTTCACCGTATGGAAGGCCCGAAATACGGTGTTGATCGCTTCTTCGTCATCCGGGAACGCTTCGAGTTGCAGCAGCGCCACCTCGGCGTTGACCACGCATTCGTTGCTCTCCGTGATAAAATCGGGAAGCAAGTCGCGATCGGCGTCGTCGGGCAGCTGGTCGACGCCCACGTCGTGCTGCAGCGAGCGCTTCGGCACGATCGGCGCGGCGGGCTCGTCGAGCTCGTCGAGCTGGTCGAGCTCGAAGACCGGCACGCTCGCGGTCACGGCAGCGGCCGTCGTTTCCGCGGCGCGCTCCACGACGCGATCGGCTCGCGACACGCTGCCTTCACTCGCCCGCATGGCGTCTTCAATGGCGCTGCTCACATCGGCGAAGGCCGCTGGGACGTCGGGTGCGGTTCCATTCACGATGGTGCCCAGCACGCGCGCCGCGCGAGCGACGAAAGGCTGCGCACTATGCGGCACCCGATTCTCGAAGGCGAGATCGGTGAGCGCCTCACGCAGCATCGTGAGATCGGCGGTATCGGTTTCCTCCAGCTGCATCAGCAGCGTGGCGGCATCATCGAGATTCAGAGAGGACACGGACGAATCGTCGGAGGTCTGCATTCAGTACCCACATGGGCTTACTCGTCATTGAGAAGTATCGGCGCGTATGTCCGTCAGGTTTACCACCGCAGATGAATTCGATCCACACGAACGACGAACGACCCGTACCAAGGAAGGTACGGGCCGTCGTGGTCACGCGTCGGAGCGCCGGGGACGCTACGCCGCGGTAGCGCGTACGGCAGTGAAGATCTCGTCGGCCAGCGCTTGGCGTGTCTCGGCGTTCAGCGTCGTGGCGTTCGGATCGTAGGTCGCCTCATCGGGCGCACTATGCCCCCCTACGGAGATGATCTGCACGTGGTCTGCATTGTGATCGAAGAGCTTCGCCACATCGAGCAGGCGGTTCTCCATCTCGACCAGCACCGCCGACGCGTGCGACAGCTGCTGCGACGTGATATCCTGGAACTGGAGCGCGCCCATCATCAGAAACAGCTCGTCGCGCAGGTTGGCGCGGATTCCGCTCGCCTTCTCGCGATCGGGACTCGCTGCGGCATCGATCGTGTCGAGCTCGTCGACCATCTGCGTAGCGCGGTCGCAGGCGTCCATGATGTTGGTGGCCGCATCCTCTGTCGCCGACGTGACTTCACGGATCTTCTCGTGCGTCGTCGCGAGTTTCTCGAGTGCACTCGTCTGCAGCGCCGCGCGGCTTTCGCGTAGTCGCGACAGCACGTTCAGAATCTGGGCGTTCGCCTGTTCGAGAATCTGCGGGAGTTCCGACAGCGAGAGCATGGGAACGACTCGCGCCGTCGTCTCCGCTGCGTCTCGAACGTCATGCATACCTGTCAGCTCTTGGTCGACGAGGCGGAGGGCCGCCTCGGACTCGTACAGGACTTCCTGCGCACGGTTGCTGGTCATTGATCGGATCCTCAGGCCGCGGCTGCTGGGAGGAGCGCATCGATCTTCTCCTTCAGCACCTGCGGAGTAAACGGCTTGACAATGTAGTTGTTCACACCCGCTTCCATTGCCGTCAGAATATCTTCCTTCACGGAGCGCGCCGTGACCATCAGGATGGGCACATGGCGCCCATCATCACGCGACCGGAGCACTTTCGTGAACTCGGTGCCGCTCATGTTGGGCATGTTCCAGTCCGTGATCACGAACTTGATCGAGCTGTCGAACTTCGCCAACGCTTCCTGCCCGTCGCCGGCTTCGACGGTGTCGCTGAAGCCGATGCGCTGTAGCGAATTGATTACGATGCGCCGCATAGTCGCGGAATCGTCTACTACAAGGAACTTCATACTGCCGGTCTCCTGATCGTGCTGGTCGGAGTGAGCTGCGGACTTACAGATCGCCGCGCGTCAGAATGCGGCGCGCTACCTGGTCCACGACATCGAGAGTGTTGTAGGCGCCCGTGAGCACCTTCGTGCGTAGCTCGGCCACGCGTTCCGGGTTCAGGGCGTTCGCCTGCTCAGTGTTCAGACGACGACCCGCGTCCGAGATCTGGACCGAGTCCGACTTGACCGCCTTGGTGGCCGGCAACTGCGCGATCTCCGGCGCGGGACGCTGTACGGCAGGGCTGCTCGCCGGCGTCGGGCGTAGTGGATCGAAACTGCTTCCGTTGATTCGCATAAGGGTTCCTCCTCCTCACATAGGACTATCGGCAGGAATAGCGCATAACTTTAGAGCTCGGGTGGATTTCCTTATCCCGGAATGCGACGTCCCTGTCGCCCAAGTGGTGCAGGTAAAACCCGTTCTGGACCGAACTACCGTCCCGGCGGTGGTGCGGGTGACCATCCATGCGGTCGTGCCGGGTAGCTGATATCGAGCGTGGGTCTCGGAACGACCGTTTCCGACAGATTCCCCTGAAAGTGCACAGCGGCTCCCGTGTGCCACGGCTTGCCATCCGTGCCGCTCACCAAGTAGGCCGCCCGCAATCGCAGCAGTTCAACCTCGTCATGCTCCATCAGCGCTTCGTGCTGCGCCGCCTGGTCGAGTTCATCCAGCTTCTCCTGTAGCAGGGAGCTGAACGCCTCGGGGGTGGCCGGTATCATGGACACTGTCTCCCGTCCTCAGGTCAACGGAGACGGTCGACCAGATGGGCTCCGGCCGCCGCCCCGTAGCCGAGGCCGGCACTGCTGGCGCGCTGCACGGCATCGAGTTCGCACCGGATCTCGTCGGTCCGGCGTGCCACCTTGGCGGCCAGCTCCATGGTGACCCGATGCGACGTACTCAGCGCCGCTGACACTTCTGTGAGCAGGGCGTCCGCGTCATCGACCGCCCGTTCCGTGGCCGCATAGAGTGGGCTATCGGCAGTGGGGCGCTCGAGACGCAGCATCACCAGATGCTCACTGAGGTCCTGCAACATCTCATCGCGCTGTTCGAGGAGGTTGAACAGACGGTCGTCATCCTCACCGACCACGTCAGCGGCTTCGCGAGCGAGCGCGTCGGCGCTGGCACAGATCGCCAGGGCGCCGCGGGCGGCCTCCTGACGGGCCTCGGAACCGCGACGGCCGAACCGGCCACTGCGAATGGTATCGAACGCGTTCATGATCGGATTTCCCATCACGCGGTCTTCAGACGGGCGCCGGACGACACCGACTGCGCGGCCGTGGTAAAGCCATCGCGGAGTGAGGTGGCGATGTTGACCAGCTTGCGTAGCGTGGCCACATCCTTCCGCTGTCCGATGTCCACGAGTTCGTGCAGCATAAACTGGTACAGATCGGCCAGCTGATTTGCGAGCACACCACCTTTTTCGAAATCGAGCGTGGCCAACAGCTCGCTCACCAAGCCGCGCGCGCGGCGCAGCGACGTGACGCGCAACTCGATATCGTTGCGGTCCATCGCGATCCGCGCACGCTCCAGGTTCACGACCAGTTGCTCGAACACGATCACGACGAGTCGCTCGGGAGATGCCGACTGGATCTCCATTTCGCGATACGACGAGGACTGG
>Ga0105049_10007224_pt1 | contig 12899 bp, 13 predicted proteins | sample MAT06_FD_78087 | JGI IMG/M metagenome (GOLD analysis project Ga0105049, IMG submission 78087) | Freshwater microbial communities from Lake Fryxell liftoff mats and glacier meltwater in Antarctica - MAT-06 | ecosystem: Environmental > Aquatic > Freshwater > Ice > Liftoff microbial mat | place...
GGGCGTGGGCGTGGGCGCCTGCCCCCGATCGCTTTTGACACTGCGGCTCCGCGAGGGCTATAGGTCGCCGCGTGAAGCTGCCCATCTTGCAGAACGCTCCCGAAGCTGCGCCCACGACGGTTCCGAAGCCTGCCGTTTCGCGCCAACCCAAGCCACCCTGGTTGAAGGTCAAGGCGCCGGGCGGCGGACGCTATGAACAGATCCGGCAACGGCTCGAGGGGCTCGAACTGTTCACAGTCTGCCAGGAGGCGCAGTGCCCGAACATCGGCGAGTGCTGGAGCGGTGGCACCGCGACCATCATGCTGATGGGCGGCACCTGCACGCGCGGCTGTCGCTTCTGCGCGGTCGCGACCGGCAAGCCTGGACCACTCGACCCGCGTGAGCCCTACAATGCGGCCAAGGCCGTCGTCGCGATGGGCGTCGACTACATCGTGCTCACATCGGTCAATCGCGACGACCTGCCCGATGGGGGCGCGGCCCACTTCGCGACTTGCGTGCGCGAGCTCAAGCGCCTCCAGCCGACACTCCTGGTCGAGGTGCTGATCCCCGACTTCCAGGGCCGGATGGGCGGCGTCGAAGCGATCATCGACGCCGGTGCCGACGTCGTCGCGCACAACGTCGAGACGACCCGCGCACTGACGCGCAAGGTGCGCGACGTGCGCGCGACCTATGACCAGTCCTTGGCAGTGCTCGCGCATATCGACGCGTATGGACGCGGACGCGGCAAGAACGGCGGCGACGTGCTCGCCAAGAGTTCGGTCATGCTCGGTCTCGGTGAGCCGGCCGAGGACGTGCGCCAGACGCTGGTCGACCTCGAGGCCGCGGGCTGCGACGTCGTGACGTTCGGGCAGTACCTGCAGCCGTCGCCAAAGCACCTCGCGGTCGTCGAGTTCGTGACGCCGGAGGTGTTCGACGGCTGGGCCGACGAGGCGCGCGCGCTGGGCTTTCTCTACGTCGCGTCGGGACCGCTCGTGCGTTCGAGCTACCGCGCGGGCGAGCTGTTCCTGCACCAGCACCTCGAAAAGGTCGCCGGCGCAGCTTCACCGCCGACCGCCCAGCCGGAGGCGTGATGGACGTGCTGGCCGGCCTCGGGGTCGACCCGAGTGAAGACGCACGCATCCTCGGGCGCCTCGTCGAGATCATCGCGCACGCGCGCGGCGCCGAGGAGCTGTTGCAGCGACTCGCGCGCGCCGGACAAATCCGGCCGACCCCGCCCGCGGGCCGGGCGTTGGCCGCGATGGTCGGGGCCGGGCATGCGCTCGAGCCGGGCGACTGGCTGTTTGGGACCGCGCGTGACTGGCCGGCGGCACTGGCCCATGGGCTCACGCACGAGGCGCTGTTCATGCAGGCCTTTGGACGGCGGCACGAGCGTACGATCCCGGGCGCCCTCTTCGATCGCGAGCTCGGCGTGTCACTGTCGGAGGGCTCGCACGGCGGGCACGTCGCCGAGGCGGTGGGCTTTGGAGCGATCGCCGAACAGCGCGGCAGCGGGCACATCGCGGTGTGTTGCCTCGGGTCGGGCACGCTGACCTTGCCCGAGACGGTCGCGTCGCTGGTGTGGGCGATCGAGACGCGGGCGCGGGTGGCCTTCCTCTTGCGTGGTCCCAAGGCGTCGATCGAGCGGCTCGTGATGATGCACCGCGTGCCGGTGTCGTCCGACTCGGCGCATCGCGTTTACTGGGCCGTGGCCGAGGCGCGCACCTCGCGACCGGGGTTGCCGATGTTCATCGACGCGCGCCACGGACACGAGGGTCAAGCGGCCGAGCCTCTCGACGCACGCGAGTTGCAAGGACGTGGCCTCTTATCGCCCGAGCTGGAGCGCGCGCTGCAGGCCGAGGTGACGTCCGCGCTCAGCGCGGCACGGGCCAAGGCGGAGCAGCGATGAGCGGAATTGCGCTGGTCGACGCGGTGCGGCAGGCCCTGGCGGAGGTGCTCGCGGAGCGGCCCGATGCGGTGCTGCTCGGCTGTGACATCGCCACCTATGGCGGGCCCTTCCGCGCGACGACCGGCTTGAAGGAGCGCTTCGGCGCCGAACGCGTACTCGATACGCCGCCAAATCCTGCCGCAATTCTTGGCTTTTCGCGGGGGTTGAAGCTTGCGGGCAAGCTGCCGATCTGTGAGCTGCCGCCCGAGCTGGCGGCGCGCGCGGCGGGTGCGGTGGTCGATGGCGTGGGGCGCTTCGAGGCGCGCACCGGTGAAGCCGGCGGCCCGTTCGTCGTGCGCATCCCGGTCGGGCGTGTGGCGCATGGCATGTTGTCCGATGGCGACTCGCCGGAGGCGGCGCTCGGGTTCGCGGCGGGGCTACGGGTCGTGTGCCCATCGCGACCGGTCGACGCTTGGTCGATGATAAGGGCCGCGGTCGACCCGCGTTATGGCCGTAATCCTACCATCGTGCTCGAGCCGAAGGCGCTTTATCGAAGGCTCGGTGCGCCACTGCCGGACGAGCCTGATGCGACCGCGCTGACCACCGCGCGGCGGGCGCGGGCCGGCGCGGATCTGACGTTGCTCGCCTGGGGCGCGGCCGTGCCGGTCGCACTCGAGGCGGCCGAGCGCATGACGGCGGACGGCTTCGAAGTGGGCGTCGTCGATCTCAGGAGTCTTGTGCCGCTGGACACGGCGACGCTCGCCGAGGCGGTGCGAGAGACCGGGCGCGCGTTGGTCGTGCATGACGGGGCGGGGTCGTTCGCCGGCGCGGTGGCGGCCGAGGTGATGCGCGAGGCGTTCCTGCACCTCGAGGCGCCGATAGGCCTCGTGTCGGGCGACGACGAGGACTGGGTTGTGCGCGTGCGCGAAGCGGCGCTTGCGACCCTCGGATTCTGACGAACGAAGGCGAAGAGGGAGCTGCGATGCGCTACGAGTTCAAGTTGCCGGATCTCGCCGAGGGCATGGTCGAGGGCGAGCTCGTCGGATGGCTCGTCGCTGTCGGCGATAAGGTCAAGGCCGAGCAGCCGGTCGCCGAAGTGATGACCGACAAGGCCACGGTCGTCATTCCGAGCCCCGTCGCAGGTGCCATCCTGGAGCTGCCGTGGCAGCCGGGCGACATCGTCAAGATCGGCCAGGCCTTGATGATCTTCGACGCCGACGGGGCCGCCCCGGCTCAGCGCACGCACGCCGGGCATGTCGATCCGAATGCCACGCCCTCGCCCTCCCCTTCGCCCTCGCCCACGCCCTCCCCCCCGCCCACGCCCTCGCCCACGCCCACGCCCACGCCCACGAGCCCGCCCTCGCCCGCGCCCGTTCCCCGCGGCACCCGCGCCCTCGCCGCACCCGCGACCCGGCGCCTCGCGCGCGAGCTCGGCATCGACATTGGACACATCGTCGGCACCGGCCCGGGCGGCCGCGTCACCCCCGAAGACCTGCAGGCCAAGGCCGTGCCGAGCACCCTCGCCGCGCCGGCCGCGAGCACGAGCTTCCAATCGCCGGCCCCTGCCGCCCGGGTGCAAGTCCCGACCTGGAGCCCGAGCGCCCGCGACCGCGGCACCATCGCCGAGTCGGAAGAGCGCCAGAAGCTGCGCGGTCTGCGGCGCGCCATCTTCGAGACGATGGGCCGCTCGAAGCGCACGGCGGCGCACTTCACCTACGTCGACGAGGTCGACTGCGAGAACCTCTACACCGCGCGCGAGAAGCTCGCGAAGGCGGTCGAGCCCAAGGGCGTGCGCATCACCTATCTCGCGTTCATCGCCAAGGCGATGTTGTGCGCGTTGCCGCGCTTCCCGAAGATGAACGCGAGCGTCGACGACGACAAACAAGAGGTCGTCCTAAAGAAGCACGTGCACCTCGGGATCGCGGCGGCGACCGAGCCGGGGCTGGTGGTGCCGGTCATCCGCCACGCCGACCGGATGAGCCTGCTCGACCTCGCCTGGCACATTCAGGACCTCGGTGAGCGGGCCAAGACCAACAAGCTCCGGCCCGACGAGCTCAAGGGATCGACCATCACCATCACGAGCCTCGGCAAGCTCGGTGGCCTCATGGCGACACCGATCATCAACCACCCGGAGGTCGCCATCGTCGGCATCCACGCGATGCAGAAGCGCGCGGTCGTGCTCGATGACGATCGCATCGTCGCGCGGCGGCGCATGAACCTGTCGCTCAGCTTCGACCATCGGCTCATCGACGGCCACGAGGGCGCGGCCTTCGCGCAGGCCGTCAAGACCTACCTCGAAGACCCGGAGCTGATGCTCCTCGAGACCGTATGAGCGACGCCACGCTAGCGACCAACACTGTCGTCGTCGGGGCCGGACCTGGCGGCTACGTCGCAGCGATTCGGCTCGGCCAGCTCGGCGTGCCGTGCGTGCTCATCGAGAGAGACGAGCTAGGCGGGACCTGCCTGAACGTCGGCTGCATCCCGTCAAAGGCGCTCATCTCCGCGAGCAAGCTCGTCCAGGCTATTCGCCACGCGGGCGCGATGGGCATCGACGTGCAGGGCGTGTCGGTCGATCTCGCGCGCATGATGAGCTGGAAGGACAGCGTCGTCGGCAAGCTGACCGGCGGCGTCGGTGGCCTCGTCAAAGGCAACGGCAGTAAGATCATGCGTGGCACGGCGCGCTTCACGGGGCCGAAGTCGTTGGAGGTCAGAGCGGCCGACGGCGGCATCACGACCCTCGCGTTCGAGCACGCGATCATCGCGACCGGCAGCGTGCCAACGGCGCTCCCCGGATTCGTGTTCGATGGCAAACACGTGCTCGGCTCGACCGAAGGCCTGGCCTTCGCAAGAGTGCCCGAGCGGCTCGTCGTGATAGGCGGCGGCTACATCGGGATGGAGCTCGGCGGCGTGTGGCAACGCCTCGGGACCAAGGTCACGGTGGTCGAGTATCTCGACCAGTTGCTGCCGGGCTTCGAGCCTGATCTGGTGCGACCGGTCGCCAAGCGCTTCAAAGAGGCAGGCGGCGAGGTCCTCTTGTCGACCCGAGCAGTCGGCTGGGAGCCAAGCGGCAACGGCGTGCGGGTCCACATCGAGGAGCGCGGCAGCGGGATCCGCAAGGCGCTCGAGGCCGACCATGTGCTCTTGACAGTCGGTCGCCGACCGCTGACCGATGGGCTCGGCCTGGCGGCGCTCGGCCTCGAGACCGATGCGCACGGCTTCCTTGTCGTCGATGGCGCGCAACGCACCGCGATCCCGCACATATTCGCGGTAGGCGACGTCGCCGGCCAGCCGATGTTGGCCCACAAGGCATCGAAGGAGGCCGAGGTCGCGGCCGAGGTGATCGCCGGACAGCCGTCCGCATTCGATGTGCGCGCGATCCCAGCGGTCGTGTTCACCGACCCCGAGATTGCGACCGTCGGGCTGTCCGCGAAGGACGCGAAGGCGCAGGGATACGAGGTCAAGGTCGGCAAGTTCGCGTTCGCGGCGAACGGTCGGGCGCTGTCCCTAAACGAGACCGAGGGCTTCGTGCGGATCGTGGTCGACGCGCGGACAAAGGCGCTGCTCGGGTTCGAGGCGGTCGGTTCGGAGGTGTCGAACCTCGTCGCCGAGGTCGCACTGGCGATCGAGATGGGCGCCCAGGCGAGCGAGCTCGGGCAGACCATTCACGCGCATCCGACCCTGGCCGAGGCGGTGATGGAGGCGACCAACGCGGCGCTCGGTCACGCGGTGCACGCCCTCAACCGTTGATACGTCAGGCGGCCCCCGCCCAAGGTTGGCGAAGCCTGGACTGCGGACCTCGGAAACGGCGGCCCGAGGCGGGTGGTGTTGCGCGCGCGTTCGTCTTAAACGACACTGCTTCCGGAAGGTTGCTGGGCAGGGCATGCCGGCGACCGTTCCCACGCAACCATCACACCGTCACATCTGAGTGGAGGAGCCGTCATGGGCACTCTCGCTGTTGCCTGTTTTTCACTGAGCCTTTGGGTCACCGCCTGCGGTGACGACGACAAAGCGGCCACCGACGTGGCCGATACCGCGCCGGACACCCGGGTGGACACGACCGCGGAGACGCAGGTCGAGACAACCCCCGAAACAACGCCGGATACCGAAGACAACGAGGCCGCCAAGATCGAGCGTGGCCGCTACATCATCGAGAACGTCGCGGGCTGCCCGGACTGCCACACGGCGCGTAAGGCGGACGGTTCGTTCGACACCTCGAAGAAGCTCGCCGGCATCGACTGCTTTGTCGACATCGATCCGACCAACCCGGACTTCGGCTGCGTCTCGACGCCGAACCTGACAAACCACGCGACCGGCCTCATGAACCGCACCGATTCGCAGATAAAAGACATGTTCCAGAAGGGCGTGCGGCCCGACGGCAAGTTCCTGAATAGCTTCATGCCGTACTGGGTGACGGGCAACATCAACGAAGCGGACGCGGACGCGATGGTCACCTACCTGCGCTCGACGACCGGGGTCGACCACACCGTCAGCCCGAACCAGGCTCCCTGGACGCCGGTCGCGGCGGCAGCACCGGTGGTCGACTTGAGCACGATTCCGATGCCGCGCGCCGACTACTCGGACAAAGCAGCGGCGATGCGCGGCCGCTATCTGGCGGCCAACATCGGCTCGTGCCTCGACTGCCACACGCAGGCGACGGCGCCCGGCTCGGCCGAGCCGAAGGTCTGGGCCAAGGCGTTCCAGGGCAGCGAGCCGTTCCCGCGCGACGCGTTCGGGCTGCCGCCGTTCCTGCCCGAGACGATCTATTCGGCGAACCTGACGCCGCACGCGTCGGGGCTCGCGGGATGGACGGTCGCGGACGTCAAGAAGGCGCTGAAAGAGGGCGTCTCGAAGGATGGCACGCTCGTATGCCCGCCGATGCCGAGTGGCCCAAATAGCGCGTTCGGCGGGCTGAGCGACGCGGACGCAACCGACATCGGGCACTTCATCGTGTCGCTCGAGGCGCAGGAGAACGTGCTCCCGAACGCGTGCTCGATCCCGGCAGGGCCCTGAGTACAGCGCGTCAATCGCCTGAGGCAGGCAGGCTCGCGATCCAGGTCGAGAGGATCGCGAGCCCCTGCTCATCGATGTGCTCGGTGGCGAGCGGCGGCATCTGATCGGCGTCGCCGCGCACGTGCATGCGCACGATGACCGCGGAGTGCTCGGGGTCGCCGGGCGCGATGCGGAGCGGGTAGTCGGGGCGGATCCAGGAGCGGGTCGCGACGGCGACCGCGGTCTGCCAGGTGCCCGTGTCGGCGACGGTGAGGTCGGCGACCGAGAGCGAGAGATCGATGTCGCTGTCGGGTCGAGCGACGCCGGTCGGGCTGTGACAGTGGGCGCAGTTGGCGTGCAGGTAGCCGAGCGCGGCCTGCGCCTCGGGCGAGCCCGGCAGCGGCGGCGGCGTGGGCAGGGGCGCCGAGAAGTGGGGCGAGAGTTCGGCCAGCGCAGTGGCCGTCAGTTGCAAGGTCGTGAGCCCGAGCACGCGGCCGGGGGTGCCGACGTGACAGGACCAGCAGCGTTCGGCGGACGGAACGTCGTGGTCGGTGCCGAGCACGTCGACCTCGCCCGCGCGCACGAAGTCCGCGTCGGATCCGTCGGGGCGCCAGCGGAAGGCACCCATCCAGTAGTCGAAGCTGCCGGGGCCGGTGCGAGCGATGACGCGGGTCTCGAGCGGTCGGTCGGCGTCGGCGAACTCCTTGAAGAGGATGGCTCCCATCGGGAGCTGCCAGCGGTCGGGGTCGGTCGTGTCGATCGTGTCGATCGTGTCGATCGTGCTGTCGGCGGTCGCGCCGGCCGGGAGCCGCAGCCAGCGGCGTTTCGCGAGGCCGTCCGACCAGAGCGGATAGTTGGGGGTGTAGGCGAGCAGATCGGGGGCGATGCGATCGCCGTCGAAGAGGCCGACCTCCGAAAGGGCAAACGGGCGATCGTCATGCTCGTCGGGGAAATCGGGCGTTGGTGGGGTGTAGGCAACGGGCGCGTCGCTGCTGCTATCGATGGCGGACGCGTCGTCGCGGGGGGCGGCGTCGTCGCAGGCGAGCAGGAGCGGGACGACCCAGAGGGGAGAAGGGCGAAGCATAGGTGGCGCCATCATCAACCAGCTCGGCGGTGCTTGTCACGGCCAGCGTCCGCGAGCTGGCGTGTCGGCATTGCGGCTCGCGGGCGGGCAAGGCGCGGGCGGGCGAGCTGGCGACGGCCGAGTGCCTCGCTGTCGTGCGGCAGCTTGCCGAGGTCGGGGTGCGGGACGTGGCGCTCCTCGGGGGCGAGGCGTACTTGCGGCCGGACTGGGAGGAGATCGCGCGTGCCGTGGTGCAGGCGGGCATGACGTGCCGGATGGTGACGGGGGCGAAGGCGCTCGATGAGGAGCGGGTGGCGGCGGCTCGCGATGTCGGGCTCGCGAACATCTCGGTGTCGTTGGACGGCCTCGAGGCGGCGCACGATCGGCAGCGCGGCCGGGGGAGCTTCGCGGCGGCGACGGCGGCGATGCGGCGGATCCGCCAGCACGGGGTGAGGCTCGCAAGCAATACGCAGATCAATCGGCAGATCAATCGTCAGATCAATCGGCAGATCAAGCGGCAGATCAATCGGCAGGTCAATCGTCAGATCAAGCGGCAGATCAATCGGCAGATCAATCGGCAGATAAATCGACAGTCATTGCCGGACCTGGGCGGCTCGAGCTCGTCGAGGAGCAATGGCCGGCGCGCGGTGAGGGTGACGAGCGGTGATGCGCGTCTGGATCCGGCCCCCTGCGAACTGACGGTTGATAAGCCAGGCGCGCGACAGCGTTCACCGGCAAGCGCGCTCGATCGTCAACCGCCAGTTCGCCCCTCTGAGCGCGCGCTTGTGGACCGGCCACGCCGTGACCTTCACGGCGACGGCCTCGAGCTGCTTTGGCGTGACGACCACGCTCGCGCTGCCCCGCTTGCCCGAGGCGAGTGACTTGAACGCGAAGCGCTTGCGCGCACCTGGCTGTGCCAGCGTTCCGGTGAAGAGCGCGTTGCCACGCAGGTCTTCGATCTGGATCCGCGGCGCCCAGCGCAAGCCTTGGACGCGTTCGAGCTGCAGCGTGAAGGGGGCCAGCGTGCCGTCCTCGAGAGCGGCGACGACGAAGCGCTGTGACAAGAGCTTGCCGTCTTCGAAGCCCCCTTCGATGACGTTTGTCCCGCAGCTGCTGACCACTTCGGGCGCCACCACGTTGCGGGCGCGATCCCTGCGTAGGGCACTCATCAGGATGCGGGCAGCCTTCGTATAGCGCGCGCGGATGGCGGCGATCAGCTTGCCATCGGCCCGGCACGGTACGCGCGTCACGCCGATCCCGAACACCGGTCCGACGTCGATCGCTCGCCCTTCGGGGGTGTCGATCGACAGATGCAGATGGGGCGGCGCGTCGAGTACCGCGGTACCTCCGAGCAGCCCGAGCTCGTCGCCGGCCTCGACCACGTCGCCCACGGCGAGTCCACGGCGCGCCGCGGCGACGTGAAGGTAATGGACCTCGTGCCCGACCAGTGGCCCGTCGAGGAGCTTTATCGAGATCGTGCCACCGCTGCGGTGACGGCCATAGTTGCGCGTAAAGAAATTGACCCTGCCGTAGCCCGCGACGTCCTTCCACGCGGGCAGCTCGTGCGAGCTGCGAACGACCGTCGCGACGCCGACCAGCGGTGTCCCGAAGCGCTCGGGATCGTCAGCCGGCATGCCGATCTGCGTGACTTTGGCGCGACCGAGGGCCCGCACGACCGAGCCGAGCCCAGCGTCCGGCCCGACCCCACCGATGTCGAGCGCCCTGTGGTGACCGCGCCCCGTGCACTCGACCCAACCGCGGAACAGGTTGTCGAGTGGGTAAGCAAGCACGAGGCCATTGTCGAGGGGGTAGACCCCGTGGAGCTCCGCCGGCGGCAGGTCCTCGGACGCAGCGGCGTGCGTCGCGCCGGCACAGATGAACAGCAGAACGAAGGCGCACGTGATGGGTCGCGTCATGGCCGCACCGAACGACCCGGCACCCGATGCGCTTCCCGTGGATGTGGACGCGAACACACGCAAGAGGTGTAGAGCGGAGCATGTCGCGTGTACAGCGTGGGCGCGGGCGTGCTTCCCTCCGACCCAGGACCACGCTAACACCCCCCGGTGACCCTACCGACGCTCGTCGTGCGCGACCTCGGCCGCGTTCCCTACACTGAAGCCCTGGCCCTCCAGCACGAACTCGTCGCGCTGCGCCAGGCCGACCGTATCCCTGATACGTTGCTCCTGCTCGAACACCCACCGGTCATCACGCTCGGCCGCCGCCGCGACGCCCAGACCCATGTGCTGGCCGCTGGCGATGTCCCGGTCGTCCAGGTCGATCGAGGGGGCGACGTGACCTGGCACGGACCAGGCCAGCTCGTCGGCTATCCGATCCTCTACCTTCAAGAGCACGAGCGCGACGTTCACGTCCTGCTTCGCAACCTCGAAGCGGCCTTCATCGGCCTGCTTGCGACCCTCGGCCTCGACGCCTGCCGGCGGCCTCCGCACACCGGCGTCTGGGTCCACCCGGGTCCCTCCCCGAGCCCGTCGCCAAAGAAGCTCGTCTCCCTCGGCGTCGCCATCCAGGGGTGGGTCACGTTTCACGGCTTCGCCCTCAACGTCGACTGTGACCTCACCGCCTTCGCCCGCATCCAGCCGTGCGGCCTCGACGCCCAGGTGATGGGCTCGCTCGCCACGCTCGGCGCCACCGTGCCCGAGCCCCGCGTGCTCCGCGGCTTGGTCGCGAGCGCCGTCGCTCATCGATTGTCCCGCGACCTTGTCTCCGTGCCACACGCGTCGGCGCGCGCGGTTGACTTGTAGCCACCAAAAGTCGTGCTCGAGCTGACGCGCCAGGACGAGGCGGATGGCGAGCACCCAGCGCCGAGACGGGCGCGGGCTCGACCGGCACCGCCGCGGATGATGGCGCATGGCTGGGCCTACCAGGAAGGTGGTTGTGGTAGGGTAGGCGCGTGAATCCGACGACGATCGAACGCTTGACCTCGGCCTTGCGCGCCTTTGGCGACGCGCGCCTGATCGTGCTCTTCGGCTCGGTCGTGCGCGGTGATGCGCGGCCCTGGAGTGACGTCGATATCGGGGTCGCCGGGGTGTCGCTGCTCCGCGGGGGCGAGATCGGGAGCGCCGTCTCCGCCGTCGTCGGTCGCGAGCCGCACGTCGTCGACCTCGAGCACGCAAGCGATCACCTGCGCTTCGAAGTCGCCCGCGGCGGCATCCTGCTGGCCGAGGCCGAGCGGGACACGTGGACGCGCTTCAAGGCGGAGGCGGCCCTTCGTTGGTTCGACCTGGCGCCGATCGTGGCGCTGTGCCGTGACGGGGTCGCGCGCCGCCTCGCGGAGGAGGCCCGTGGCTGAGCTGCTGCTGAAGAAGGCGCTGCGCCTGCGCCTGCGCATCGCGTCGCTGCGCGCGGCGCTCGCGGGCGAGCCCGATGTCGCACAAGCGGTCACGCTACTCGCCATCCCGTGACATCACCGACCCGCCTGGCTCCCGGGGATGTCGAGCGCCGCCCCCTCGAGCAGCTCCGCATGCCAGTCCGGCCCTGCTGGCAGAGTGCCAAACGCGCGCTCTGTCCGCTCCAATATCGATTCGATCGCCGAGTACCAGCGGTGCAGCCCCAGGGCGAGCACCGCGCGCGTTCCGCGCTCTTCATCCGACGCCGCGCCAAAGGGGTCGACAGCCGCGAGTCTCTTCGCGTCCAGCACGCAGCGCCCCGCGATAACGTCGACGACGGTGCGCTCCTTGGAGAGCTCGCTGGCGAGGCGCATGAGGCGTGCGCGTGACATCGGCAGCATAGCCATGGAGCACCTCGCCGACCTCGGCAATGCGCTCAAGTAGGGAAGCGCTCGCCGCTTCGAGCGGCACCAGATCAACGTGGCGGGTCCCTTCGGGTTGGTTCCCCGGCTTCAACGGTTCTACGAGGCAGATCCGAGTTCCCGACCCCCCATCCTCTCTGCTTCGGTTGCCCTCGCTCAGGAGTACCGCGCTTTCGCGGAGAGATCGGGATCTCCCAGGGTCCAGGGGAACCCACTGTGGCGTGCTGTGTTCTCCGGACCCCGGTGGAGTCGAGACGCCAGGCCGTGGCTTCTCTTTAGGTTCCCCCTTCTCCGGGCTTACCCTGGCGCAACGGACATTTGTCCCGAAAAAATCATCCTCCCCTCAAAGCGCCCTTGACAATATTTCGGCACCAACCCGCCCCGCGACCGCCGATCGGCGCCAGAATCAATGCATTCGGCCGCCTCCACGCACCCAACGCGTTTGATCAATGGCCTCCTCTTTGCGGATCAAAAAGAATCCCCGCCAAATGCCTCCAAGGCGCATCGCAGAGCCCGCAATGACCCGCATGCTATAAGCACTTCATGCAGTTCACCCGTCCGATCAGGCTCACTACTACCGACCTGGACCACCACGACAATCGCATCGCGACCCTGGGTCGCGGCCTCGGGGCCTTGCGTCTCGCGTTGGGCGTAGGCCTCTTGCGACTCTCGACCGGCGATATCCAGGATTTCGGGTTTCCCACCTTCGAGAGCTACGTGCGCGAGGCGCTCGGACGCACGGGTCGTTGGGGCGCAGACGTCCGGGGGCTGGCGCGTCGCCTTCGGGACTTGCCGCACTTGCGCGCGGCACTTGCGTCGGGCCGCCTGTCGCTGTCGGTTGTCGAGCTGGTCGCGCGCCTCGCGGAGCCGGATGATGAGGCCGAGTGGGTTGGGCGTGTGACGACTGCGCCTGGCATGAACGTCCGGCAGCTGCGCGCCGAGCTCGAGGAACGGAAGCTCGAGGTCCGCGACGACACGCTGGCGCCCCGGGTGTCGATCGCGATCACCGTCGACCGCGTGGACGCGTGGGCCTTCGAGCAGGCCCGCATCATGGTCGAGGCGGTTGGTGCAATGCATGCGCGGCGACGAGGCGATCAAGCGATGCTCGCCGAAGGGCTCGGCGCGCTCCTGGCGAGTCACCCGGACATCGACTTGCCGGCGACGCTCGGCGGCGCGCTCGATGTTGACGGGGCTGAGGCTCGGGCTTTCCGGCTCGA
>Ga0105049_10007225_pt1 | contig 12897 bp, 9 predicted proteins | sample MAT06_FD_78087 | JGI IMG/M metagenome (GOLD analysis project Ga0105049, IMG submission 78087) | Freshwater microbial communities from Lake Fryxell liftoff mats and glacier meltwater in Antarctica - MAT-06 | ecosystem: Environmental > Aquatic > Freshwater > Ice > Liftoff microbial mat | place...
CTGGGCGCGGAGCACAAGGCCGCCGAGATCACGCGCGGGCTCGACACGCGCGCCGCGGCGCTGCGCCAGCGCGCGGGTTCACGACCGCATCGTCGCGCGCTCGTCTACTCGAACGACGGCACGGGCGGGTGGGCCGCGGGCTCGCGCACGACGGCGGGCGCGCTGCTCGAACTGTGCGGGCTCGTGAACGCCGGCGCGGAGGACGGAATCGTCGAGCACCAACAGGTGGACATGGAGCGCGTGCTGCGCATCGCACCCGACGTGTTCGTGTGCGGCGCTCCCGTCGCTGCGGAAGGCGGCAGCGCGACGCGCGCCGTGCTGCTCGGGTCGGGCCCGCTCGGGAACTTGCAGGCCGTGCGCGACGGGAAGATCGCGGTGATCCCGAGCGTGCTCCTGTCCGCCGATTCGCCCGCACTGCTCGACGCGGCCGAAGCGCTCGAGCGCGAAATCCTCCGCCTTTTCCCGGACTCGAAGTGAGCCGCGCGTGAAGGAGTTCGCGCCCGGGCAGGCCTTCACCGGCGCCTTCGATCCCGCGACGCAGAAGATCCTGCCCGCCGACTGGGTGACGCACGTGCACTTGCTGCGCCACGGCGAAGTCGCCGAGCTCACGCAGCGCATCGTGCGCGGACAGATGGACGCGCCGCTCTCCGCGCGCGGCGTCGAGCAGGGCGAGCTCCTCGCGCACTGGCTCGGCGCTCACGAGCCCGCGCCGACGGCGGTGTGGTCGAGCGATCTCGTGCGCTGCCGCGCGCTGGCCGAGCAGCTCGCGCGGGCGCACGGCGTGCCGCTGCGCATCGACGCGCGCCTGCGCGAGCAGAGCATGGGCGCGTGGGAAGGCCGCACGTGGGCCGAGATCTCGGCCGCCGAGCCGGCCGCGGTGACGGCTTACTGGGACGACTACCACACCGCGCGCCCGACGGGCGGCGAGTCGTTCGCCGACATGGAAGCGCGCGCGAACGCGTGGTGGAACGACGTGCAGCGCGAGCACCGCGGCGCGCGACTTCAGGTCGTGACACACATCGGCGTGATCCGCGCGTTCTTGTGCCGCGCGCTGGGCGTCAGCGGATCGCAAGCGCTGCGCTTCGCGCCCGCGACCGCGTCTCACACGAAGATCGCGGTGTCGGAAGCGGGCGCGGTCGTGTCGTGCCTCGGCGAGAGGCCGTGGCTCTTCGGGACGAGCGCTACGCCTGTGCGCGCGGCCGATGCTCGCGCCAGCCCGATGCAGGGCGCGAAAGTCGCTCGACATGCGGGACCGCGCATCGCGATCTCCGGATCCGCCGGCACGGGCAAAACGACGCTCGGCCGTGCGCTCGCCGCCGAGCTCGGCGTCCCGTTCGTGGAGGAGGGCATGCGTCGCCGCATCGAAGCCGGCTTCCGCCCGCACGGTTACCGCGCGCGCGAATGGGCCGCGCTGATCCGCGAGCTGTGGGTCGAGCACCGCGCGGCCGAGGACGCCGCGCGTGACGGCTTCGTCGCCGACCGTTCGAGCCTGGATTTCGCGGCTTTTTGGCTGCATTACGGGCTTCACGAGGACGTGGAGGCGACGGAAGCGTTCGTGGCCGAGATGCGCGCGCACGTGGCGAGCTACGACCGGATCGTGCTGCTCCCCTGGGGCGCGATCCCGCTGGTGGACGACGGCGTGCGATCGACGAACCGCTGGACGCAGTTGCGCTTCCACTCGATCCTCGAGGGCCTGCTCGAGCGAATGGCGCCGGGGGTCGTGCTCCGATTCGGAGACGCAGAGCCGATCGACGCGCGGCTCGACCGCGTGCTCGCGGCGATCGACTAGAGCGCGCCTCGAAACCGATCCACCGAGACATCCGCGGACTTCAGTAGCGCCTTCAGCAGTCCGCGGCCGAGCACCTTCCGACCATGGACCGGGATCGAGATGTGGTAAGGGCGCCCCGGCTTGCGCAAGACGTGGTGGGATCCCGAGACGCGATCGAGCACGAACTCGAGCCTCTCGAACGCGCGCACAGCCTCGGCTCCGGTGCCGACTGGCAGCTCAGGCACGCACCAGGACCCAGCGCCGCACGAGCGGGACCAGCTCCTCGAGATCGATCGGCTCCCTCGTCCACGGGATCGAGCGCCCGAGTTCGACGTACGAACGGATCGTCGCACCGGCCGCGCTCTGGATCTCGGCGATCGCTTCCTCGGGATCTGCGCCCTGTGCGACGACTCCGGGCAGGTGAGCGGCGAACGCGGAGTACTCGCCGCCCGTCTCGCGCACGACCCAGACTTCGCACTGGTAGACGCCGTCGTCGTAGGTCGTCCAGTTCCCGCATGATCCCGGCGCGGACGTGGCATCCCCGGTCGGGCCGCGCTCGGGACCGGACAGCGGATACGCGATCCACTCGTCCCCGGGCTCTTCGCGGCGGTTCTTCTCGGTCATCGGAAGTCCTCGGGCGCGACGGCCTCGACGGTCAGTCGGATCGATCCGAGCCGCTCCTCGTTGCAGTGCAGTTCGAGCGATTAGCTGCCGGAATGCGGCAGGGGAAACGGCGGCACCTCGACGACGAGTTCGATCGTCGCCAGCGGGTCGTGGGGTTCCAGCACGACGATCGGGCTCTCCATGTGCACCGAGAGGTCCTCGTTGTCCACGAGCGCAGCCGTACCTCCGCGCGAGCGCGGACCTCCGTGAGCGAAACGTACGCGAACGTCGCTCGGCCGTAGGTTGCCGGGAAGGACGCCGAGCGCAGCCGATCGAACGTGCCGGCGATGATGCCCTTGCCCGTCGCCGCGTCGGTGTAGACATGATCGGCCAGGACGAGAGCCTGCAGGCGCGGCAGTTGCACTCGGGTCGTAACGCGCATCGCATCGGATTCTCATCGGGGCAGCTGGAGGCGGCGCACCGATCTCCTGAGCAAGGCTTGGGACCGGCTCGCAGCCACGGCTGGGCGCGAGGTCCCTGATCCGGGGATCGGCGCCTAGCTAGATCCCGAACTGCTTGTGCAGCCACCGCGGCCGGCTGAAGTCCCAGTTCTTCTCGGCCATCGCGGCCACGAGCACGGGGTAGATCGCGTCGATCGCGCGGACGACCTCGGGAGCGAGTCCGAGCGTCTTCGCGTAGCCGTCGAGCGCCTCGATCTCGTGGTCGAACAAGCCGTGCCGGTCGCGGATCGCGCGCCACGCTTCGCCGGGCGAGATCCGGCGCTCCTGCTTGCGCTCGTGCACCACGAGATGGAGCAGGTCGAACAGCGGCAAGCCCTCGTCCTCGGTCGTGCCCCAATCGAGATAGCCGAGCACGCCGCCGTCGCGGTCGACCTGCACGTGCTTGCTGCGCAGATCGGCGTGGTAGAGCACGAGCGGGAACGTCGCGCCGACGAGCATTTCGCGCGTCTCCTGGAGCATCCGCTCGAGCGTGCGGATCGTGCTCGCGACCGCGGCGTGCGCGGCGACGAGGCGAAAGCGCGCGGCGACCTGAATCTCGAAATCCTCGTCGGTGAACGGGCGCGCCGTGCGCGTGACGAGCGTCGCGAAGTGCCGCGACACTTCGCGCTGCATGCGGCCGATCTTCGCGCGGTCGCCGACGACCTGCGGCGCGGTCCAGCCGGGCAGGCGGCGCTCGCACGACAGCCACACGTCCTCGACGCGGCCGTGAAAGAGCGGTTCGGGCACGGGCACGGACGGGAAGCGTGCGCGAACGAGCGCGAGCGAGCGCATGTGCAGCTCGAGCTGCGGCACGTTCTTCGGGCACAGGGGCACGTGCAGCGTCCACGAGCCGGGCCGGTCGTGATCGCTGGTCGAGCTCAGGTCGAGTGCGCGACCGTGTGGGACGTCGCGCGCCGCCGACTTCGTCTGCACGAGCAGCGTGTTGCCGCGCGTACCGACGAACTGCTCGGCGACGGGCGTGGGCTCGCTCGTGCGCTGCGACAGATCGGCGAGGATGCGGTCCATCCGCGTCGGACCGTCGACGCCGGGTCGCGCTCCGAGCAGCGCGTACGACGGCGTGAACCACGGGAAGAGCCCGATCGAGCGCCCGACGAGCTTGATGCGGTTCTTGCGCTCCATCGGGCCGATCGTCAGCGTCGGCAGCCTCGTGTCGAGCGCGACGACGTGCGTGAAGTCGCGCGAGTGCGGGTAGAGCGCGAACGAGCGCGTGCGGAAGTCGCCGCGCGCGTAGAGCGAACGGTAGCCGCGCAGCGTGCGCTCGCCGCGCGTCGGCGACAGCGCCGCGCGCGCGAACTCGAGCGGCCGCGGGACGTGGAAATCGTTGCGGCGGCCGCTCGAGCGCTTGTAGGCGAGCCGGTTGTCGGCGGTCAGCACGACCTCGCTGCGCGCGACGCGCAGCACCTCGTCGAAGTCGTGCGCGAAGCGCCCGTCGGCGCGCGGCAGGCCGTCTTCCTGCACGACGACATCGAAGCTCTGGTCTTCGAATGGCAGGCGCGCCGTGTCGCCGCCCAGGACGACGCGCACGTTGCCCGGCGAGTGTTCGGCCGCGCGCAGCAGCGCGAAGCGTGCTCGTTCCGCATTGCGTTCGAGCACGGTGACGCGGAAGCCGGCGGCCGCGAGCGGCGTGATCGAGCCGGAGAGCGCGTTGCCGAGGAACAGCAGCTCGCCCACGCGCGCGCGCAGCAACGGGAACCACGCGCCGCGCGCCTCGCGCAGCATCTGCATCAAGCGGTCCGCGGATTCCTCGTCCAGCTCGAGCAGCAGCTTCTCGAGCGCGAGCCGGAACGAAGCGCCACTGCGCGCGGCCTCGAACGCTGGCTCGAACGCCTCGCGCGCCAGCGGCGCCGGCGGCGGCTCAGAAGCCGGATCCGCGCGCAGGTCCTCGATCTCGCTCATGCCGTCCGCGTCCGATCGAGCGTGCGCGCGAGCGGGATGGCGACGGCGATCACGAGCAGGACCAGGCCGGATGCCGAGACCGGGGAGTTGATCGGGTAGCCCGAGTCCTCGAGCGGGTCGTCGAAGCCGCGGCAAGACAGCGCGTGCGTGAGCGCGATCGCCGCGATCGCCGCGTAGCCGAGCACGCTCGCTTCGCGCGACTCGGGCGCGCCGGAGGGATTCCAGGCCGGCGTCGTGCGCCGGATGCGCAGCCTGTACGTCGCGGCCGCGGCGAACACCACGAGTAGCGCGAGTGCGAGTTCGACGGTCGCCGCCGCCGGCGTGCGCGAGATGTAGGTCCTCGCGGACATGCGGCCGCCGATGTGCAGGACGGCGACGCTCGCGACGAGGCCTCCGGCGAGCCACGCCAACGCCTGCAGGCGCGACGGTTTCGCGGTGCCGATCACGGCTGCGACGCCCACGGCGAGCACGATCGCGAAGGCCGAATCGCCCGAGCGGCACAGGACGAGGAACGCGCTGCCGAAGCTCGCGATCGCGAGCGCGCGCTGGTCGCCGCGCCGGATCCAGCCGGCGATTCCCGCGGCAATGCCGCATGCGCCGATCGTCGCGTAGGCCTCGTGAGCTCCCGCGCGGTGCGGCAGCAGCGCGATCGCGGCCGCGACGGCGGCGAGCGTCGCCGCGCGCAGCCACGGCTGGACGCGCGCGAGCGCCAGCGCCTCGTGCGCGAGCACGACCGCCGCGCACGTACTGAGCGCGAGGAGCAGTCCGGTGTCCGAACCGAAGCGGCGCGCCGTCCAGGCTCCGGTCGCGAGCACCAGGACGCCGATCGTCGCGCGCGCCGCACCCGCTGCGCGGAGCGGAACGGGTTCGTGCCGCGGGACGAGGCCCGCGGGTGACGTGAGGATTCGCGCGGCGAGCGCGAGCGTCGGGATGCCGAAGGCCGCGGCCGCCCAGGCTTCTCCCGGCGCGATTTCGCCGACCGCGAGGAACCAGACGAGCCCCACGAGGAAGCTCGCCGCCCACGTCGCCGGGAGCTCGCGCGGCGCATGACCGCCGGGCCGTCCGGGTGGCAGCCACGCGAGGAAGATCCTTCCGACGAGGGGCACGACGGCCAGCAGGAACAGCGCGACCGCTGCGCCGGCTGCGTGCGGGATCGGCAGGGGGATTCCGGCGTCCAAGACGCGTGAGGATCCCTTTTGCGACCCGGCGGATCCAGACCGCCTATTCCCTGCAACGCCGTCAACGGTTGGGATCAAGGGGTGCTGACCATGCACGACCCGCGCCTCTCGGCCCTCTTCGATCGGTACCGGCGTCAGAGCGACTTGTCCGCGCTGGCGAAGCTCTTCGACGAGATCTCGCCCGAGATGATGCGCGTCGCGCGGCACGTCGCCGGGCGCGGCGTCGATCCGGAGGACGTCGTCCAGTCCACGTTCCTGGCCTCGATCGAGCGCGCCGACGCGTTCGACGCGAACCGTCCCATCGTGCCCTGGCTCATGGGCATCCTGATCAACCAGGCGCGACTCATGAACCGGCGACGCGCGACGCGGCACGAGGAGGCGGCGGCCGACGACTTGAGCAGTGACGCGCCCGTCCCCGACGACGCCGAGGCGATCGAAGTGCGCGACGCCGTGGCGCGCGCGCTGGCGGACCTGCCGCCGACGTACCGCGAAGTGCTCGTCGCGCACCTGGCCGAGGGCAAGCCGCCGCACGAGATCGCGCGCGAACTCGGTCGACCGCAGGGCACGGTGCGCGCGCAACTCCACCGTGGGCTGCGCCTCGTGCGCCGCTCGCTCCCGGCCGGGTTCTCGTTCGGCATCGCGGCCATGATCGACCGCTCGGCCCTGGCGGGCGCGCGCCGCGAAGTCCTCGAGGCCGCCGCGCGCGCGCATTCGTTGCCGGCGAGCGCCGTCCCGGCTGCGACCTCGACTTCGAAGGTGGGCTTGAGCGTCGCCGCCGCTGCGGTCGTGCTCGCCGCGATCGTCGGGATCGCGTGGCTCAGTGGGCGCTCGGCGCACGCGGATCAAGAGGTCGCGCTCGCGGACGCTGTCGCGGGCCGACTTGCGACCAGCAACGTCCAGCGCCCGGACCGAGACGCGCGCGCCGCGATCCGTCCCGGCGTCGCGGCCGTGTCCGCACCGTCGACGGCAGTGCGCGCCACCGACGCCGTGTTCGGCTCGGTGCGTGTCACGGTCCGCGACGCGCGCGAGATGCCGATCCAAGGAGCGCGGCTGGATCTGCTCGCGTGGGGCGATCCGCTGTGGCACGAACGCGTCCGCGGACTCGTCACCGGGCCCGACGGAACGGCGGAATTCACGCGCGTTCACGTCGGTTTCTGCGGCGTCCATCTCGACGGTGGCGGCGTGCAGACGCGCGCCGAGGTGCTCCCCGGCGCGGTCACCGAGATCGCGATCCAGCTCCAGCGCGGACTCGAGCTGTCGGGCGTCGTCGTCGACGAGCGGGCCCGACCGATCTCCGGCGCGATCGTAGAGGCGGGCGAGCAGCCGGGCGCGGAACCGCGCCGCGTCTCCGAGCCGACCGGACCCGACGGTCGCTACGTGCTGACGGATGTCGCGCGCACGCTGGCCGTGTGGGCGCGCGAGGAGACGCGCGCCTCGTCGGAAGCCGTATGGCTCGGGACGCCGAATTGGACGACGAAGCGCGACGCGGACTTGCACTTCGTCCTGCCGGATCCCGCCGCGATGCTCGAGTTCCTCGTCGTCGATCCGCACGGAGGACGGATCGCGGGCGCCGTCGCCGTCGGGCTCGAGGCCGAGCGGCAGCCCGACTTCGAGGCGTCGTTTCGCTTCGATGGCGCGCTCGCGCTCGCAGAGTGTGCAACGCGGGCGACGAGCGACACGAACGGACGCGTGCGCCTCGCGGTCGATCACGAATCCATCGAGCGCGTCGCCGTCAGCGCGCCCGGCTTCGCGCCGCGCGAAGTCGAGGTCGAGGACGTCGGCACGCTGATCGTGCTCGGGTCCGGCGGCCGGCTCGCGGGAGTCGCGCGATTCGACGACGGAGTCGCCGCGGAGGAGTCGTCGATCGAGGCCTACTTCGACGGGCAACGCGAACCTCTCCGAGCACGCTCGGGCCCCGATGGCTCTTGGGAGATCCGCGATGCGCCGCCCGGGAGGTTCACGCTGCGCGCGCGCGCATCTCTGGTCGTGGTGGCGACGGAGATGCAGGGCGTCTTGCACGCGGGCGAGACGGTGCTCTGGAATCCAGTGCTCGAGCACGCCAGCGTGATCCGTGGCGTTGCGCGTTCGGTGGACGGCCGTCCCGCGAAGACCTGGCTCGTGAAGGCCGTGGCCGAGGATGCGAGCGAGGGTCCGCTCCTTGGCGCCTGGATGCGATCGCCGTGGAATCCGGCGCGTCTGCAGGATCTACGTCAGTGCTACACCGATCCCGATGGGCAGTTCGCGGTGCCGTGCGCACCCGGTGCGACATATCGCCTCGAGCTGCGCCCGCGCAAGCGCTGGGACGGCCCGGTCCAAGGCGCGCTCGACGGCGTGGTGGCCGGGGCGAGCGCCGTCGATCTGCGCGTACAGCTCGAGCGCGGGATCGTCCGCGCGCGACTCGTCGACGCGGCGGGACGTCCGGGCGCCGGGAGCCTGAGCGTCGTGACCCGCAAGTCCGGCGCGGGGCATCGTGCGCACTCGAAGCCCGACGGCAGCGTCGAGTGCGAGGTCCACCCCGGTATCTACACGATCGTCGTGTGGCCGGAGGGCGGCGCGCCGCGCTCCCTGTGCACGCGCGAGGTCGGCGCTGACCAGGTCGTGGAACTCGGCGAAGTGCGCATCGACGCGACGGGCACGCTCATGTTGCGCGGCGCGGCGCGAGCCCAGGTCGCGCTGCGCGGCAGCGAGGGCCTGCTCTATCAAGCGTCGCGCTCGGGCGCAGATCGGGTGGCGACGGGCTTGCCGGCGGGCGAGTACGTCGTGACGAGACGACGCGCGGACGGCAGCGCGATCGAGACGCACGTGCGCATCGAGAGCGGCGTCGCGAACGTCATCGATCTCGATTGAAGCGACGACCCGCCGAGCACGAGCTGCGCCGGCGCCCAGCACCGAGGTGACGTGAGCACGCGCAGGCTCGTTCGCTTCACGCGCTCTCAGTGCGACCGAAACCGCACCGCCTGGCCCGTCGATGCCAACACGGAGCGGCACGGCTCGCCTTTCGGATCGAGCTGGCGCTTCCGCCCCGTCACCGACTCGAGCAGGAATTGCACGAAGACGTCGTGCACGATGAATGCGACTGCCGGAGTGATCGGAGCCGCGCCCGCTCTCAGTCCGCGCGAAACCGCACCGCCTGGCCCGTCGAGGCCAACACGGAACGCCACGGCTCGCCCTCGGGATCGAGCTGGCGCTTCCGGCCCGTCACCGACTCGAGCGGCAAATGCACGAAGACGTCGTGCACGCTCGCGACGACGAGATCCGTCTTGCCCGCCAGCGCCGCGTCGGCCGCGCGGCGCGCGAGCTGGTCGCAGAGGATCGCGTCCTCGCAGTTCGCCGGCCGGCTGCGGATCGAATAGCTCGGATCCAGGTAGCGCAGCGCGAACGGCAAACCGAGGCTCTTCAAGTGCGCCTGAATGCGCGTCTTCAAGAACGCGCCCACGTCGCCGAGCACGCGGTTCCCGGATGCGTCCTTCTCCGCGCGCGCATGGCCCACGTGTTCCTGGCCCGCGCCCTCGGCCACGACGACGACCGCGTGACCGGCGATCTGCAGTCGCTTCTCGAGTTCGGCCAGGAATCCGCGCGGACCCTCGAGCTCGAACGGCACCTCGGGCACGAGCACGAAGTTCGCGTCCTGGCTCGCGAGCGCGGTCTCCGCGGCGAGGAAACCCGCCTCGCGACCCATGACGCGGACGATGCTGACGCCGTTGCGCGTGCTGGTCGCCTCGTTGTGCGCGGAATCGAGGACTTCGCGCGCCGCCTCGACCGCCGTGCGGAAGCCGAACGAGCGCGTCACGTGCTGGATGTCGTTGTCGATCGTCTTCGGGATGCCGACGACGGCCAGCGGATAGCCGGCCGCGCGTGCCGCTTGCGACAGCTCGTGCGCGCCGCGCATCGTGCCGTCGCCGCCGACGCAGAAGATCGCGCCGACTTCGAGGCGTCGCAGCGTCGCGAGCATGCGCTCGGGCGCGACGGGGCCGCGCGAGGTGCCGAGCACCGTGCCGCCCAGCCGGTGGATGCGTCCGACGGACTGTCGCGTCAACGGGATCGGCGGCTGGTCCGTGTCCGGATCGAGCCCCGAGAATCCGTAGCGCACGCCGAGCAGCTCGCTCACGCCGTAGAGGTGATGGAGGTGCAGGAACAGCGAGCGCAGCACGTTGTTCAAGCCCGGGCACAAGCCGCCGCACGTCACGACCGCCGCGCGCAGCTTGCTGGGTTCGAAGTAGAGCCGCTCGCGCGGCCCTGCGACTTCCCATGTCGTGCACGGCTCGATGTCGCCATCGACGCGCACGATCGACTCCGGGACGCAGACGCCGTCCGAGACCGGGCTCGTGAGCGGCGAGTGGAACCGTGCTGGTCCCAGGGTGCGGATGCGCGCTTCCATCGCAGCAGGGTACGAAAAGACCGCAGCCGCCCCGAGCGGGACGGCTGCGTCTCCATCGATCTCTCTCTACAGCTCTCTCAGATCTCTCTCAGCGATCACTCACGCACACCCTGCTACACCGGCGGAAGCGGACGGTCCTCGATCTTCGGAGGAACGTCGCCGTGCGGCGTGTCGCTGGGTGTGATCACGGGTACGTGGACGGGTGCGAGGAGCGCAGCCTCGATACCGGTGCCGGCGCTCGAATCGCCAGGCAAGGAACTCGGGAAGAGGCTCGTGCCGGTTTGCTCGACGAACAGGGCCGAGCCGATCTCCGACCAGCTCGTCCGCGAGGCGTCACCTTGGATCCAGAGCGCGTCGGTGCCGCGCGCCGCCACTTCGTCCAGCGCGATCGTGCCGGTGCGACGCCACGCGCCGTTCGTCCAGCTCGCGACCTCGAAGCGGATCCCGGTCAGGAGTTGCGTGGGGAAGTCCCACGCCAGATCGAAGCCCGGCGCGAGCGTGCGCCACAGCAGCGTTCCGCCGCTCTGGAACAGCAGGACCTGATTCTCGGCGGAGTAATTGCGGGCGTAGAAGCGCGTGCTCGTCACGCTGATTCCGACTTCGACGGGGGCCGGCGAGGCACCCTCCGTGATGGCGGAGATCGGGACGGAGAGCGCCACGATCGTGGCGAGCGCGACGGACTTTTTGAGCATCGGGGCGGCCTCGGGTTACCGCGAGCTGAAGAGCCCGCTGGCGAACCCTCCATCGGCACCCCGACGCCGGACCTTGAGAGTTGTTCACGCTCCGCGGCGGTCGCTCACCGCGGACTGGAGGCCGGCCCGCGCGCCGCTCCCGCCTACGGGACGGAAAATCTTGTCCGCTGCGGTTCGCTGCACGCGGAGGACGCCCGGCGCCGAGCTCAAGTGCTCCAGGTGACGACGAACCCGTTCGTCAAGTTGGCCGTCGCCGGCAGACAGAAGACGCCCAGGTCGCGGTAGTAGACCTGGTAGAGGCGCGTCGACCCGGGTCCCGGCACGAGTCCGCGCACGGAGACCGGGGCGTCGCTCGCGCCCGGATACTGCGAGCTGCCACCGCTGTTGGACCGCGTGCCGAGGCGCACCACCGGACCGGACGCACACGTGCGCCCATCGCCGAGCAACGTTCCGCCGAGCGTGAACGCCGACGCTTGGATGTAGAGCGCGCTGGAGTTCGTCATCCCCGTCCCGACGAGCGTGAGCGTGTCGTTCGTGAAGGACGCCGCGCCTTGCAAGGTGAGTTGCGCGCCGCTTGGATTGACCGAGTTGCCGCAGCCGTGACCGAGCGCTGCGGGATTCGAGCACGGACAGCCCGCGAGTTGGAACGAGCACACGGACGCAGGAAAGCGCGTGTAGAAGTACGTGACGCTCACGGCGGCGCGCACCGAGACGCTGCTCACGGCCTGAACCCCCGCGGGTGTCGGCGGCGCCGTCGTCTCGTTCGCGCGGACCGTCAGCGCGACCTCGCCCGGCGCGCCCGTGGGACCGGACCACAGATCCAACCCGGACCCCGACGATGTCGTTCCGATCGAGTTCGTCGTGATCCCGGAGTACAGGGTCGAATACCCCGAAATGCCGCCGAAATCCAGCGTTCCGTCGAAGGCGGCGAGGCTCGGGATCGCGGTCGAGTAGAGCGTGATCAGGGTCGCCGGATCCGCAGAACCGGGTCCGACGCACGAGACGCGCGCGCGCGGGCGGTAGACCGGATCCACACCGATCGCGTTCGTGTTCTCGACGCCGAGAGAGCCGGCCAGCTCGCACGCCAGGATCAAGTTCACGCGATCCAACCGGCCGAGCGCGGGATCGAAGCGCGGGAGGACGACGGCGTGCTCCCACGGCGTCGCCTCGAGCGCGATGGAGGTCGAGTACACGAGCGTGTCGGCGTGCGCGGCCGTAGCGAGGAGCAGAGCGAGCGCCGCGAACCGGCGCAGGAGACAGGTGAGCATGGTGCGACTCGGAGAGGACGCGGCGCGAGCTCCACCGCGCGGACGCGGTGAGCAGGCGGGAGTCTATCCACGCGCGCGCGGTACCCAAGGTTGTGAAGGATTCACCACGCGGCGCGCGGACTCCGCGATCCGCGGGTCGCGCAGCGCGGCGCCGCGAAGATTCGGCATCGCGCATGCTCCCGTTCTGCACTCAGCCTGGAAGAATCACGATGTACGTGGGCGCGGCGCTCCGAAGCGCAGTCCTGCGCTCAGTCGCTGCCGATGCGCGTTCCGTGAAAGCAACCGGGGTGGCCGTCGGGGCGGACGGCGTCGTCTGCTGCGGCTAGGTCGCGCGGACGATCGGGAGGGGCGTTCGTCACCGTGTGAGCGTCGGGACGCGCTCGGCTGCGATGCGCTCGAGTCCGAGGTCTGGCCTGCACGAGCTGTTCGTGCGAGGACCAACCCGAGTTCCATGGCTCTTGCCATCCGCGTCACGGGCGCGGCGGGTCGAGTCGGCATCCGATGTGCGCCGAAACGAAGTTCGATGCTCGTTTCCTCAGCCGGTTCGCGCAGACGATCGGCTCTGTCGGTCGTCACCGTGTGAGCACCGGAAC
>Ga0105049_10007226_pt1 | contig 12897 bp, 8 predicted proteins | sample MAT06_FD_78087 | JGI IMG/M metagenome (GOLD analysis project Ga0105049, IMG submission 78087) | Freshwater microbial communities from Lake Fryxell liftoff mats and glacier meltwater in Antarctica - MAT-06 | ecosystem: Environmental > Aquatic > Freshwater > Ice > Liftoff microbial mat | place...
CACCCTGCAACCGCGCAGCAACTTGCATCCGCTACGCAGCGCGAAATCCCGAAGCCCCTCCCGCCGACACCCACGCAAGCCAAAAGAGCCCCAAACCGTTGATTCATCCCAGCCGCGTGTACCCCAGGCCCGCCCACTCCCTCTGAACCAATTCACAAGCACCAGAACGGAACACCACCGCAACCTAATGTAACACTCGATAAATCTCGGCTTCGTCGGTCAGCCCCAGCCGCGCCTTCTCAATCGCATCCTCGCGCATCGGCTTAAACCCCTTGCGCTTGGCCGTATCGTACAGCGCAATCGCATCCGCCCGGTTGGCCGTCAGTTGCCGCAGCTCGTCATCCATCGTCATAATTTCGTACACCGCCAAGCGACCCTTGTAACCCGTGCCAAAGCAAGTATCGCACACGCCCTGCGCGGTGCGCCCCGTTCCCGCGCAGCCTCTGCACGATCGCCGCAGCAGCCGCTGCGCCAAGCACGCCAACAGCGAAGATGTAACTAAATACGGCTCGATCCCGATATCAACCAGCCGCGGGATCGCGCTGGGCGCATCGTTAGTATGCAGCGTCGCCAGCACCAGGTGGCCCGTGAGCGATGCCTGGATCGCCAGCTGCGCAGTCTCCGTATCGCGAATTTCACCCACCAAAATCACATCCGGGTCCTGCCGCAGCAACGCCCGCAGCCCCGTCGCAAACGTAACCCCCCGCTTGGCATTCACCTGCATCTGCGAGATGCCCTCCAGGTGATACTCCACCGGGTCCTCGATCGTCATAACATTACGACTTGATCGGTCAATCCGCGATAACGCTGCGTACAGCGTCGTCGTTTTCCCGCTCCCCGTCGGCCCCGTCACCAGAATAATCCCGGTCGGCCGCTCCACCAGGTCCAGCAGATCCGCCTGCATCGCCTTGGTCATCCCGATCTCATCCAGCGAAAGCTGAGTCGCCGTCTGATCCAGGAGACGTAATACTAATCGTTCGCCGTACACAGTCGGAATGCACGAGAATCGGATATCCACCCGCCGCGACCCCACCCGCACCGATGTATGCCCATCCTGGGGCGTGTGCCGATTCGCAATGTCCAGCTCTGTCATAACCTTAAGCCGCGATGAGATCGCGCTCGCCAACGTAAGCGGAGGTGAGAAGGCATCCACCAGCATCCCATCAATACGGAAACGGATGACCAACTTCGTCTCCATCGGGTGTACGTGAACATCGCTCGCCCGCCTCCGCAACGCCTCGAACAAAATCATGTTCACCAGCCGGATCACCGGTGTCTGTCGCGCCAACTGCAGCAAGTCCGTCGATTGCCCCGCAGAGCCCGCCGCCGCGGCGATCGCCCGCTCATCCAGCGGCATCTCCTCGATAATCTCCGTCACCAAATCCTGCTTCTGCTCGTACCCACGATTAATCAGGTTCGCCACCGCTCCACGCGGCGTAAACACCACGCGGATAGGCATGTTAAGCAGATCTTCGAGGACGTTGAAAGTCGCCGGTTGCAGCGGCTGCGCCGTCGCCACCGTCATCACCGTGCCGTCGCTCTCCAGCCCCGCGCAATGGTGCCGCCGTGCAATCTCCGGTGGAACCAGCTCATAAAAGCGCGACGCCGATTCGCTCCCACGCGGCTCCGACACAAACGTAAGTCCCGTCCGCTGGCTCAGCAACGTAAGCGCGCGGTGCTCGTCCATCGCCATCATCGAGAGCATCACATCCCACGGCTCTTCATCGCTCCCTTCCACCAGCGGAAACTGCCGCAACTGCTCGGGCGATAGCGGGAGTTGCCCGAACATGCTCGAGACGCGCGCAAGCTCGCCAGCACCCCTGCCCCCCTCTACCGGAACCATCCCGGAGGTGTTCTCGATCCGCCGCGCGGTCGTGGCCAAAGGACTGGATGGTGTTCGATTCGTTGCCATGTTCAATTATTACTAAACGTTGCCGCCTGTGCGATCAGTTGTCAGCCACCCAACTGCCGACTCAAATGTAGATCTAAAGGTCTCCAACACCGCAATAACCCGCAATTTATGTCTCGACGCCACTTACCGCTCACCCCGCTCCTGCGCTCAATAACAAAACCAACAGAGCCCCCTGCACTCCCAGCCCCATACCGTGCCTGCATAGCACCCCGCACTTACTTCAGCCGGGCTTACTTACACCAAGCCGGTTATACCAGCCTGGTTATGCCAGCCTGGTTATGCCAGACTAGTTATGCCAGACTAGTTATACCCAGCTGGTCATACCACGTTTCTTACGCCGGGCTCTTGGGCGACTCCGCAGGCTGTGTCTCAGCCGCCGGAACCTCTTCGCCGGTCGTATCCGCATCCGAGGGATTGGCCGCCGGAGCATCAAGCCCCGGGCCCGGCTTGGATAAATCCACCTCTCGCGTCATCATCGAGGCGGGCGATAAATTATTATTCCTACTCTCCCCCGGCTTCGTTGTATCGGGCCACGTCACTAGCGGCAGCCCGTTGATCTCAATCGCCGTCGGCTTCAGCGCGGGGTAATCTCGCGCAATCGCCGACTTCTTCTGCGGACCTTCTGTCAGAAGTCGCATATCCGCAAAGTTAGGTTCCCGCATAATCCGCGGCGTGATAAACACATACAGCGTGGTCGTACGGCCAGAGCGACTGTAATCTTGGAAGAGATGCCCGATCAGCGGGATATCTCCCAACAGCGGAACCTGAATACGGGTCTTGCGCCGTGTATCAACGTTCAGCCCACCAACAATTACAGTTGTGTCCGAAGGCACCGTGATACTCGCGGCCTTCACCGTGTTCTCCAGCTTGGGCGGCGGGCTCCCGTTGCTCCCCACGCTCGCTGTGAATGATGATAACTCGGCCTCGTAGTTCAGCCGCAGATACCCATCATCGCTGATGCTGGGCGTGATCGCTAGCTTGGTACCAGCGCTCTCATACCCACCGAACGATGTGGTGTTGGGCGCTCCCGTAGTCACCTGCGTAGTGCTGTAAGGCTGCTGCTCCACACTCATAATCTCCGCCTCTTCATTATCATCCACGAGCAACGCGGGATTACTTAAGATCCTCGTGTCGCTCTTGGTCTGCAGCGCGTTTATCACGATCGGAAGCTGGTCGCTCTTGATTATCGCGGCAGTAAGGCCGGAAAGCCCCGTCGCTACATTACGCCGATCAGTAAAGCCCGTCCCCGCGGTCGTCAGCCCGAAGTTGGTCTGGAGCGCGCCCCCGGTTCCATTGGCGTTAAGCAGTTGCGTCTCGAACGCCAGGCGCAGATCATCGCTCCAGGTTACCGCCATGATTTGAACTTCAAGATATACCTGCGGCCGGCGCAGGTCCAGCTTTTCAATTAGCTTACGAAAGTCGTCCTGCCGCGCTGCGGGCGCCTTCACCAGCAACTGATTGTTCTTCACATCGGCGATGACAAACGCGTTGGTCCCATCCAACTCAAGCCCACCCTCTTCGCCGCTCCCCGGCGCACCAGGGAAAGTCGGGTCATTGCTCTGCCCATTTTGGTTATTTTGATTCGTCGACCGCTGGTTCCGGCGGTTCCGCGAGTTGTTATCATTACGATCCGGCCGGTTGCTGTCGCCAAAGCTGCTAAACCGCGACCTGCTATTCCCGTCCCCGCCCATCCCCGTGCCGCCATCGGGCAGCAACGCCGATTCTCCCGTCGGGCTTTCATTATTCAAAAGCCCCATGACGACATCCGCCACATCCTCCGCCTTGCTGTTCTTCAGCCGATACTCGCGTATCACGATCCGCTCGGACTGAATGTCCAACTGCTCAATTAATTTGTCGAGCTGCTCGTGCTGCGTCGGTGTACCGTAATAAATAATGTTGCCGTTTGCCTCATCAACCAGCATCATCGGTCCGCCAACATCCATTGATAGCTCGCCGCTGTTCATCCCGCCCATGCCCCCCGGGTTGGTCTGGCGATTAATTAAGTTTTGCTGAAAACCGTTCTGACCCCCAAGCCCATTCCCCCCTTGGTCACTTCGCCCCTGCCCGATCGAAGTTACCTCCCCAAGCCCGCGGCTGGCAGCCAAACTCGCGATCTGCGTCGCGTTAGCACCAGCAAAGAACCGACGCGGCACTAAGCTGTTGGGCACATCGATCACCGCCAACAGCGAGTTAACCTGCTCGATCTCCTCGGGCATCCCCCGAAAGATAAGTGCATTGCTTGCTGGGTCCACCGTAAGTCGGTCGCCGATGCTATCGAGCGAACCCACCGTCCCGCCTCCCCCCGCCCCGCCCATATTCGGCTGTGCCGCGCGGTTCTGCATCTGAATCGCCATGTTGGGATCCATATTCCCTCGCGATTGCGGTGCCTGCCCCAACAACTGCAGGATGCGATCCCTCGCCGCTGGCGCAGCCAGATGATTCAACGAAACCCGGATGAACCTCGCCTTGGAGTGCTCCAACATAATCCGGTTCAGCAGCGATTCAATCTGCGCGAGCTTACGAATCGAATCGGTTACGATGATGATGCCAAGGTCGTCAAACGCCTGCATCCGCCCGCCCTGCCCCGCAGGCTGTCCAGACGTCCCGCCACCCCCGCCCGAAAGCTGCGTCTGCATCGCCGAAACCACAGTGCTCGGACGAATATTCGGCGTCGAAAAGACTCGCGTGTTCGCAAAGTCGCCCCCGAAGTTCAGCGGCACCTCGCCCTCTTGCAACACCAGATACCACCCCGTCGCCGGGTCCTGGGTGATCGTCCACCCGCTCTGCCCCAGCAGCGAATCCACCAAACGTAATAACTCACTTTTCTTCACCGGTACCGCAGCGTTAAACGCCACCGTGCCCTGCAAGTCTCCGATAATACTTACATTGATATTCAGCGTCGTCGCCAGCAAACTCACCAGCGCGCTCAACTGCACAGGTTCAGAAAACGCCGCGAGCGTCACGGATTCATCGCCGCTCCGATCCCCATCCACCACCGCCCCATCCTGCGGCGCAGCCTCTGGGAACCCAGCTCCCAACGCCGCGGCTTCCTCCGCCGCATCTACGCCATTGCCCTCATTTCCCTTGTCGCCCCCCGCCCCCCCAAGTTCACCCGCCCCAGGCTGCATCGGCTTTCCCGCCGGATTTGGGTTCGGAACCGGAACAGCGGTCCCCGGTGCAACGGCCCCGGGCGCGACAGGCTGCTTTGGTGCTACCGCAGGACGGACCACCGCCGGCTGGCCAAGACCCGGCCGCATGATGGTTGCCGGACGATTTGAAGGGTCATTGGGCGAGATCCTGATCGGAGGCGTTGGCTTCGGCGCGGCATCCTTCGCCGGTGCCTCTTTAGCCGGTGCCTCCTTAGGTTGTTCTTTGGGAGCCTCCTGCCACGCCGATGCGACCGTCCCGCAAGCGAGCACCAGCCCGACAATCGACCCACAAGCTAACTTCGTAGAAACGTAACCGCGCGGTTGGTAAGCCTTGCTCACGTCGAACTCCTCTGGTTTGCCACTTTTCACCCAACCGCCCGCGGCGATCCACCGCCCATGAAGGCGATCGCCCGCTCGATATCAGCCCGAAGCACCATCGCGCACGGGCCACACCCCGCACTTCGCGTATCGGCCTTCACCCGACTTCTTATGCCGTTATTAACGCTCAGACCCAACCGAATCGGAGAAAAGTAGGCCAACACGCGGCGAGCAACACATCTCCCAAACCTCACCAAACCAGCAAGGTCCGACTACCCGCTGGTAGCGCAGTTGGAAACTGTAGGTCGTTTGGATTTCAACAGGGTTGGCTCAGACGTCGGGCGCAACCAAGACTTCACAACCGACGAACCTCACGGTCCTGCGGACGCGATAGCCCGGTGACCCAGCGCACCTTGCAGCTAGACCGATCCAGAATCATGATAGCAAAATTATAATTCATAACACATGCGGTGACCGCCGAGACAACGCCGTGATGAAACCGCTCTACTATAACCCCAACAAATATAACCCCAACAAAAAGTAATATATCATCCAAATATTACGTTACTCCCGCGCCACACCGGAGGATGCACGCAGCATTGTGTGTGACGACCTCCAACCCTACAACCGCAAGCGAATCGTCCCGGGCGACAGGTCGCCCTTGAGGCCCATGCAGCGTGAGTATTAAGTTAAGTACATATGTAATGTATCATCACTGTCCACAGTTCGTGCTGTTTACCAGACCAGAAGCCCCAAAACAGCGAAAGGGCGGGGTGGCCCCGCCCTTTCCGCACTTAGCTTTCTTGTTGCCAAACCATCGGGGCCAGCGGCCAGCCCCCAATCTCACATCCGCCGCCGCCGTCCAACGATCATCGCCCCCACCGACAAAAGTGCGATCGAACCAGGCGTTGGGATGGTCGTGTTGGTCCAGATCTCCGCATTAGCCGGGTGGTTGGGCGCACCAGGGAATGAATCAAAAATCGGGTCGTACTGCTCGGGAAACCCCGGCGGGCGCTTCTGCTGCGGGTTGTTCACAGCCCCAGGCTTAATGACATTAAACATGCCCGTCAGCGCCGCTGCGTTCATCGCTTGCAGGTTAAACGCATTCGTTCCCATCCAGTTGATCCAGTTATTCGTAATGTTGCTCGATCCCGGCGCGGTGCTGTTCTCATCCGCCGCCGCAATCAGCGACTGATTCACCACCAGATCAAGATCTCCCGCATCTGTGCCATTCCAAAACCCGCCGGAGAAGCACGAATCCAGAAACGCAAGTTTATTAACGTTCGCGTTGAAGGCATTCATCGCAGTCCGTAGTGCGTCATCCCCAATGCTCCCCGCGGCTCCGCCAGAGACAAACAGCGTCTCATCGCACGCGTTACGAGCCCGCCCAGGGTTGATCAGGTCCCCCATCACCCGTTCCCGATCAAGCACGTCATCAAAGAAACTTCCATGCCCGGAGTAATAAAACAAAAACCCATCCCCAGCCGCCGCCGCCGCAGCCTTGGCACCAATAGCCCCCAAAATTCCCGCGGCGGTCACCACGCCGCCACCATTGCCCGACAAAACTATAATATTCGCCGCGTTCCAGTTGGCCGCCTGCCCGCCCAACGCCGCCGCGACATTGTTGGCATCCGGTGCCCACATTTGCCCAGCTCGCCCATAGTCCACCCCCACAATCACCGCGTGATTCACACCCAAAGCACCGCCGCCACTCATAGCTACGCCGCACCAACATACAAGTGCTGTCATCCTTTTCATGTCGTTCTCCTAAGTCTTACGCCGCCAGTGCCTCGAGACGTGCACTCTCACGAAGTGCCGGGCCCACGCCAGTCACCGCAATCTCGCGGCACTGGCCGCTAGATCAACAACGTAAAGCCCCCGCCCCGCTCACGCGCCTGATAAACTTTTTTAGGCTCGACATTGATCGCACGTGCGAGAGACGATCTTAGTGCCTACGGCCGTGCATAAACACGATCCAGCGGCCCCCAAGCCCTGAAGATTGCCACCGAGGAGCTGTGCCGAACCGTTACTTGGCTGGTTCAACAAAGTCTACCCGTTTCATCCCCGGCCGGAGCGTAAGCCGCGGCGTCGAGGAAGGGGGCGTCTCTACTGCTTGAGCCTGCCCAACTCGGCCGTAGACACTGAGCTCATCCATCGGCGAACTAAAAATCCAATAATCGCCCACTGGCAGCGAGCAACTTTGTTGACGTAGGTTAGCATAAAACCGCTGAAACTCGGCTGTCGGTTCCACTTCGGCGTGGAGCTGCCACAGGCTCCTATCTTCCGTGTTGATCAGACTCACAGAACGATAACTGCCCGCTCTGCCAGGCTTACATTGCCCATAAATCTCAACGGACTGCCGACTCTCCATCGGTGCAAAGCTTAAGACGAGCGGAGCCTTCCTATCAGTCGCTTGCGTCGCGCAGCACACGTACTGCCCGTTGTAGTACGCTAAGCAGACCACGCCGTCCTCCGCTGGTGCCTGCTCCAAAATCCCGCTCAGCGAGACAGATGGGCGATCGTGCTCACTCAGTGTTCCAAACCACGTCCTCCCACTGTGCCACCCGTTGAACGTAAACGACGGGACCCCACCGCCTCGCACGAGATCCACCTCAATCGCAAAATGCAACGGTCGGGCCTGCTTCAGCGTTATTCTCAAAGGGTCACTGTCGCTGGGCACCGAGTGTCGCTTGCGGCTAGGTATCGAGTAGCCCACTAAACGATCAGTAAGCATAAGCTTAGGAGCTTGGCATGCCGCAGCACCCGGCTCCCCTTGGCGCGGGTCGAGGTGGATAAACTGGACAAAGACCTCTGCACCTTTCTTCAGTGGAAATGGCAATTCTGTTCTCCCATCCGCGTCGGTAAATGATGGGTAAATTTGGCCGTCCAGCTCGGAAACTAACAGCGGTATGCACCCAAGCCCCTTGCCCCACTCATTTTCTACAATTACCACTCCATTCCGCACCGGTGATGCTTTCTCTTCCGCCCCAACTCCCCCGTCTTTCAGCACCCCTTTAGGCGTCCCATCTTGAATAACCTCGGTGTAATCGTTCCCGCGCGCTGATTGGCCCGCGCACCCGCTTACAACCCAGAACATTCCCCCCGCCGAGTAAAGTACAAGCAACCCGCGAATGAATAGCTTAACCTGACTTGTCGCTGCCATCTATGTTCCTTTTCAGGCGAAAGACGCCCTGATGTTGATCTCGCCGAATTACATGAAGTTGCAGTATCTAATTTTGCAGTGGATGAGTTGCAGTGCCTAAGTTACAGTGCCTAAGTTGTTTCTCTGCCACCTTCCAAAGCCGCCGTCCATGATTGCGGCGTTCGCGCATAAAATCCCGCCAACATAAACTGGCACGAAGCCAATAGAAAAGCCAGCCATTGCTGGCCGGCCTTGGCGAAGGGCTGTGCGTACCCACTAAGTCCTGCCATCACTAACGCTCTAAACGCCCTCTGGTTCGATGACAATCGCGCCGCTACTCTGCAATGATTTGCACCTCAAACTGGGGATAATCACCCAGTGCTAAGAGCCGCGACAACTCGAGGGTCTCCTCTAGCTCTTCGGCCAATCGCTCATGCTCCTCCGAGCCGATTCTGGTGGCCCACATTGCGCTCCTAAGTTGTTCCGCAGCGAGCATTGGCAACTTCCCCCCGATATACGAAGTTGCTGCCAAGCTTCTCATGACAAGTGCCTGCTCTGACATCGATTCGGCAGAGACTCCCTCCACATCGCCCGCCGCAATAGCGCAGCCCGCCGCCGCTTCGGCCGCCGCCGCGTACAACTCCCCTGCGGTCGCCCATTCTTTAATCGACAAAAACTCTTGGGCTACCGTTGCTAGCAGGACGCAAAACTGCGGATCGGACTGTATCCTTGAGTTGTGCAAGTAAGGTGATAAGAACAAGATGCGATCAAACGGATCGGGATGGCTAAGCCTGTTCCACTCGGACATCGCCAGCAGAAGGCCGACTCGCTGACCTGTCTGGTGCCCATATTCACTCGGGTCTGACATGAGATCCGAGCCGATTCTAATAGCTGCTGCCACTTCTCCCAACGAAACATAAGCTTGTGCCAAGTGCCGCGTGGCTGTCCAGCGCTGGCCCGGTGTTAGTGCAAGTTCCGGGTGCTGCCCTGTGACTTCAAGCAGCCGCGTTTTCCACTCCACAACTCCACGCATGTTGCCCTGCTCGTGCTCCGCCATGGCTAAAAGTGTCAGGCATGGCACCGTCATAGGGTGCGCCGTGCCCTCAACGGAGTCAAACTCGTTGAGCGCCTTTGTCAGCGGCGCAACCGCGCCCGCCGCGTCGCCGTCATAAAAAGTCGCCTGCCCCAAGAGCCTATACGCATCCGCCCTTTGGTCACTTGTCAGCTCACCCGCAGCCGCTAACGCGAGCAACTCACGTGCCGCACTGCGATCACCAACTACATAAAGTTCCTCCCCGCAGAGCTTGGCCGCCCGGCCAAGCCACGTGGCACTCGCCTCCACACCCACCTCAGCACGCACCGCCGCTACAGCACGCTCCAAAGCGATGCTTCTTGCTTCGCGGCTGGCCGCCGCGAGGTACGCATCGAACGCGCCAACAAACTGCTTCGCCCCGCCCGATACCGCTGCGAGGGAGCGGGCTGCCGCCAGATCCCTCTCCACAAGGCTCTGCGGCAAAGCATGAGCCGACTGCGCGCACGCACTACTCCCAATACCGTTCGCAACGAACACACCTAGGGCCGCACCCCAAACCAAGATCCCGCTCTGAGTTAGTTTACAGTTAAACACTTTTTACCCTTTCGATCAGTTTCTCCCGCCATCCGCGTTCAGGCCGCGGACCCTCTCAATGGCGGGCCAATTTTCTTAACATCAGCTCGAACAAACATCACGTCGAACACGCTTTGCCATAACATCGGTTTACCTTAAGCCAAAGTTTCAGACCGCGGCGTTAGAACTCACCCGCCTTCACCTGCAAACCTTACACTCCACGCCACACCCAAACAGCTTCTGCACGCGCTCTCCCAATCACCTCATAAAATCTTCCGCCATGCGGCGCGTTCAATCAGTTGTGCATCGAACGCATCGCCGCAGAATCGAGGGAATTACCGTCTCAAGCCTGTCCCAGTAGCCGACGCCCGACGAAGTTATCCACTCCTCCGGGCATTCTGTGATGAACTGAAGAAGATTGCCCGAGCAAAGGTATTTGATGACGAGCGTCGAACCGACTTGCTGTCGCATCTTCAAGCTAGTTTCATTGATGGTCACCCGCCTGGTCATCTTGGTGCAAATCGCAACCGTTACAGTGAGTTCCTCCGCCACTGTGTCCTCACGCTCGCCGCTTCCAGTCTCATTTAAAACTACGTTTGCCTTGGCATCCAAGTTGACTATCTTTGCCAAGCTAACACCGAGTGACAGCTCCTCAGACTTGCCCGAACTGGTCGTGACGACAGACTTTACCCTCGCCCTTTTTAGAAACTTCTTTGAGATAGTTTCAGGGAAAGTACGCGGTACACACTCAGGACCCCCGTACCGATATTCCACAGCGTCTTTCACCACCTCCAAACGTTTAGTGCTCTCGAACAGAACTTCAGGTTCGCCGATGAGATTCCGGTAAATGCCATTTACCCACCATTCGTCACGCTTGATTACCTCGCCATTACATTTCGCACCTGCCATGAATGTCGATGCGCAACCTTCCAAAGAATCTCCGGCATCAGCTGGCGCCGAGGTGAGAAGACAGCCGACCAACGCCAAAGCGAATGACCGTCCCGCTGTCTCGAATCCCGCCCTCCAAATTCCGCGTGCTCTCCGAGCAGTTTTTCATCGTATTCTCCTTGTATCATGTACCAAGAAATCGATTACTCGTCGCTCAAACAAATCGACCGAAAAATCGCTGATATCTCAGAATAATCGTTACGCTGAGCAAAGTCAAGTATTATTTTATACTTTTAGGGACTATACCCAACCCGATCAAGTGCCCCCAACAAACTCCAACCTTGCTCGCGTGGTCACTCATTCTGCCGCCGCTCTCCCCATCCCAATCTGCCCCCGCACCTCAAGAACTATTGCGAGGCTTATGGTCCAAAGTAACCCCACCCCAAGAAAGACTGCGCTTATGCCAACCTATTGCCAGAGGACCCCCCGGTCATACCCACCAAAGCCAATACGGCGCGGGAGCATAGCAACATAATATTAATATAACTCAACCGCGACATGCCTCCCTTGGTCACTATCGTCGGCCATTTATACCTTATAAACAAAAGCGAAAGACCCCCGCCGCGCCGCCTTACAACGCTCGCGCTACCTGCGCTCGCTTCACCGCGGCCTCATACGCCCCCATCACCCCGGCGTTGCGGAACCAAAAGAGCAAGAACACCGGCAACGCCAGCTGAAAGAGCGTGCCCAAGACCATCTGCCCAATCATCGGTCCATAGGCCAGCCACATAGGCTGCACTATCAGGGCGCCGGTCCCAACCATCACCTTCATTATTTGAAACTGTGACAGGGCCCAGATAATCACTGTCGCCGCAATAACACATATTTTGAGCTTCGACCACAACCGCGCCTGCCGCGGCAGCCTCGCGCTTCTCCGGAAAGCGAGTGCTCCCACATAACATAGGTAAGCCTGGCACAGAACGTAAGCTCCCATGCTGATCCGGTTAGCCCATTTAAATCGCTCCGTCAGCCGAACCAGCTCTTCCCCCTGGGGCATCCCCTTCACCAAGTGAGTCATAGGCCCGTAGCTGAACAGCGTCGCCACTCCCACCAGCACGCCCAAAAAACCGAACACGACGCACAGTACCCCCAACCAATCGGGCCACGAAGGCCCCCGCCGCGGCACGTACACACGCCCACCCACCGTCGGCGGTGCGGCGCGCACCGGCGCCGGTCCCGCCCCACCCGCGTTTGTGTCTCCCTGCTGAGAATTACGTATTTCGTCCTGTGTCACAGCTGAATCTTTAGGAATCCTTCGCTCCCGCATTCGCACCGTCAAATCAACATGCTCCCACCGCCCGCTAGGTCATACCACCCAACCGGCTTTTCCACCATCACCACCAACCCACGCCCCTATCCCCAAACCCGCCATCCCCATCAACCAAGATCAGTAACTAACTTTCGATTCCGGATCGCCTCGTTCCCCAACTGCCCGCACGCCCCCATCATCTCTCGCCCCTTGGTTCTACGGCGTTTAACGAACACCCGCTCTTCGATCAGCCACCCGATAAACTCATTCACCCGCTCCTCCGTCGGCGCCGGCCACGGCGAGCGCCGACGCGGATTGTAAGGAATAATGTTAATTACCGCCCGCTCACGAGTATCCTTGCCCTCGCCCCCCCCGCCCCCAGTAGCCCCGATCAACTGTGACTTAAGCGGCCGTACAAAGTCGGCAATCTCCCGCGCGTGCTCTCGTGAGTCATTAACGCCGGGGATCAGCAAGTACTCGATACAAAACTTATTCCCGCCAAACCGCGGCCAATCAATCAACTCCTGCTGCAACTCACGCAGGTTCCACTTACGATTCACCGGCATCAGGCTG
>Ga0105049_10007228_pt1 | contig 12896 bp, 8 predicted proteins | sample MAT06_FD_78087 | JGI IMG/M metagenome (GOLD analysis project Ga0105049, IMG submission 78087) | Freshwater microbial communities from Lake Fryxell liftoff mats and glacier meltwater in Antarctica - MAT-06 | ecosystem: Environmental > Aquatic > Freshwater > Ice > Liftoff microbial mat | place...
ACCGCACCGCGAGCTGCTCGTACATGAGCCTGGACCAGACCGAGCGGATCGCTTCGGAGGTCGGCCGCGACAACCGAAACTTGATCAAGTTCCGCGACACCACGTGGTGCCGGCCAGCGATCAAGGATGATCCAGCGCGCTGCTACTCGCCGTCGGCCGCGGGCATCACCACCGCGGTGTTCGTCGACGACGCCGGCAGCGATCGCGATGGCGCGATCGTCGATGCCGACATCGAGCTCAACGGAGCCGACTTCGCGCTCGCACATCTGGGGCAATCGACGGGCACCAACTCGTGCCAGTCGGAGATCACGAACACGCTGACCCACGAGCTCGGCCACATGCTCGGCATCGAGCACCCGTGCCGGGCGAGCGGCGATCCGCCGCGCACCGACGGCGAGGGCAACCCGGTGCCATCGTGCAGCGCGACCAACGATCCCGCGATCCTCGAAGCCACGATGTACAACTTCCAGGACTGCGGCGAGACCAAGAAGGCGACGCTGTCGCAGGACGAGGTCGACGCGCTGTGCACGGTCTATCCGATCGCCGAGGATCCCGGCGTGTGTGGGCCGGTGGGTGCCAAGGACGGCTGCTGCCAGAGCTCGGACGGGCCGGATCCGTCGACGGTGTTGCTCGTCGGCCTCGGTCTGCTGGTGCTCGCTCGCAAAAAGTCGCCCCGCTGAACGGCCCGGCGCTACCATTTGACGATGAACGCCGTGTGCCCGGCCTGCGGCGTGGCTGTCGTCCCGGGATACGCGAAGTGTCCCAGGTGCCAGAAGCCGTTGCCGTACGGAACGCTGCGGCGGCCTGCGACCGCCGTGGCCGGGGGCACCGTCGCCGAGGACAAGCGGTCTCCGTGGCCGCTGATCGCAGTGCCGATCGGCGTGATGATCGTGATCGCGCTGATCGCGAAGGGGCTCAGCGGCAGCCCGGATGAACCGATCACGGCAAGCATCGCGACGCCGACGGTGGCCCCCCAGCCGCAACCGGATCAACCGACGGCGCAGGTGGTCGAGCCGACGCGCCCGATCCAGCCGGCGAAACCCGCGGCGCCGGATCCGAGTGCGGCACTCGCGGAGCTCGATCGCGTGTTGCGCGGGCGACGGTTGTGGTCGACGATCGAGACCGCGGCTTCGCGCATCGATCTGCGGTCCGGCCTGTGTGACGACCCTGGCATGCGGCCGGCGATCGACAGCGTCGCGCCGGTGCTACGCGGTGCCGGCTTGACCCGCCTGCGGTGCCTCGCGCAGAGTGGCACCGTTGTCCTCGAACGAGACCTCTGATCCCAAGCGCCATCGCTTGATCCTGCCGCTCGGCATGCGCGTCCTCGTGCAGATGATCAAGATCAACGAGCGTACCGACGCGGGGCTCTATTTGCCGGCCGGTGCGAAGGAAGCGCAGGACGAAGCGTTCTACGGCAAGGTGATCGAGGTCGCGCGCGATCGCCCGACCACCGATGACATCGCCGAGAACGTGTCGGGGGTGCCGCACAACGCGTTCGTGCTGTTCCGCAAGGAAGCGGGCGTCCGTGTGCCGTGGGACGACCACCTGCGGCTGATCGATGTCAAAGATATCCTCGCCACCGTCGAGGAAGTCCTGGCCGACGAGGCGCACTGATGCAGCCGAGGCCGATCACAAAAATCTCCGAGCTGCCGCTCGAGATCGAGACCGCGCGGCTCTTGCTGCGCCCGTTCGTCGAGGCTGATGTCGACGCGATCTTTCCGATCGTCTCGCAGACCGAGTTCTCGAAGTTGATGTCGTGGAAGGCGCATCCCGAGCGCGAGATCACGCTGACGTTCATTCGCGGCTCGCTGAGAGTCGCGGCGCAGAACGAAGGTGCCGTGTGGGCGATCGAGCACGACGGTCAGGCCGTCGGGTGCATCGGGCTCGACGGCCTGCGTTGGCAGGTCGGCGCCCTCCGCCACGATCGCGCCGACCTCGGGTACTGGCTCGCGCCGGTGCTGTGGGGCAAGGGGCTGATGACCGAGGCCGCGAGCGCCGTCGTGCGGTTCGCGTTCGACACCATCGGGCTGCACAAGGTGGCGACCCGCTGCTTCGTCGACAACACCGCGTCGCGCCGCGTGATCGAGAAGACGGGGTTCAGGTTCGTGGGCCGCGCCGAGGATGACGTCTGGCGCGACGATCGCTGGATCACGCACTTGCTCTACGAGATGACGGCGCCCGAATGGCCCGATGTCCACACGACGATGCGGATCAATAGACCTCGCCCGCCTTGATCCGGGCGATCATCGCGGTCAGCACGGCGCGCGAGGTATCGGGGAGCTCAACGACGCGGACGCCGAAGCCGGTGGGTGCGGCCTCGCTCTCGGAGCTCTTGGGCTCGACCACGCGGACGACGACCACCTTGCAGGTGACGGTCTGGTCGTAGTCGTAGAGCTCGAGCGCGAGGGTCGAGCCGACCTTGAACGGGTACGCGCGCGCGACCCTCGTATAGAGGAAGAGCCCGTGCTCGGAGAGGTCACGGGTGCGAAACACCAGCTCCTGGCCGTCGGCACCGTGCACCTTGACAAACGCGTCGACACGGACGCGTTCGGCAGCGCGCTCCCGGGTCTCGCTCATGGGTTCGACATTCCCCGATCGGTTCGCCAGGCACAAGGTGCAGGCGAGAAATCGCCGTGGTAGATTGCCGTCTTAGCGCGCACCATGGACGTTCGTTGCGAGAAGTGCCAGACCGAGTACGAGCTCGATGAAGCTCGGCTGAAGCCGGGTGGTGTCACCGTCAAGTGCACCAACTGCGGCCACATGTTCAAGATCCGCAAGCGGTCCAACACCGCCGCGGGAACCCCGGTGGTCTCGACCGCCGACGCACCTCGCCCGCCGAAGCCGGCGACCTCGCAGTTGGCGCAGACGCCCACGGGCAAGGGCGATCCGATGCTCGACGAGGCGCCCACCACCGAGGCCGAGCGCCAGTGGCTGATCCGGCTCGAGAACGGCGAGCAGAAGAGCTGCAAGGAGCTCGCGAACCTCCAGCAGTGGATCGTCGGCGCGGTCGTCACCCGCGAGGCGCTGATCTCGCGTACCGGGAAGACGTGGAAGCGCCTCGGCGACATCCCCGAGCTCGCGCAGTACTTCGAGGTCGCCGACGAAGCGCGCACCACCGCGCGCAAGACCTCCCCGAGCAAGCCGCCCGCGCAGGGCACCCTCCTCGGGGTCGGCACCACGGCCACCGCAGCCGGCGGCACGATCCTCCCCGACGACGAAGCACCGACGGCACGCAAAGGCGTGGTCGTTCACGCTCCGCCGCCCGTGCCGCGCGTGACCAAGACCCCGCCGGTTGGCGTTGGCGTCCCGCAGGCGCAAGCACCGCGCCGTCCGACGACGCAGCCCCCACCGCCGCCACCGAAGAAGGGCTCGTCGCAATCGGGTCCGCTGCCGGGCGCGCCGGCCGCGCCGGCCGCCCCCACCGGCAATCGCTCGACCGCGATGTGGGCGAACGACACGATCAAGCCGGCCACTCCGAGCGGCGAGAGCGGCCCGGCCTCGGGTCCGTTCAAGGGCAGGCTCTCGGCGATCCCTGACGAGCCGGCGTTCGCGGGTCGGGTCGGAGGGTTGAGAGCTGCGCCGTCGAGCGAGTCTTCCTTCGATACCGATCGCGTGAAGATGCCGAAGGACGACGACGACAGCGTGCTGCCCGAGCGGCGCGGCTCGTCGGCCAGCATGTGGATCCTGCTCGCCATGCTGCTCCTCGGCGGTGCGACGACGGTGCTGCTGTACCTGTTCGTGTTCAGGAAGTCGGATCCGGTGAAGACGCCAGCCGATGCACCGGCGCTCGTGCACACGGCTGATGCGGCTCCCGTGGTGACGCCGGTGCCCGATGGTCCCGACAAGCCGACGTCGCCCGGCGAGACCGCGCGACACGAGCTCGGCGCCGATAACGAGCTGCGGTTGCAGGCGGCGTACGACGCGCTCGGCGGTAAGGACGACGCCGAGTCGCTCGCGTTGCGCGCACAGCTCGGTGCGGCGGTCGCACAGGCGCTGCTCGATCGCGCGGGGCTGATCGAGAAGTCCGATGGCGATAAGCTGCGCAAGCAGAGCACGATCGTCGTGCTCGAGGCGCTGACCTTTGCGAACAAGGCGGTCAAGGCCGCGCCCGACGACCCGAGCGCCAACCTCGCGAACGCGCATGTGCTGCGCTTGCAGGGCAAGCCGGCAAAGGACGTGAAGCGCTATCTCGATGCCGCCAAGGCCAAGCCGGGTGACTGGGCACGCGAGATCGCGATCGCCGAGGCACTCGTGCTCGCGCGCGACGGCAAGCTCGACGACGCGAGGTCCGCGTTCGCGAAGATCGACACCGGCGACAACAAGCTCGAGGTCAGCAACGACGTGCGCGCGCGGTTTCACGTCGCGCTGATCGCGCATGCGCAGGGCCGGCCGACCGATGCCAGGCCGCTCGTCGATCAGGTGCTCGCGGCGCAGCCCGATCACCTCGGCGCCAAGGCGCTCGCCACCAAGCTCGAGACGCTGGTCTCGAAGACCGATCCACTGCCGCCCGAAGATCCGAGGCCGGGGAATGGCTCGGGCTCTGGATCCGCCGTCGCCGTCGGTTCCGGCTCGGGCTCTGGCAAGGTCGATCCCGTCGAGCCCACCGGCGGCGATTACGACACGCTGGTCAAGCGCGGCAACACGCTCGCCGAGTCGAACTGCACGAAGGCGAACGAGGCGTTCGCGAAGGCACTCGAGCTCAAGCCGAACGGTGTCGAGGCCCTCACCGGGCAGGGCTACTGCGCACTCGACGCGAAGAACTTCGCCACCGCGCATCGCAAGTTCTCGACGGCGCTCGCCACCTCGTCGCGCTACGAGCCGGCGCTCGCCGGCATCGCGGAGACGTACACGACGCAGGGTCGCCGCGATGAGGCGATCGCCTCCTGGCGTCGCTATCTCGACGCGTATCCGGGTTCGGTGAAGGCGACCAAGGCGATCGAGCGGCTCGGTGGCGGTAGCGCTCCAGGCCCCGGCAGCAACGCGGGCTCGGGATCCGATACGACGCCGACGCCGACGCCGACGCCGACGCCGACGCCGACGCCGACGCCGACGCCGACGCCGACGCCGACGCCACCTGACGGTGCCGGGTCCGGCTCGGGGTAACTGATGCTATCAACGCGCCATGCCGCGCTTGTTCCTCGTCCCACTGGCGATCGCCGCGTGTAGTGGTCCTCCGTCGCTGATCGATGGCGAAGGCGTCGCATCCGGTGCCGCGAATGATCCGTGGGCGGAGGATGCACCCGACACGGTGCCGACGCCGACCGACGGCAACGGGCTCGGCGGCTTCGACTTCAGCGGCATGCTCGCGAAGGTCACCGAGGGCGTGAAGCAGCCGGGCTTCTACGAGGAGCCCGAGCAGTCGGCCGATTACGACGCCGATTCGCCACACCTCGGGGTGATCGAGCTTGGCGGCAACATCGTCGAGCGCGAGGCGTATTCGTTCTCGCTGTTCGGCGGCGGCGGTCGCGGCATCGAGCTGCGCCAGTTGGTCGGCCGGCTGCGCGAGCTCGCGCAGGCCCCGCAGCTGACCGGGCTGGTCCTTCGGATCCGCGATCTCACGATCTCCCTCCCCGATGTCGTCGAGCTGCGCGGCGTGATGCACGAGGTCCGCGCTGCGAACAAGACGATCGCCTGTCACGTCGAGAGTGCGACCAACGCGAGTTACCTGCTGCTCGCGGCGTGCTCCCGGATCGGCATCGCGCCGCTCGGGCAGCTCGCGATCACCGGTCCCGCGGCGATGCCGATCCACGTCAAGGGCGTGCTCGACAAGCTCGGCGTCCAGGCCGACTTCCTCCACGTCGGTGCGTACAAGGGCGCGGCCGAGCCGCTGACCCGCGAGGCGCCGTCGCAGGAGATGGAGACCACGCTGCGCGACATCCTCGATCGCCACTACGAGACGATGGTCTCGGTGATCGAGAAGGACCGGAAGCTCGATCGCAAGACGGTCGAGGCGCTGATCGATAACGGCTTGTTCGCCTCGGAGCAGGCGAAGGCGTCGAAGCTGGTCGACGAGGTCGGCTCGTTCGAGGCGTTTCGCGGCGACAAGGCGTGGACCGAGCTCGAGCTCGAGCCCGGCGAGAAGCTGACTGGCCTGCTGAAGATCTGGCGGTTCCTCGGTGCGATGCCGCCGGAGCGTCCGCTCACCGAGCACGTCGCGGTGATCTACGCGATCGGCAATATCGTCGACGGTGACGGCGATGGGCTGCTGGGCGCACGCACGCAGATCGCGTCGCACACGCTGGTCGCGGCGCTGCGCGCACTCACGAACGATGACTCGGTGAAGGCCGTGGTGCTGCGGATCGATTCCGGCGGCGGCAGCGCGCAGGCCTCGGAGCTGATCTGGCGTGCGGTGAATGATCTCAAGGCGAAGAAGCCGGTGGTCGTCTCGATGAGTGATGTCGCCGCGAGCGGCGGCTACTACATCGCTTCGAACGCGACGCGGATCTACGCGCTGGACAACACGCTCACCGGATCGATCGGCGTGGTCGGCGGCAAGATCGCACCGGGCAACGCGCTCGCGAAGCTCGGCGTGACGACGTTCCCACGCGGACGTGGTCGGCGCGCGACGATCCTGGCCAGCTTCAATCCATGGACGGACGAGGAGAGGCAGGTGATCCAGAAGTCGATGGAGGAGGTCTACACGGTGTTCATCGGGCGCGTCGCCGACGGTCGCAAGCTGCCGATCGGCAAGGTCAAGGAGCTCGCGCAGGGTCGCGTGTGGACGGGCACCAAGGCGAAGGAGCTCGGGCTGGTCGACGAGATCGGCGGCCTCGACGTCGCGATCGCGAAGGCGCAGGAGCTCGGCAAGGTCAGCGCCGACGCCGGCATCGAGCTCTATCCGCCGTCGCCGACGCTGCGCGACGTGGTGCAGGGCTGGGGCGGCAATGTGTCGAGCGGGCTGCTCGGATCCAATGCCGAGCTCGCGCAGCTCGAACGGCTCGATCCACAGCTCGGAGCCGCCGCGCGCGGGCTGCTGGAGCTCGTCTCGTCGTTCGCGAAGACGCGCATCCAGGCGATCGCCGTGCTCCCGGTGGTGCGCTGATGAAGGCGCTGCTCCTGCTCTTGCTCCTGCTCGTCGCGTGTGGCAAGGAGGCGCCGGTCGCGCCAACGCCCGAGCCGATCGTGCCGCGTGTGAAGACACCGGTGCCGGAACGCGCGAAGAGTCAGATCGTCTCCGAGACGTTCCACTCGAGCGCGCTCGGCGTCGACAAGGATCTCAAGATCTACCTGCCCGCCGGTTACGACCCCGCCGATGCGCGGCGCTACCCGGTGTTCTATTACCTGCACGGGCTCGGCGGGGACGAGAACAACTGGCTCGAGGGCGCGAAGCTCGATCAGGCGGCCGACAGGCTCGCGCTCGAGGCGATCGTCGTGATGCCCGACGGCGACAACAACTTCTACGTCGATAGCGCCCTCGACACCAGGTACGACGCCTGCCTCAAGGACGGCGAAGGCATGTTCATGGCGAAGCAGCCGCGCGCGAAGACGTGCGTCAAGGCGGCGAAGTACGAGACCTACGTGACGAAGGATCTGATCGGCTTCGTCGATGGCAAGTACAAGACGATCCCGACGCGCGAGGCGCGTGGCATCGCCGGACTCTCGATGGGTGGCTTCGGTGCGCTCGTGCTGTCGATGCGTCACCCGGAGCTATTCTCCGCCGTCGCGAGTCACTCCGGCTTGATCACGCCGCTCTACAAGGGGCCGTATCCCTACGAGAAGGGCAAGGTCGAGCTCCACAGCTCGTACGCGTCGCTGAGCACCGCGTTCAAGGCGATCGGCGACCTCGGAGCGTGGGTGATCGGCGTGTTCGGTCCCGACATCGAGAACTGGCGCGCGTACGACCCGACCGCGATGGCGCAGAAGCTGACGCCCGGCGCGCTCGGCATCTATCTCGACTGCGGCACCGAGGACGAGTTCCTGTTCAACAACAGCGTCCAGTATCTCCACGAGGTGCTGGAGGCGCGCGGGATCAAGCACGAGTACTACCTCGGCCCCGGTCACCACAGCTTCGAGTTCTGGAAGGCGCGCGTGCCGAACAGCCTGGTGTTCCTGCGCGACCGCTTGACGAAGGCTAGTAGCTAGTCATCCCGATCTGTGCCGCGAGGGCGCGGATCGCGGCGCGCGCACGCTCGATGTGCTCGGCGGCCTGACTGACGGCGCTCGACACCGCGACCACCGAGTCGCTCTGCTCCATGATCGCGGTCTCGTCGGACGCGGCTCGCATGTTCGCGCGCAGTGAATCGATCGATTCCTCGAGCACCGAGACGTGCTCCGCGATCAGCAGCGGAGATTGCGAGCCAGTGTGCGTCGCGTTCGCAACGTCGTCGTCCGCAGCGTCGATCGCATCGCGTAGCTTCTGCTCGGTCTCGGCGAGTCGCAGCTGGAGCAGCTCGTGATCGCGCTCGGAGGCCGCGAGCTGCCCCTCGAGCTCCCCGCTACGCGCGATCATCTGCTCGAACCGTGCGATGTCGAAGTTCGCGGTGGCCTCGGCGTCGGGCCGAGCCGGGGCGCGATCGATGTCGCGCGGATCGATGTCGCGCGGATCGATGTCGCGCGGATCGATGTCGCGCGGATCGAGCGACGCGCGCTGGCTCGTGGTCTCGCTATCGGAGCGCGAGTCGCGGACCTCGAGCTCGAGGCGATCGCGCTCGAGCGTCATCTGCGTCAGCTTCGATCGGGTCTCGCGAAGATCGCGCTGGAGCTGTGCGATTTCGCGCTCGGTCTCCGCCGCGAACGAGCGCACGTTGTCGGCGCTCGCGACCTCGCGCTCGAGCGTGGCGATCCGCTGCTGCAGCGCGGCGATCGTGGTCTGGAGCTCGGCGGCGGCGCCCGCCTCGTCGAGCCGCGCGTGCGCATCGGCATAGCGAGTCTCGGCGTCGTCGAGGCGACGCTGGAGCTCGACCGCCGTCGCGCGCGCTTGCTCGACCGACACGCGCGCGGCCTCGCCGGCGTTGCGGATCTGATCGCGCGCGGCCTCGAGGTCATCGCCGCGATCGATCGCTTCCTGGGCGCGACGCTCGGCATCGGCGACGCGGACTTCGAGATCCTTCACGCGCTGCTCGGCTTCGCGATGTCGAGTCTCGGCGGACGCCACGCGATCGTTGATGATCGCATCGGATTGCTCGAGCTGGCGCGCCGACTCGCGGCTCTTGCTCTGCGCATCGCGTTCGAGCCACGCGAGCTTCTGGATCGCCTCGTCGAGCTGACGCTGCAGCGCACCAGCACGACCGATCGCGAGGTCGGCGGCCTCGGCGCGGGCCTCGATCCCGTCGAGCTTGCGCTCCGCTTCCTCGGCGCGAGCGTGTGCGTCATCGAGCCGATCCTGCATCGTCAGATCGCCGGCCGCGCTCTCGAGCTCGGCGACCGCGAGGCGTGCCGCGGAGAGCGCGATTTCTGCCGAGTGCCGGGCACTGACTGCCTCGGCGAGCTGGGTCTCGAGGGTGGACACGCGCGCGCCCAGATCCGCCGCGATCTGCTGCGCCTTCCCGACCGCCGGCTCCGTTTCGGCGAGCCTCGCCTCGAGCTCCTTGATCTCCGCGCGCGCCTCGTCGAGCGCCGCTTGCTGCGCGGTCTCGGAGACTGCGATCCCGCTCTCGAGGTCGACGACCCTGTCGTTGAGCGCCTCGATCTCGTTCTCGCGCTCGACCAGCTTCGCTTCCAGCGGTGCCGCTCGTCCGAGCGCCGACCGGGTCTCGACGAGCTCGCGCTCGAGCTGCGTCTTGCGATCGACGAGCTTGTTCGACGCCGCGCGCTCCGCCGCGAGCTCGCGCTGCGCCTGCTCGAGCCGTGCCCCGAGATCCTTCTGTGTGCTCTCGAGCTTGCTCGCGAGCTCCTTGCCCGCAGCATCGAGCTTGGCCTGCAACGAAGCACTCTCGGCGGTGTGCGTCACGGTGATCGCCGCGAGCTCCGCTGTGTGCTTCGCGGTCAGCGCGTCGACATCCTGGGTTCGCAGCGTGGTCGCCGACGCGAGCTCGGAAGCGTGCTTCGCGGTGATCGTGACGAGCTCGTTGGCGTGCTGCGTGGTCGCCGTCGCGAGCTGTTGCGCGCGTTGCGCCTCGAGCTCGACCACGCGCGTCTCGAGCGTCTGCGTCAGCTCGAGGATCTTCGCCTCGGACTCGAGCGAGCGTTGCTGCGAATCCTTGATCGTCGACGCGATATCGGTGCCGAACGCCTCGGCCTTGTCGGCGCGACGGTGCGCGTTGTCGAGCTCACGCGAGACCGCACGTGCCCGCATGTCGGCGTCGGCCGCGCGACGCAGCGCCTCGGCGACATCCTTCGCCATCGCCTTCGCCATCGTGTCGGCCGCACTGGCGCGCTGCTCGGAATCCTCGGACCGGCGCATCGCCTCGGCGACCTGCCCCTCCGCGGTCGTCGCGCGCTCGGTCGCCGTCGCGCTGGCCTTCGCCGCTGCCGTGATCGCCGAATCGGCGCCCGACAGCTCGCCGACCTTGGCCTGCAGCGAGCGCGCGTGGTCCTCGGCCTCGGCGAGCATGCCCTGCGCCGCAGCGAGCTCCGTCGCCGCGGTGATCGCCCGCTCCTCCGCATCCCGCGCCTGCTGCTCGGCCTCGGTGACCGTCTCGTGCAGCTCGGTCAGCTTCGTCGTCGCCGAGGTCAGCTGCGCGGTGAGCTCCGCCACTTCGCTTGCCAGCTTCGCCGAGCGCTCCTCGGTCGCCTTCATCGGCGAACCGCTGAGTGCGGTCAGCTTCTCCTGCGCTGCCGCGAGCTCGGCCGCTGCCGCCTGCGCGCGCGCCTCGACCTCGGCCAGCTTCGTCTCGCTCTGGTTCGCACGCGTCTCGGCCTTCGCGGCCTGCGCGTTCGCGTGGGCGAGATTGCGCTCGGCACCCTGCGCGCGGATCTGCACCCCCGCGAGATCACGCTCCGCTTTTTCTGCCCGGCCCGAGAGCACCGCGTTGAGCTCGGTAAGCTCGCGGACCTGCGGATCCTCCGCGGGCATCGCCTTCATGTTGGTGTGCGTGACGTCGAGATCGCGCTGCAACCCGGCGATCACGAGATCCGCTTCGGCGAGCTTCTCGGCGATCTGCATGCCGGCCGCGGTCTCGGCCATCATCTTCGCTTCGCGTGTCTTCGCCAGCTCGATCCGGATGATCTCGAGCTCCGCCGCGGCCTCCCGGCGCGCGGTATCGAGCTCGTCGCGCAGCGCGTGGGCTTCTCGCTGCGCGACGCCCGCCGTATGCTCCGCCACCGATCGCGCCGCCTCGGCCTCGTCGATCGAGAGCTGTAGCTTGTCGATGTCGATGTCGGCCTTGGCTCCCGAGACCGACCACTCCGCATTCGGCCCGGCAGAGTTGCGCAGGACCTGGATCTCGTCCTGCTGCGCGGCGAGCGTTCGCTCGAGCACCGCGACCTTGGCCTCGGACTCGTCGCGCAGCCGGATCGCCTCCGACATCATCGCCGGAGCGGTCTGATCCGGACGGAGCTCCCGCGCGCCATCCCGCGGCGCTTCCTTCGCCGCGATCTCTCGATGCAGCTCGCCGACACGCTTCGCGAACGCGTCGCGCTCTTCCTCGACTGCCGATCGCGTCTTGCGCTCGAGATCGAGCAACACCGCGAGCGTGCCGTGCAGGCCCATCGGTGGTGGCAGCGTGCCGCTCGCGGGCAACAGCCGGATCACCAGGCTCCCGACGAGGATGATCTCGCCCGTCGGTACGGGTGCGCGCTGGACCTTGTTCGGTCCCACGTAGGTGCCCGTCGAGCTGTTCAGATCCTCGATCCACAACACGCCTTGATCGACGAAGAACCGCGCGTGCTGCCGCGAGACCCGCGGATCGAGGCTCCGGATCGCGCATTCCTCTCCTCGGCCGACGAACACGACCTCGGATCCGAGCGCGAAAGAGCGGTCGACGCCGTCCGCGTCCGAGTAGACCAGAGTCGCCATTCGCTACGGCGAAACCTATCACGTACGCGGAGTTATCGAAAAAACCGGACCTGCCGCGGCAGCTCGAATAGCCACCGATCGGCCCCCAACTCCGCGATCCGACGCACTGCACAACTGGCGCAGCCCTTGCTGTCCGGGGACCTCTATGAAGAGTCTCGTTCTCCCGCTGGCCCTGCTCGTCGGTTGCGGCGGCAACACCCCGGCCGATGACGACCGGAACCCGTTCCTGGAGGACCTCTCCGATAGCGGCAAGGAGGACTCGGGCTATCTCAACCCCGACGGTGTCGAGGTCGAAGTCGATCTCGAGGGTGACGTCACCGGTACGTCGTTCCAGGTCAAGGAAGGTCCGGCGATGATCGGGCAGTTCGCGATGACCTACTTCCGCAAGCAGGAGAAGCTCTTCATCGAGTCCCTCGCCGAGGACGCCTCGTCCGCGACCCGCGCCGAGTGGCTGATCAACGGCACCTGGATCACCGCCGACAAGGTCCCCGCCGGCGCGACGCTGACGCACTGGCGCCTGCGTGGCCTCAACGCGGTGCATCTGTTCTCGGCCGGCACCCGGCCCAAGGTCGGGCTCGAGATGATCGCCAAGGTCCCGGTCAACCCGTTCACCGTGTTCCGCGACGCCGGCGAGACCTGCGCCGACAACGACGACCACATCGGCCTCGACCAGGCGGTCTACTGGTATCGCTGGGAAGGCGACCGCCCGGACTGCAAGGCGCCCCTCCAGGATCTCAAGGTCACGGTCTCGAAGACGTTCTCCACCGCAACCGCCGCGGTCTACCCCGAGTACGACCAGCTGGTCGCCGACAAGAAGGTCACCGCGGTGATCCTGTTCGGCCAGATCGGTGACGAGCCCGAGATCAGCCCGAGCGACATCGGCGTTCGCAACCACGCGCGCTACGGCCGGATGCTCAAGGCCGCCGGCTACAAGGAGGTCACCGCGACCGTCGGCAAGCGCTACGAGAAGACGCTGCGCGGTGGCGTGCTCGCCCAGATC
>Ga0105049_10007230_pt1 | contig 12895 bp, 9 predicted proteins | sample MAT06_FD_78087 | JGI IMG/M metagenome (GOLD analysis project Ga0105049, IMG submission 78087) | Freshwater microbial communities from Lake Fryxell liftoff mats and glacier meltwater in Antarctica - MAT-06 | ecosystem: Environmental > Aquatic > Freshwater > Ice > Liftoff microbial mat | place...
CCCATGATCATTTCGCCGGTACCGAGTTCCGGCGTCGGCTCGGGGCTATCGGGGCGGACCTTTTCACCGGCCATCAGGAGGTGGATGGCTTTGCTCGCCTTCGGCTCAATCTTATCTACCAGCATTTCGACTCCGGCGACGCGCCGGTAGACGAGGCCGTAGGGCGCGACGGCGGCGCAGATTCGTTCCAAGTCTACGCGGCGTACGCTGACGTCGATATCGCGGGTAAGGCGGGCCAACTCCGGATCGATGCGCTCGACGTGGAGGAAGACAGCCATGCCTCCAACGACTTCGTAGGGAATGCCATCCGCCGAAAGGGCATCGTGCAGACGGCGCATAGAACCGAGAAGATTGTCCACCAGCACCTCAAAGACAGTATCAACCGTCATCCTTCCAGGATACCTCCAAGTAGAAACAAAAAGGGCCGGGCTTTCGCCCGGCCCTTTTTCAAACTAAACCAGAGGCTTAGCTGCGGAACTTGCGGATGCCCGCGAGAACCAACACACCGCCCACGAGGGCGAGGGTGGAAGGCTCGGGAATGGTGTTGTCGGAGATCACCTCGTAGGTGTAGGTGCCGCGAACCGAGTACGAAGCGCTATTCGGGATCAGGTTGCCAGTGGTGGTGGTGACGTTGACCTGAAACTGCGCGATGCTCGCGAGTTGTAGACCGACTTGGTTGACGAACGTGTTGCTGGTATACACACCGACGTCGGTACCCATAAAGTTGACATTCGGGATGCTGCCGAAAGCATTGGAGGTGGTAACAGCGTAGCCGACGGTCTTGTTCGTTTGGTCGTCACCATCCTGGAAAGAACCGTTGAAGCGAAGCGTGAAGTTGGTGATCTCGTTGAGGGCGGGAGCAGTGAAGGCACCGCAGGTAACGGAAGTGGCTCCGCCGCCATTCAAAACGCCGAGCGTGATAGCGGGAGCGTCAAGTTGACAGTTGAAATTAACAACGGTGGCGCTGGCAAAAGAAGCCGACGCAACCAGAAGGGTGAAAATTGAGAGTGAGCGCAAAGTAGAATCCTCCGGACAAAAATGTGATTTCGAACCGGCGACAGATTCCGGCTCAGTGCAAATTTATCATGCACCACCACTAGTGTCAACACTTATTCCGTAATGGCCCGTTGGGGTGTAAGCCATTCCACTTCATCGGGATAACCACGCTATCTCACTTAGTACCGTAACGGGATATGGTACCCCCCTACCCGGACCCTCTGACCCTCACCAGTTTGCAGGGAGATCTCACCGAAAACTTCGCTTAATGCAACACTTTATGGATTGAAGATGGCACTCAGGTAACAAAATAAAGGTTCAGCTTGGGAACAGCGGAGGCTCGGCGTGAGTGCGGAGTGTGAATTAAAATTGATTAATCTCAGCGCGACGGTAACCACACAGTGGCCTTGACGGTCTGCGAATGGCTGGTCGACCCGTACCAAAGTCTGTTCTTTGGGGGGCGGGAGGGGTCCGGGAGGGTCCCGAAAAGCAAAAACTCCGCCCGAGGGCGGAGTTTTTGCGGGGTGCTTGCGGAAGAAAAACTAAGGTTTAGACACTAAAGGAGCTGCCACAGCCACAGGTGGATTTGACTTGGGGGTTACCGAACTTGAAACCGGCACCTTCGAGGTTCTCGACGTAATCGACTTCGGCGCCATCGAGGTAAAGAAGGCTGGCTTGGTCAACATAGACGGCGAGGTCGCCGAAGCGGTAGGTCTTATCGAGCATCCCGGGGGCATTCTCGAAAGCCATGGAGTAGCTAAAGCCGGAACAGCCACCACCGACGACGGCGATCCGGAGGCCAGCGGGCTTGGGTTCCTGGGCGCTGAGAATTTCGTGTACTTTTTCGACAGCTTTTTCGGTAAGTTGCAACATTGACGGGAATCTCCTAGTTCAGATACCAGACTACTACAGTCTTAGATTCGCGGGCAAGCGGGAGGATTCAGGGTTGTGGGTAGTTTACGAAACGAACCCGGGAGTTGTTGATTCTATTGAATATTAGTTTTGAGCGGCGGATTGAGGCCCCAGGGTGACTGGGTGGTGATGACCCTATTTTGGCATGGGCGAGCAAAAACGGGCGGGTGGGGAGGGGGCGTAGCCGAGGGGAAGTACTTGGTTTTGGTAGGAGTTAGGTGGGATTACAATTTGTTGTGACGGGAGCCGTTGTGACCCGACCGATTGACCCCAGTGCTGACCCCAGTGCTGACCCCAGTGCTGACCCCAGTGCTGACCCCGCCGATTCACCCCACAGCTGACGCTGCGGGCTAGGAGGGCGGGGGGCGGAGAGAAGGGCGGAGACAGGAAGCGGAGACAGGAAGCGGAGACAAGAAGCGGAGACAAGGGCGGAGACAGGGGCGGGGCGGAGACGGAACCGCGACCGGGTTATTGGGTGAGGGGGAAGACTTCGGCGATTTTGATGGTGAGGGAGAAATCGGGTAGGGCGAGTTCGGGGACGGAGGTGAGGCTGCCGTCACGGTAGATGGAGAGGCGGCGGAGGGTGGGGTCGGCGAGCCAGATGTGAGAAACGCCAAAGGCCTGGTAGTCGGCGAGCTTTTCCATCAACTCGTCGTGGCGGTCGTCCGGAGAGACGATTTCGACCACGATGTGGGGGATTTCGATGGGAATCGATGCAATTGGGGCTTGGTAGGCGTAGACCGCGAGGTCTGGTACGCGGAAGCGGTGAGGCGCGACACGGAAACGGATCTCCGGCCTAGGGAACAAGGGAGCCAGGCTCATGAAGCGCCCGAAGATCAGGGTAAAGGCCAAGGCGATAATGCTATGTTCATTCGTGGGCATGGAACGCTCCAGAATCTCTCCGTCCAGGTATTCGGCCTCCGGGCCGTCGAAGGTCATCTGCAAATATTCGGCTTCGGAGATGAGAGTCTGTGCACCCATCAATATAGGGTATCAAAAGTATTTGGCGCTGTGAGGGACTTGAAGGGTGATTGGGCAGGTTGGAGGCGTCGGCGCCAAACTCCACCGGGTGGCGATTCGCCTCTTATTGGACGCCGGCGAGCGCCAAGAAGGTGGCGATCGCCACTTGGGCGGCCACGATTTGGGACGGCTTGTCGACATCCACCCATTCGTCAAGCGAATGGGCCCGGCCGCCTTTGCCGCGGCCGATGGTGACGGCGGGGATGCCGAGGCTCATGGGGACGTTGGAGTCGGTGCTGGAGATATTGTAAGACGGGGTAAGCCCGAAGGATTTGACCACGGCGGCGACGGTTTGGACGATGGGGCTGGTGCGGGGCGTTTCGCCGGCCGCGCGGTCGCCGATCAGCTTCGCCTCCACTTTGATCTTGCCCTGGTCAGTGGAGCGGGCCTTATTCTCTTCCGCGACGGCGGCAAAGAGCAGGCCGTGGAAGGAGTCGACGAGCTTGCTCAACTCTTCCTTCGATTCTGAGCGCATGTCGACGTCCATCGAGACTTCGAAGGGGATGGAATTCACCGAAGTGCCGCCGTTCACTACACCCACATTGAAGGTGGTTTTGGGCTTCGACGGTACTTGAAGCTGGGCGAATTTGGTGATGGCGTTGCCCATGGCGAAGGCGGGATTGACGAGGCCAAAGGCGCCATAGGAGTGGCCGCCGGGGCCGGTGAAGACCACCCGATAGCGCTTGCTGCCGGTGCCGCCATTGGTGATCGGCCCGGGTTCGCCGCCGTCGATGGACAGGAAGTTCTGGATGCGGCCTTTGTATTTGCCTTTGGTGAGCAGGTATTTGGCGCCCCGCAAGTCGCCTTCGCCTTCTTCGCCGACGTTGCCGACGAAGAGGATGTCGCTTTGGGTGGTGAACTTGGCGGCGTCCAGCGTGCGGATGACTTCGAGCATCAGCGCCAGGCCACGGGTGTCGTCGCCCACGCCGGGCGCTTCCAGGCGCGTGCCTTTGCGCTTCACCTTCACGTCGGTGCCGGCGGGAAATACAGTGTCGAGGTGGGCCAATACGGCAAGAAGGGGCCCGCTCCCAGTGCCTTTGCGCAGGCCCATCACGTTGCCTTCGGCATCCATTTCGACCTCCTGTAGCTTGAGCCTACGCAGCTTCTCAAGATAGGCTTGGGCGCGGACCTTCTCTTGAAACGGCGGCGCGGGGATTTCGGTGAGCTCGATCAGTTCGCGCACGAAGAGGTCATAGTCGGTGTCGAGGAAGGCGGTAGCGGTTTTGAACTTGGGGTCGTTGACGATCTTCTGGACGGTCGCCTCGGGGGTTTGGGCGAAACAGACGACTACGGCGAGCAACGGGAGTAAGCAGCGCATCATTTTCGAGACTAGCAGTAGACTGGGGGGATGGAATTTTTGGCCGACCCCGAACAACTCCGTGAGTGCTATGAGCCGGCGATGGAGCGGGCCGTCTTGAAGAGCCTGCCCCGCCTCGATGAGCACTGCCGGCGCTTCATTGCCTTGTCGCCGTTTCTCTGTATGGGGACTTCCTCAAAAGCCGGCGCCGATGTGACGCCGCGGGGCGACCGGCCGGGCTTTGTGAAGGTGCTGGACGATGTTACTTTGGCCCTGCCTGATTGGCGCGGAAACAATCGCCTGGACGCGCTGACGAATATTGTCGAGAATCCGCAGGTGGGGCTGCTCTTCTTGATTCCGGGCGTGGACGAGACCTTGCGCGTGAATGGGGTGGCGCGGGTGACGACGGAGCGGGGAATCGTCGAGCAATGGTGCGTCAATAGCCATCATCCGAAGTCCGCGTTGGTGGTGAAGGTGGAGGAGGCATTTTTGCATTGCGGGAAGGCGCTGATCCGGTCGCACTTATGGGATGGCACTTACCAGGTGGACCGCGCTGTACTGCCGTCCTACGGCAAAATGCTGAAGGATCAGATCGCGGTAAGCGATACGGCGGAGCAGATTGAGCAATCGGTGGCGGAGGCCTATCGGACGAAGTTGTACTAACGCGGCCCAGGCACACCGTACAGGCCGGGACGGATGTGACGATAAGGGAAACGCGCCGGGTTCATCCCCGTCACCCCGCCTGAATCCACGATGATGATGCGGGCCGAAACGGGCTCGTAGGCCGCACGCGGCGCAATGGTGCCTTTGGCCACCAGGATCCGCATCTGGTGCGGGATGATGCCCACGCTATTCAACTGATTCAAACTAAAAGGGATCACGCGCTTCGGCGTCAGCACCACCAGATTCGGCAAGTCCGGCGTCGACCCTTCCACCTCGATCACCGCCGTCGTCCCCATATCCCAATAGCGACCCCCGCCATGCCGGATCGCCGTTTCTACAAAGCGGCCATCGTGGATGCCTTTCACCCGGCCCTGGATGCGGACCGAATCGCCGTGCAGATTGTCGGTCTTGCCGCCCACGGCGCCATCGAACCGGGCACCCACCCCTGCCTTGATGGCGGCTTCGGCGGCCCCGGCATCGGAGATCACCACCACCCAGCCGCCGGCCTTCTGTTTGAGCAATTCGGCCAGAATATAGGTGCTATCGCCCGCTGAGCCACCGCCGATATTGTCTCCGGCGTCCATCAGGGCGACGGGAAACTTGTCATTCTCCATGGCCATCTTGACGGCTTGGGCGGCGGTAGGCGCGGCAAACTTCAGCTGATCGCGAAGATCCCAAAGGAGATTGCCCAGGCGCTCAGCCTCCCGGCGGGCCAACGCCGGGTCATTGTCGGTGACGACGACAATGCTGGGCCCCATCGCAAGAATATCGGCGTATTGGTAGCCCCCGGCGACGCTGGCGGCGAGGACTTTAGGCTGAGTTTCGAGTCGTTTGCTTTCGTCGGTGATGGGCTTCAAGGGGGCGGCGTAGGTGTTATGGAAGAGGATATTCAGCAACATCGGCGGCTTCACGATGGCTTGGGTGGGCTTCACTTTGCCGGCCACCACCTGGGCCATCAGCTTCGCGGCCTGCACGCCCCGGTCCTTGGCGTCCAGATGCGGGCACTCCTTATAGGTGATCAGCGCCGTCGTCATGCGCACAATCTCTTCGCTGACGTTGGCGTGAAAGTCGTGAACGACGATGAGCGGGATCTTGTCGCCAAAGGCCTGGCGGACGCGGCGGACGATTTCGGCATCGGCGTGGGGAAAGCTTTCGGCCACCATCGTGCCGTGCAGAAAGAGCAGGATGCCGTCGAGCTTGGGCGCGGCTTTCAGGCGGTCGATCAGCTCTTTGGTGAGGGTTTCGAAGGCCGAGTCCAGCACGATGCCGATGGTTTGCGGGCCGGCGATGATCGTCGGGAAGAGCGTGAGGCCGGATTGCGCGGCGCCTTCGATAAAGCCGGCGGTGGTGTTGTTGGCATTGGCGGAAAGCTTCAGGATCTCGTCGCCGCGCAAGGTGCCATTGGCGCCGCCGATGCCGGCTGCGAAGTCGGCCAGCGTGGTTTTCTTGGGGTTGAATGTATTGGTTTCGTGCACAATGCCGCCGACGCCGATGACTGGCTTGGTTTGGGCAAGGGCGAGGGTGCTGAGGAAGAAAATGATGGCCCGCATGGGGGCGATGATATCAGGCTTTTAACTCCTGGCGGGCCTGTCTTTCCCAGGGCGAGAGTTCACCGCGGCGGAACTTGGGGGCGGTGCGGACGGCTTCGATCGCCTTCTCGAAAGCGGCGCGGGCTTCCGCCGGGCGCTGCAAGGTTTTGAGCGTTCGTCCATAAAGCACCAAGCCTTCCGGGTCGTATTCGCGAACGTTGACGTAATGCTCAAGGTGGGTGAGGGCATCGGTGGCCTGTCCGGTAGCCAGGGCTACGGCGCCGAGTTCGCGCCAGACTTGGTGGCTGGCCAGTTTGGGGTCGATCTGCGCGCCGCGTTCCAGCAGTTGGCGGGCTTCAGCGTCTTGGCCTTGTTGCCGTAACAGCCGGCCGAGTTGGAAGAGCGCGTCTTGCTCGTTGGCGTCAATCTCGAGCGCGCGGCGGAAGCTCGCTTCAGCCTCGGTGTAGGCGCGGCGTTGGACGTAGATGAGCCCGAGTTGATAGTGCGCATCGGCGTCGCGGGGGTTGACGGTGGAGAGTTCGAGTTGGCGCTTGAAGTTTTGGCGGGCCGCGAGTCCGCCGCCGAGGGAGCCGATGTCGCGGCCGAACAGCAGGTAAGCCATATACAGCAGCCAGGGCGAGGCGAACATGTACAGGAAATTGGGCGAATTGCCGACCACCATCGCCGCGCCGGCGCAAGCGGCGAGCCCGCCCAGTTCGGCTCCCGCGGCCTGTAACGGAGACACTCCCATTACGGTGGAGAACACGACGGCGGCAAGCACCAGGAAATAGGCCAAGCCTGCCATTTGCAGCGGCACTCCTCCCAAACCGGCCCACCAGACGATCGCGACCGGCAGGTAAGCGGCCGCCCAACAGAAGAGCAGGCTCACCAGAACGGGCATGAAGTCGCGAAATAGAATCCTGAGGCCGCCCCCCAATTGCGCCCATGCGGTCAGGATGAGAATGCAGACCGGGACGAAAACCACGGCCATCAACAGCGGCGCCTTCAGGCTAGCCAAAAAGTAACGCGACTCGATCTGGCCACGTCGCGCGGCGTAGGTGCGCAGAAACTGGGCCGTGGCGGGCGGATCCGGCAGGCCTTCGGCCGCGGCCCGTTGGTGTTGCGCGTAGTGGCCGGCCGCGCCCAAGGCGGCCTCGTCGCGAAATCTCTCGCCGTCGGCCGCAAAGGTGATGGCCATGGTTACGAGAAGCGCGGCGATGACGGCGAAAAGAAATTTGCCGTGGTCCAACACGCCAGAGGCAGCGCGCTTGGGGTCGGCGTAGAAGAGAGCCAAGTATTTGAACTGGTCCGCCAGCATTCCTCCTTAGTATCGACGAAAAGCCCCCGTGCGATGTTTCAGCCCGCCCGCGTCAGCGGCAGGTTACCCTTTCCCAGGCGGTCGTGAGCGCAAGGCGATCGTGGAGCAACATGCGGCGATGGCGAAGTCCCCAGAGCGGAGCTCGTTGCCGTTGGCCGCGCCCTGGTCGATGCCGTCACCAGTGCCGATGTCGTGCAGCAGGAAGTCAGAGAAGGCGTCCACCGGCTTGCGATCCAGAGCCATGACGGGGCTGGGCCCGGTCATCAACGAAGGGACGTGGCAGCGGGCGCAGCCGATGGTGGCTGTTAGGACAGTGTAAATGTTCGGCGTATTAACTTCGAACCTGCCTAGCCCGCCGCGATCGGCTAGTTTAAATTCTGGTTACCGGAATTTACCTTAGTAGTTAGTTAGAGCCAGCTCCACTGCGGTTACTGTTGGCAGAGCGCCCCGTGGGTTTGCCGGAGTGATAATCCGGGAAAACCGGCTTGACGGGCAGGGGAATCGGGTTCTTCTTGAGGTCAGCCAGCGCTAACTCGATGGCCCGCTCGAGTTGCGGATCGTGGCCCTCGCGCCAGGCCTTAGGGTCGAAGTCGACTTCCACATCCACCGAAGTGCCATGGTTTTCTACTTCCCATTTGCCTTCGGGGCTCCAGAAGCCGAAGTGCGGCGCGGTCACCGTGCCACCATCCATGAGGGGAGGATAGCCGCCAATGCCCACCAAGCCGCCCCAGGTGCGCTTGCCCACCACGGGGCCGATCCTGGCGCGTTTAAAGAGCCACGGCAGTAAGTCGCCGCCGGAGCCGGAGTATTCGTTTACCAGCATCACCTTCGGTCCGAAGATGCCGGCCGACGGCGTGGTGGTCATGTTACCATCGCGCGAAGCCCAAAGGCTCGCGAGCTTGCGCTGCAGGTGCTCGATGATATACTCCGAGGCGCTCCCGCCACGGTTGAAGCGGCCATCGATGATGGCACCCTGCTTGTCGATCTGGGCGTAGAAATAGCGGTTGAAGTAAGTGTAGCCGCCGCCCGCGGTATCGGGCAGATGGATGTAGGCGAGTTTGCCGCCGGAGAGCTTATCGACCGCTTGGCGGTTCTCTTCCACCCAGGCGAGCGTCCGCAGCGCGGTCTCCGATTCGACGGGAATTACGGTAACTTCGCGGGAACTGTCGCCATTGGGATTAGGCCCCAGCTTCAGGTTTACTCGTTTGCCGGCCAGGCTTTCAAAGAAGGCGTAGATATTGTCGCTGGCGGTAAGTTCGCGGCCGTTCACGCTCAGCAGATACTCGCCGCCCTTGGCGCCGACGCCCGGCTGAGTAAGTGGCGCACGGGTTTGCGGATTCCAGTTTTCGCCCGAGTAGACGCGGGCTAAACGATAGCGGCCTTGTTGCAGGACATAGTCCGCGCCGAGCAAGCCGCCGCCGACCGGCTTGGGCTGATTCGGCGTGTCACCGCCGCCGATATAGAGGTGGCCGACGCTCATCTGGCCCAGCATTTCCTGGAATAAGTAAGTGAGGTCGTTGCGGCTGCCGACGGCGCTCAGATACATCGAGTAACGTTCGTTGGCGGCTTGTAAGTCGAGCCCATGGTACTTGGTGTCGTAGAAGAAGTCACGCTCAATGCGCCAAGCTTCCTTGTACATCTGCTTCCACTCGGCGCGCGGATCGATAAACGCCTCCATGCCATCGAGCTTCAAGGCGCCATCGCCCGGCTTCATCGGCGCGGCGGTGGCGACGATGGAGGCATTGCCGCCCGGTAGGCCGACGAGGATCTTTTCGCCGTTAGCGGATAGCCGGTAAGTGGTTACGCCAGCGGCGAATAAGTCCGACTTACGCTTGGCCAAGTCAAACTTCTGGAGCGGAGCGCCAGGACCGCCGCCACCGAAGTTACTGGGAAACTCCATGTAAAAGAGCGTTCCCGCCTTGCCGGCTTCGAGGTTGCGGTAGCTGCGTGGCGGCAGGGGCAAGGGCACAATGCGCTGGTCGATGCCCTCGAAATCGATCTTGACGGGCTTGGCGTCCTCTTTCTTCGGCTCCTCTTTCTTGGGCTCGTCCTTCTTGGGCTCCCCTGTTTTTAGCTCAGTGACCTTCTCTTCGTCGCTTTCCGGACTAAAGGGCGAAGGCTCGGTCTTCGACAGCACGGCCAAGTAAAGGCTGCTGCTGCTGGGCCGATAGGCGGCCGAGAGGTCGAACTCGCTGGCCGGGCCCGAATCGGTGGAGGAGGCAAAGTAGAGGTATTTGCCACTGCGGTCCCACACGGGCGAACTCGCATCGCTCAGGCCATCGGTAATGCGATTCGTCTGGCCGCTTTCGACCGAGTAAATATAAATGGCCGCGAGTTGATTCGGCATACTCTTCGCATAGGCGATCCATTTACTATCCGGCGCCCAGCGCGCGCGGAAACCGATCTGGTCGCCGTTAAACAAGCCTTTGTCCACCGGCTTCACTTGCTTAGTGGCTAACTCGAGACGCCAGAGGTTCAGCCGCTTGTCGACAAAGGACAAGTGCTTGCTATCGGGCGACCATTGGATGGAGTAGAAAAACGAGGGCTGATCGCCAAGGGGAATCTTGGTCACCTCGCCGCGCCCGGTCTGGTCGCGCAGGTGCAGCATATACTCGCCGCTCTCGTCGGAGAAGTAGGCGATTCGCTTACCGTCCGGTGACCAGGACGGGTCGCGGTCCGCGACGCCTGAAGTATTGGTGAGGTTGCGGACATCGCCCTTTTCCGCCGGGACGGTAAAGATCTCCCCGCGCGCCTCGGCCACTGCGCGAGCGCCGGTGGGCGAGATATTCCAGTTATTAATACTGCGTGCCAACTTCTCCAGGCGTGGCCTGACGTTGAGTAAGTCAGCCGAAAGCGAAATATTTACCTTAGCCGGCTTCTTACTCTTCAAGTCATAGACGAAGATTTCGCCGAATTGCTCGTAAACGATGGCGTCGGAAGTGGCACTGGCGCTCTTGAAGTCGAGGCCCTTATTTTCCACTAACTGGGTGACTGCTTTGGAACCTGGGTCATAGGAGAACAAGGTGTCCGAACCGTTGCGGTCGCTCAGGAAATAGATCCGGTCGCCCACCCAGAGGGGCGAATGGTCGTTCGACCCGTTGTGCGGGATCTTCACGATGGAAGAGTCCGCCAGATTGGCGATCCAGATGGGCGTCGCCCGGCCGCCGCGGTAGTTCTTCCAAATCTGGTTGGCGCGGGCGAAGGGCAAATAGGCAATCTGCTTAGCGTCGCCGGAGAACGAGCCGGCGGCGGCGATCGGCAAGGGTAACTCTGAGGGGAAGCCGCCGGCCAGGTCCACCGTGTACAAGCGCGGCTTGTCGTTGGCCGTGCCGCCCGAATTCGAGAAGAGCACCCTCTGGCTATCGGGCGTCCAACCCTGGGCCAGATCGAAGCCGGGGTGATAAGTCAACCGCTTGGGGACGCCACCCTTGGCCGGGACGACATAGACGTCGACGTTGCCTTCGTAAGTGCCCGTAAAGGCGACTTGCGTGCCATCGGGCGAGAAAATCGGGGTGCCTTCCGAGCCCAACCCGGAGGTGAGGCGCACGGCTTCGCCACCCCCGCGCGCGACCGACCAGAGGTCGTCCGCGTAAGAGAAGACAATGTGGGTCCGGTTCACCGTCGGGTTCCGGAACAAGGTGCGGTTCTGCGGATAAGCCGCCAGAGCCAAAGCGAAAATCAGAAGCGAGCGCATTCGCTCATTCTAGACGACCACCAAAGGAAAAGGAATCGCGCTAGTCTGAAGAATATGAAGGCGTACTTACTTCCGCTCCTGGTGCTCTCGATAATGTTCACCAGTTGTAGCAGCACTGAAAAAGCAACTACCGGCGGTGGTCCGGTCGATCCCTCGAAATGGACTAAGCAGAGTCCCGCGAGTTATAAGGCCCGTTTTGAGACCACCGCTGGACCCTTCACCGTGGAAGTGCAACGCGAATGGTCGCCCCTGGGTGCCGATCGTTTCTATAACCTGGTGCAAAGCGGCTACTTCAACGGCGCGCGCTTCTTCCGCGTGGTGCCCGGCTTTGTCGTCCAATTCGGCCTCAACGCCGACCCCGGCATCACCGCCGCCTGGAAAAGCCTGAATCTGCAAGACGACCCCGTCCGCCGCAGCAATGGCCGCGGCTTCCTCAGCTTTGCGACGTCTGGCCCCAGCACCCGCACCACTCAGCTCTTCATCAACCTCGGCGACAATGTGCGGCTCGACCAGATGGGCTTCTCGCCCTTCGGCCTGGTGACGGAAGGCATGGAAGCGGTGGACAAGATCACGGCCGAGTACGCCGAGTCGCCGCAGCAGCCGGAGATCGAGCAGAAGGGCGAAGCCTACTTGCAGCAGAACTTCCCGAAGCTCGACAAGGTCACCAAGGCCAGCGTTCAGTAGCTAGTGCACCCTAGCCCGTCGCGTGAGCGATGGTCACATTGGTTAAAGAGACTCCAGCGTTTACTGCATTTTTCGCGGGCCTGGGTGATCCGCCGCTTACGCGGCAGGCTAGGCGGGACGCATCTTAGAAGCAACAAACTAAGCGGTGAAGGCACTAGCGCGGCTCGGTCGTGATGGTGGATTCTACCTGGAACCGGCGATATTCGTAAAACTCATGCCGCTGCATGCCGAGTAGTTTCTTGACGCCGAAAATCTTGGAGGCGAAGTTGATCTCGTGCTCGGTTTCAAACCACGTGCCACCACCGTCCGGCAGCAAGGACCAACGAAAAGTGAGGACGCTTCCGGGGAGGATCTCCGAATCGGGCCCCACCACTTCGATGCGTCTTTGCACCAAGATCTTAAGGTCACGATGGATCCACAGGCGCTGGCGGTAGGATTGCAGTTCTTTGTGACGAGCCGTGTCCGCTACGCCATTCGGCTCCGCTTCGAGGACCGTGCAAGGGGATCCAGCGATCGTCTCCTCCCCCGCGAGCTTCCAGTCGTAGGCGGGAGCCAATTCGTCCAATTTGCCCAAGCGCACGTTGCGGGTACCAGGCAGGAAGGGCTTGCGGAGTTTGCGATCCTGCCGGCGGCTGGCGGCCTCCTTCTGCCGGGCGGCATCGCGCTTGACGAGATCGGCGCCGGAGATGGGTTTGCCGTTACGCTCGATCAACTGCCGGTAGGGCGCCCCTTCAAGGAAGATGTGTTCGTAAACCCGGGTGAAGCTGGGGGCTTCCTTTTTC
>Ga0105049_10007231_pt1 | contig 12895 bp, 13 predicted proteins | sample MAT06_FD_78087 | JGI IMG/M metagenome (GOLD analysis project Ga0105049, IMG submission 78087) | Freshwater microbial communities from Lake Fryxell liftoff mats and glacier meltwater in Antarctica - MAT-06 | ecosystem: Environmental > Aquatic > Freshwater > Ice > Liftoff microbial mat | place...
CCTATCAGCGTGAAAGGCAGATTCATGGCTGGACCAGAAAAAAGAAAGAAGCATTAATCAAAGGAGAACATCACTCATTGCCGGCATTGTCCCGTTCCAAAACCTCAAGGGACACTTTGTAATCCAACCTGAAAACCTCCCTGAACCTGTCAAGCTCCCTGAGCCTGTCGAGCTCCCTGAGCCTGTCGAAGGAAGCCTGTCGAGCTCCCTGAGCCTGTCGAAGGGAGCCTGTCGAGCTCCCTGAGCTTGTCGAAGGGAGCCTGTCGAAGGAAACCTGTCGAAGGGAGCCTCCAAATTAAAGTATGCACGCATAACATTTTTTTATAGATTTGCTTCAGATGAAACCATCTGAAACGGTCTGCTTTAACATCAAAACCGCCTGGCATGCGATCCACCGCATGTATAATTACGAGGCCGTAAAGGAAGACATCAGCACATCAATCGGCTTCGTTTTGCTAAATATTCATGAAGAAGGAACGCCGGCCACCAAGATAGCCCCGCTCATCGGATTGGAAACACGCAGCCTTACGAGGATGCTGAAGAATCTCGAAGACACCGGGCTTATTTACCGGGCATCTGATAAAAGTGACAAGCGGCTGGTGAGGATTTTTTTAACACCTTTAGGTAAAGAAAAACGAAAAGCAGCGAGCCGCACAGTCAAAGCTTTTAATACTATTGTGAGAGAGAAAATCCCGGCGGAAAAGCTGGAGGTGTTTTTCGACGTTATCAACCAGATCCTGAAATCTGCGGAATCAGGAAAAAACGAAATTCATGAAACGAACCATCCGTAAAGTTGCCGTCCTTGGCTCTGGAGTTATGGGCTCACGTATCGCGTGTCATTTTGCTAATATTGGCGTGCAGGTATTGCTCCTCGATATTGTTCCCAAAGAACCCAACGAAGCTGAGCTGGCAAAAGGCCTTACCCTTGAAAAGCCATCTGTAAGGAACCGTATTGTGAACGATGCTCTCACATTCGCTATCAGGTCGAACCCGTCACCGATTTATCAGAAGGATGTCGTTAAGCTAATATCTACCGGGAATTTCACCGATGATATGTCCAAAATCTCCGATTACGATTGGGTGATAGAAGTAGTCGTTGAGCGCCTCGACATAAAGCAAAGCGTTTTTGAGGAGGTAGAAAAGTTCCGTAAACCAGGAACGCTCATCACTTCAAATACAAGCGGAATACCAATTCATCAGATGCTGGACGGCCGCTCGGAAGATTTTAGAAAACACTTCTGCGGGACCCATTTCTTCAATCCTCCCCGTTATCTTAAGCTTCTGGAGATAATTCCTACTCCCGAAACAGATCCTGCAGTTACAGAATTCCTGATGCATTACGGAGATTTGTATCTTGGAAAAACTACCGTTCTGGCGAAAGACACTCCTGCGTTTATCGCTAACCGCGTTGGGGTTTTTAGCATCCTGCAACTGTTTCATATTGTTAAGGAAATGGGCTTAACCGTCGAGGAAGTCGATAAGCTCACAGGGCCGGTACTCGGTCGCCCGAAATCGGCAACGTTTAGAACCACGGATGTCGTCGGCCTTGATACAATGATCAATGTTGCTAACGGGTTAAAGGCGAATTGTCCTCAGGATGAAATGCGTGCGTTATTTGAGCTGCCGGATTTCGTCAACAAGCTGAATGAAAACAAATGGCTCGGAGATAAAACCGGACAGGGTTTTTATAAGAAGGTGAAAGGCGCAGATGGCAAAAGCGAGATACAAGCGTTGGATCTGAATACATTCGAATATCGCCCTCAGCAAAAAGTAAAATACGCCACGTTGGAAGCAACGAAGACCATCGATAAGCTGGCCGATCGTTACAAAGTGCTTATTGGAGGAAAAGACAAAGCGGGAGAATTTTATAGGAAAGCATTCTTCTCATTATTCGCTTATGTAAGCAACCGCATCCCGGAGATTGCCGAAGAGCTTTACCGCATCGACCAGGCCATGAAAGCCGGTTTCGGCTGGGAAGCTGGTCCGTTCGAAAGCTGGGATTTCATGGGCGTTGCAGATAGCATCAAAGGCATGGAAGCTTCAGGAATAAGTCCTGCAGCCTGGGTTACAGAAATGCTTGCAGCAGGAAACACCAGTTTTTACAAGCTGGAAAATGGCCGCAAACTTTATTATGATATTCCGTCCAAAGGTTATAAGCCGGTTCCGGGATATGAAAGCTTCATCATCCTGGATCATATCCGTGAAAATAAGACGGTTTGGAAAAACACGGGAACAACACTTACCGACCTTGGTGATGGAATCGTAAATCTCGAGTTTCATACGAAGATGAATTCCATTGGCAGCGACGTGCTTCAAGGGATTCAAAAAGGAATTGACATCGCCGAAAAAGATTTCCGTGGCCTTGTGATTGGCAACGATGCGCCTAACTTTTCTGCCGGAGCAAACCTTGCGGTGATGTTGATGATGGCCATCGAACAGGAATGGGACGAGATTGATTTTTCCATCCGCGCCTTCCAGAATACGGTGATGCGGGTGAGGTTTTCATCGGTTCCGGTAATTACCGCGCCGCATGGTTTAACACTTGGCGGAGGTTGTGAGATTAACCTTCATGCAGATAAAGTTGTTGCTGCGGCAGAAACATATATCGGCCTTGTAGAGTTTGGTGTAGGGCTGATCCCTGCAGGTGGAGGAACGAAGGAGTTTGCCGTTCGTGCATCGGATGAATTCCAGGACGGTGAGATCTTGCTTCCTGTTTTAAGAGATCGTTTCCTTACGATTGGCCAGGCAAAAGTGAGCACATCGGCAGCAGAAGGATTCGATCTCGGCATTTTAAGAAAGGGACACGATGAGGTAGTGATGAACAGCCAGAGACAAATAGCAGAAGCCAAACGTGCAGCGATAGAAATGGCCGAAGACGGCTACACGAAACCGGTAATGCGGAAGGATATAAAAGTTCTGGGCAGAACAGGTCTGGGCATGGTCTACGCCGGAGCCAACACCATGTTCAGTGGCAATTATATCTCGGAGCACGACCGCAAGATCTCCGAAAAGCTCGGCTATGTGCTGTGTGGCGGAGATCTTTCGGCCCCAACAGAAGTTTCTGAACAGTACCTGCTGGATCTGGAGCGGGAAGCGTTTCTGAGTTTATGCGGGGAAAAGAAGACGTTAGAGCGGATACAGAGTATTTTGACGAGCGGGAAAATTTTGAGAAACTGATGTACGATATACGATTTACGATGGGGCTGCTTGAACATTGGCTAATTGAAGGTGATTTTTATAAATACTAATTAATTATAACACTATGCACAACTTAAATGAACTTAAAGTATGGCACAAAGCACTGGAACTCGCTGATAGGGTTTACACTGTAACTGAAAAATTTCCGGATACTGAAAGATATGGCATCATCTCTCAGATGAGACGTGCATCTGTGTCAATCGGTTCTAATATCGCAGAAGGAGCTGGACGTAACAATCCAAAAGAATTCAATCATTTTCCTGGGATAGCAAACGGCTCGGCATACGAACTAAGATTCCAGCTTGAGCTTTCTCTCCGCCGGAATTTCATTGAAATAACAAACCATCAAAATATCGTCGAAGAACCCGACCATTTAATCCGGATGAACGTCAATTTTCAAAACCGTTTGCGCAATTCAACAGATAAAAGCAATCGAAATACAGCAGGATGAAATACGATATATTATGGGAAGGACGAGTCATAATGGGACATTTGAGACAAGTATTTTGAACGGTATTCGAAACAATCTTAACACCATCAAAAAAATTCAAAATTCACAAACATGATAGAACGACGATCGAAAACGGCACAATTACCTGAATCATGTCGTAAATCGTATATCGTACATCGTAAATCATAAAACCATGACAACAGCATACATCGTAGCCGGCCTCCGCTCTCCAGTCGGTAAAGCTCCCCGCGGAATGTTCCGGTTTATGCGGCCGGATGACCTCGCTGCAACCCTCATTCAGGAGCTTATGAGCCAGATCCCACAGCTTGATAAGGACCGTGTCGACGACGTGATTGTTGGGAATGCCACTCCTGAAGCCGAACAAGGGCTTAATGTGGCGCGGATGATCTCTTTGATGGGACTGAAGACCGACAAGGTGCCGGGGATGACCGTAAACAGATACTGTGCTTCCGGGTTGGAAACGATCTCCATCGCTACAGCGAAGATCCAGGCTGGAATGGCAGATTGCATCATCGCCGGAGGTGTGGAATCTATGTCCGCAATTCCTTTTGGAGGATGGAGGATCGTTCCAAATTATGAGATTTCGAAAAACAACCCTGATTATTACTGGGGAATGGGTTTAACTGCCGAAGCGGTGGCAAAAGAATACAAGGTAAGCCGGGAGGATCAGGATGAATTCTCCTTCAATTCCCATAAAAAGGCCGTCGAAGCAATTCAGAACGGAAGGTTGAAAGATGGAGTAATGCCCATTAAGGTGGACGAGATCTATCTGGATGAAAAAGAGAAAAAGCAGACACGTTCTGTTACGGTTGATACAGATGAAGGTCCGCGGCCAGATACCACTATCGAGAAACTCGCGAAACTGAAGCCCGTTTTTGCTGCAGACGGTGTAGTTACAGCAGGTAATTCTTCTCAAACCTCTGATGGAGCTGCTTTCGTAATGGTGATGTCGGAAAAGATGGTAAACGAACTTGGGTTGAAGCCTATCGCACGGATGGTTTCGTACGGTGTAGCCGGTGTTCCGCCAAGGATCATGGGAATCGGACCGATCTACGCAATTCCAAAGGCGTTAGAGCGGGCCGGAATGAAGCTGCAGGATATTGACCTGATCGAACTGAACGAAGCTTTTGCATCACAATCGCTGGCAATTATCCGCGAACTTAACATCGACGCGTCAAAAGTGAATGTAAACGGAGGTGCTATTGCGCTGGGCCATCCACTGGGCTGCACAGGAACAAAGCTTACCGTTCAGATTATGGGCGAGCTTGAACGTAGAAAACAGAAATACGGAATGGTAACGATGTGTGTAGGAACAGGGCAGGGGGCAGCGGGAATCTTTGAAATGATTAATTGATATACGATGTACGATTGTCGATGTGCGATTGTCAATGTGCGATTGTCGATATACGATGTACGAATTACGAATTACGATGAATGATATACAGATTTTGATGTAAGATGAATGATATGCGATTTACGGTGAATGAAACTTTTAAATTGAAGCGTATTCAATTTTACCACAAGGAAATGAATTAAATTACAACATGAATTATTTGAACTTTAACCACGTAATATTTAATCTTATGCATAGCTTAAAACAACTAAAAATTTGGCACAAAGCTTTGAAAATGGCTGATCATGTCTACACAATAACTAATAAATTTCCAGCAGAAGAACGCTATGGAGTAATACAGCAGATGAAAAGAGCAGCAGGTTCTATTGGTTCTAACATCACAGAAGGAGCCGGTAGAAACAGCGAAAAAGAATTTAATCAGTTTTTGGGGATTGCCAGCGGATCTGCCTGCGAATTGATTTTTCAGTCAGAATTATCTTTCAAAAAAAAGTTGATGGATGCAAACCAGCTTCAGGAATTATCCGAAAACCTTGACCATCGAATAAGAATGAATTTTACCCTTCAAAACCGTTTGAGAAACACTGGTTTTGGAGGCCAATCGTAAATCTAAGATTGTATAACGTACATCGTATTTCGTACATCTTTTTTCAGAGCAACAATCGTAAATCTTAAATCGTACATCTTAAATCGATATGAAAACAGCAACTAAGGGTGGAGAATTTCTTATCAGGGAAACAGAAGCCAAAGACATCTTTATTCCCGAAGAATGGTCCGAAGAACAGACCATGATCGCGCAATCGGCTAAGGAATTCCTGGAGGTCGAAGTTTTTCCTAACCTTGACAGGATCGATAAGATGGAACCCGGGTTAATGCCATCGCTTTTAACCAAGGCAGGTGAGTTGGGCCTGATGGGCGTTTCCGTTCCCGAACAATACGGAGGATTTGGAAAGGATTTCAATACTTCGATGCTTGTTTCAGAAGTTGCCGGAGGTGGATTTTCCTTTGCGGTGGCGGTTTCGGCGCATACAGGCATCGGTACTTTGCCGATCCTTTATTACGGAAACGAAGAGCAGAAGCAGAAATACATTCCAAAGCTGGCTTCAGGCGAATGGAAAGCAGCTTATTGCTTAACGGAACCATCTGCCGGCTCAGACGCAAACAGCGCAAAAAGCAAGGCTACGTTGTCGGCCGACGGCAAGCACTACATCATTAATGGTCAGAAGATGTGGATCACCAACGGAGGCTTTGCAGATGTTTATACCGTTTTCGCGAAGATCGACGACGACGAAAACCTGAGTGCATTCATTGTCGAGCGTCACTTCCCGGGCCTTTCCTTAAATGAGGAAGAAAAGAAAATGGGAATAAAAGGATCTTCTACTGTCCAGGTATTCTTTAACGACTGCCAGGTGCCGGTCGAAAACCTCCTTTCCGAGCGCCAGAACGGGTTTAAGATAGCCGTCAATATACTTAACATCGGAAGGATCAAGCTGGCGGCTTCGGCCATTGGCGGTTGTAAAGGGGCTATCACCAGCTCTGTTAATTATGCAAATGAACGGGAACAATTTGGTCGTCCGATTTCGAAATACGGTGCTATACGCTATAAGTTAGCTGAAATGGCAATCCGCACGTACGCTACCGAAGCTGCGGTTTACAGAATCGGACAAAATATCGACGATGCCTATACCGACCTTATTGAAGAGGGAACGGAGCCGGGAAAAGCCAAACTGAAAAGCGTGGAGCAGTTCGCTGTAGAATGTGCGATGATGAAAGTGCACGGATCCGAGACATTGGATTATGTGGTAGATGAAGGCGTTCAGATTTATGGTGGAATGGGTTATTCGGCAGAAGCGCCGATGGATCGTGCCTACAGGGACGCGAGAATCAATAGGATTTTTGAAGGTACCAATGAGATCAACAGGATGTTAACGGTCGACATGATGCTGAAACGTGCGATGAAGGGTGAGTTGGATCTGATGGGGCCAGCGATGGCGGTAGCGTCGGAGCTATTGGCGATACCTGATTTCGGGGCTCAGGATGAAAGCCTTTTTGCAGCCGAAAAGCGTTACGTGGCAGGATTTAAGAAGGCTGTTCTGATGGTTGCCGGTGCTGCAGCGCAGAAGCTTATGATGACGCTGGCAAAGGAACAGGAGATTCTGATGAACATCGCTGATATGCTGATTGAGCTTTACGTGTGTGAATCGTTGCAGTTAAGAGTGGAGAAACTTACGGGTATGCGTGGTGAGCAGGAAACTTCTGTGCACGTCGACATAATGCGGGTTTACTTAAACGATGCAGCAGACAAGATAAACATCGCCGGAAAGAATGCCATCAATTCATTTACAGAAGGAGATGAGCAAAGGATGATGTTGATGGGACTCAGAAGATTTACCAAAGTGCAACCCTACAATGCTAAAGATGCGAGGAGAAGAATCGCAGAAAAGATCATTTCAGAGAACAAATACGCTTTCTAAGGTGTTGCGTTAATAAGAGGTTAATATGATCGGTTCGGGTGTCCGCATCCGATATTTGTAAACAAAGTACTGTTTGCAGATAAGTGGCAGGATGTAAGTTCCTGATTTGTTTTACATTTGATCGCAAGTTTTATGTTGCTAATGTTGTCTTGGGTTTCGACCTGGACCATCGCAAGATGATTCAAAACAATAAAAAGTTAAGGTTAGGTTAATTTTATTGTTTTGCCGGCCCCGCCTTGGCGGGGCCGGATTTTTATAACCCGTCGGTTTTCGTCCTGATAGTTTGCAAATCTGATTTTTCGTTCCTGCTGATCTTCAGGGAGAAACCGCTGATGTGGCTTGTTCAATAACGTCCCACAAACGTGCGGAAGTGTTGTCCCAGGAGAACATTTTAAGGCGCTCATAGCCCTTTAGAATTAGTTTTTTTCGTAGTGTTTCATCGCCTTCAAGCAGCTTAAGATTTTCGGCAATTGCATCAATGTTATACGGGTCGGTGAGTAACGCAGCTTCACCGGCGACCTCAGGCATGCTGGTCACATTAGCCGTTAATACCGGGATTCCGCTAGCAAAGCCTTCCAGGATCGGAATGCCAAAGCCCTCAAACACCGGGATATAAGTAAGCGCCAGGGCAGAACCCAGCACATTTCCTAATTCATCGGGATTCATCCGCCCCGTAAAAATCACATCACCTTTATTTGTCATTCCCTGAAAAGCCTCTTCGTGCTTAGCATCCCACCATTTCTTTTCCCCAACGATAACAAGTTTCACCTTGCTGCCTGTCTTTACCTTAAACTGATCGAATGCCAGCAAAAGCCTATGTATATTCTTTCGCGGAATGATAAGACCAATAAACAGGAAGTAAGGCTGGCCTCCGGTTAGTTTATTCCGGGTTTTACTTTTCACGTCCTCCGTTACAGGTGCATACCGTTCATTGCAGCCATTGTAAACCACATCGATCTGCCGCGGATCAATTCCATAAGCTTTTACGATATCCTGCTTTGTATATTCGGAAACAGTAGCAATGCGCACTGCCTTTTTCGCAAACCGCGGAAAGAACCAGTTGTAGTACCATCTCACAAAAGCTGGTACCTGTTCGGGATGATGGTAAAAGTTGAGGTCGTGAATTACTGGTATTGAAGGAACTTTTGTACGTAGTGAAAGATGTCCGTCAAGACTAAGAAATACATCCGCCTTGTGTTTTTTAAGAATACGGGGCAGGATGAATTCAAACCAGGGAATAAATAGCAGTATATGACGCGTTGGTGGACCAGCATAAACAGCTTTTACATTTGGAGCAAAGACAAATGAAGGATCAAACGGCCTGTCGAAAATGAAAAGAAACTCGTGTTCAGGATGCCTGATGGAGATGCGCTTCAACGATTCGAAACCGAACCAGCCGATCCCTTCCATTTTTCCTTTTATCAACAGACGCGTATTTACAGCGATCTTCATCTGGTACTCATCGTTTTGCAGCTACAGGCAGTTTGCCATTGGTGACCGAAATCTTTCAATCTTCCGCGATGATCCAAAATTAATAAAATGATCAACTTTCCGGGATGCCCAAATTGCGCTTTAGTGCTATTATGTTTAGTTCTTAAAGTGATGTTAGAATTCAACGGTTAATCGTAGATGTTTTCCAAATCCTTCCCGAAATATTCTCATTAATGTAGAAAGTCGTATGTCACTTGCATTGTTTTCAATTCTTGAAATATATGTTTTCGTAGTTCCACATTTTTTAGCCAATTGTTCCTGCGTCATTCCTTGTTCTTTTCGAAGTTCCTGGATCATAGCGCCTAATTTGAACGTTTCAAATCCTTCTCCATAATTCTCCCTGGTTTCTGAGCCCTTTTTCCCGTACTGCGTATCCACATGGTCTGCAAAAGAGGTTAGATTTTTATTTTCCTTTTTCATCGAAATACTGTTTTTTAAGTTTTTTGGCTAATTCAATCTTGCTCTTTCGTGTTTTCTGCGTTTTCTTTTGAAATCCGTTTACCAATATTAAAAGTTGTCCTTTGTCAAAGAAGTTAAAAGCTGGGTAAATATCACAACCGACTTCAACTCTGATTTCATAAATTTCTGTCGCCCCGGTTAAGTATTCAAAATACTTTTTCGGGATGCGTTCGATCGTTGAAATCAACTGCAACGTCCAGTTAAACTTTCTCTTTACCTCTGGTTTGAGTTTTTCAAAGAAGTCAGGATAATAGTTCTTGTAGTAAAAGATGTTTCTGATAGGATTGTCGATCACAAATCAAAGTTAGCTAATCAGATAACATTTCCTAAGTTATAAGGGAAGGTTTTACGACGATGAAGCTGAAAAGGCAATATAAACATCTCAGAATTTACCTCAACACCAGCTGTAACCCAAGCGTGAGCCGCGGCAGTTCCTGAAAATTATAAGAACTGTAGAACATATCGGAAAGCCGGTACTGCCCGTAAATTGCCCATCTGTTCACCCCAATCCTTGCCTGGATTCCATAATTTAGTTTCTGGTAATAATTGCTCTCTGTAGACCTGCTTTTTACGACACTTCCGCCCAGCGCAGATCCATTTTCAGGCAGCGTGAGTCTGGTGAAATAAGTGTGTCGGGCAACAGCATCAGCGTATGCACCGAGGTCAAGATATTTCCCAAGTATATTGCCTCTGCGGCCGAAGTTAATTCTGAAATATACCCCTAATTCAAAATTGTTGAAGATCAGGCGCTGCTCATCGTACAAAATGGTATCCGGCACTGCCTTGGACGCATCTTTTTTCAGCTCATAATCACTCACACTGTATGAAAGGTCGAACCCCAATGCAAACGTCCGGGAAAGCTTGTATTTATACCTAAACCCAACTCCCCACTGACCGAGATGCCCCATTTTTACTTTAGCCCCATCAAATCCAGGCTGCGCGATAAATCCAGCTGTTATGAAAGGATAAACATAATGGCGCCTGTTTGGGCCTGTTGAAGGCCGTACTGTGTCTGACGCGTTTTTACGTTCAAAAACAACATCCTGTGCATTGATTGCAAGGGATGTAAATACGAGTAAAATTAGTAAAGCATTTAACCTCATAATCCAGGGTTTATTTCTTCCATATATCCTTTGTAGTAAAAACGAAGACGTTTGTTGTAAAACTCATATTTCATAAGGGTAAGCGGAGTTTTTTCTGTGACTTCAATTACATAAAAGCTTTTGATTTTACCTGCATTGTCGAGGATTGAATAGTAAAGCAATTGTGACTTATCTGGGGGCTCGCTGGTAAAATATTTATCGCTGATTACTATGTTGTAACTGTTCTCTTCATTCTTGTTAAAATTAAGGTCTTCCAGCGGCATTTCAATCGTGAATGTCTTTTCGGGTTCTTTTTTACCATCATCCAGAAACCTTTCAGCCGAAGGAATTCCGTATCCATGAGCGTAGTCGTAGTATGGATACAGACTTCCGCATTTTTCAAGGGCTTTGAATAACTCCATATTCGTTAATCCCCGTTTTGCCTGCCAGGCGCATGCTGCAAATCCTGCAACCAACGGACTGGAAAAGGAAGTTCCGTCTGTTTCGCCTGTTCCTGTTGGCTTTGCGCACATGGTATGGCCCTGGGCACATAGATTCGGTTTGAGGCGAAGATCATGAGTAGGGCCAAATGAACTAAAGGAAATATGGTAGTCGCAGCAAACCTGAACACCGCCGATAGAAAGAACTGAATCTGCATCTGCCGGCGCACCGATAATCTGCCAGCTGTCATCGCTGCCTTCGTTACCTGCAGCATTAATAATAAGCAGGCCTTTCTTTGCTGCTATGTTTGCACCTCTGGTGATATAGCTGGTCTTGCCATCCATATCTTCAGGGAAATAGCGATTGTCGGTGTATCCAAGCGAACTATTGATGATATCCGCCCCGTTTTTATCGGCCCATTCTGCAGCAGCTACCCAGTTTTCTTCTTCCGAAAAAGGTTCCCTACTTCCAATCTCCGTCCTTGCCAGAAGAAACTCAGCGTCCCAGGCCATGCCAGACCACTGATCATCGATTCGGCCCGCAATGCACGACCACACTGATGTTCCGTGAGATCCGCCCTGCCACACATTTTCCTTGTTTTTAACAAAGTCCCACGTTTTTACGATCCTGTTAGCTTTCCTCAGGTGTTCGAAAGCCTCATGTTTATCAGCACCCGAAAAGCCGACATCGAAAATTGCGATCCTGATTCCGTTGCCGTTGAGTTTCTTTTCTTCAAATGTGGCAGAACCCATTCTTGTGATCTGCCTCGACAAGGCCGAATTTGAATCAACCGGGTTAGGCCTTTCATCATCGAACGAGCTTACGAGAACAGACGATTTTCCTTCCTCAATTCTTGTAACGAACGGCAATTGGCCGAGAACCGCAAGTTGTTCTGTTGTCGCCATCACTACTACAGCATTTAACCAGCGGGAATGGGTTTTTACAATCGTGGAGTTGGCTGCTATTTCATCAATGTATTCAGTAGTTACCGGCAGATCGTACCAATCATATAAGGGAAGTTTTTGCATGATTCTCCTTTCAATTGCCTTCTGGTCGAAATAGCTGAAAGGATCGAAGCCTGTTGCAATTTTATCCTTCAGAAAGACCCTGTATTTTAAAAGATCCTGAGCGGATAACGCGAATAAAGGCAAAAAAATAAGGCAGAAACAGGCGCGTATTTTCAAACCTTTGTATTGAGATACCATCATGTTCAAACGTAACGCTATTTGTGAGAATTACCAAGTGGTGAAGAAGTAACATGTAGCTAAGGATTTTTTGGGTGAAATGGCAGCGTTCAACAAAGTGGAATAATCAATCATGTGTAATTCAGAATAACAAAGCCTGACAGCGATTTCTTAGTAGCGTTGTATCAGCGCCAGAGTATGGGTGTAAAACGAATTTTCACAGATCTTTTCGGAGTGGCGGATAATAGGAGGCGTTCTACCGTTTACTAAAGATTAAACGTCAATATTAAAGTTAAAACCAAACTCCAATGATCACGCATACCTCCTGGTTAGCAGCAATGGCCTTATGATCATCTTCCAAAAATTTAACAAAAACCTGGTACATTCATGGTGAAGAATTTTTTATACGATGACTTATAGAATTGTTTGTTCAGTAAATAACAATCAGGTTGTAGTCATATTACCACCGGATTTTAGCGACAAGAAGCAGTTGTTGTTTTTTGTTAACGATCAAGTGGATAATAAAACCCAAAAAACTGAGCTATTAAGAATGGCTTCGAATGATCCTTTATTTCTGGCCGACATTAACCCGCATTGCAGGTTTAGCCCGAGGATTTCTGGCTAGCCGGGTGGTTTCCGGTGGTTGGTTTGTTCAGGGGCGACTACTGATTTTTTTCTTGCGAAGGGCTTTGATTTATAGTTTAACCCGCATTGCAGGTTTAGCCCGAGGATTTCTGGCTAGC
>Ga0105049_10007237_pt1 | contig 12888 bp, 10 predicted proteins | sample MAT06_FD_78087 | JGI IMG/M metagenome (GOLD analysis project Ga0105049, IMG submission 78087) | Freshwater microbial communities from Lake Fryxell liftoff mats and glacier meltwater in Antarctica - MAT-06 | ecosystem: Environmental > Aquatic > Freshwater > Ice > Liftoff microbial mat | place...
AGCACCGCGGGGGGCCCCGCCATGCCGAGCTTGTTGATCTGCGTGTTCGCGGACACCGCGACGTCCGCTGCCTGCAGGTGCGCCATCGCTTCGATCGCGGCGGCCCACGAGCCCTTCACGCCACGTTGCTGATCGTGGGTGGCCTCCATGCCATCGAGCGAGACGCTCGCGCTGAGCAGCCCCGCTTGCTTCGCGGCACGTGCGCGCTCCGGCGTCATCCCGCGACCACCGGTGGTGATCAGCGGCTCCATGCCGCGCTCCGCGATGCGCGCGATGATCTGCAGCCAATCTTCACGCAGGTACGACTCGCCGCCGATCAACACCACCTCGATGACGCCGAGCTCGGCGAGCTGGTCGACGAGGTGCAGCGCTTCGTCGGTGGACAGCTCGTCGGGACGCGCGCGACCGGCCCTCGATCCGCAGTGCCCGCATGCGAGGTCACACGCGAGCGTGATCTCCCAGACCGCGAGGATCGGACGCGCCGCCGTATCGAGTGCGCGCACCTGATCCGCGAGCGGAAGATTGCGTCGCGCGGGAGGAGCCTTCGGCGCGAGCGGCAGCTTCTTCACCGTTGGGTGATAGCACTCATCGGGGCACGGCCGCGACGGCGCAGCACGATCGCGCGCGCTGCGAGCTTCGCTGTTGCCATGGCCGATCCGGACGACACCTGCGTCGCGGTCGTGGTCCGACTCGACGAGCTTCGGGCGCGACACGCGGGCGGCCCTCGATTGGCCCCCAATGAAGTCGGCTGGTGGCTCGAGCAGGGCGAGCTGATCAACGAGATCGCGAAGCGCGACCCCAATGCCGAGCTGCTGGTCGACGGCTACCAGCTCGCGACCGGTGGCGCGATCCGATCGCCGGCTCGTCGAGGTCGCCCTGCGATTCGGCGAGGTAAAACGCCAGACCATCGTAGCTCTAGCGGTTGGCTTGGTTGATCACGAGGGCGCGTACGGTCCTATGGGCAGCGCTCGACCTCGAACGTGCCGGCGAGCGAGAACGTCTCGCCGTCGCTGTTCGTGTTCGCATACGCGACGCTGCCGGCGATGGTGGTCTCGCTCGAGGTCGTGATCGTGACGGTGCCGGCGTTCGTCCCCTCGGCCGCGTAGTTGCCCTCGTTGTAGGCCATCTGCACGAGCAACGAGCCGTACGAGCCGACCTCGAGCGAGCTCAGGTACACGATGCCGAACGTGCCGCGAGGTGGCGAGTTGCTCTCGAGGGAACCGCAGTCGATGGTCTTGCTCGAGAACCCGAGCAACGACTGCGCGGACCCAGTCGCCGCGAGGCCAAACGTCAGGTCGGCGGTCATGCCCTTGTACTCACCGGAGACCTGCCCTGACAGCAAGGACAGGCCCGCCGGATCGCTGCCGCAACCACCCAGGGCGGAGGCCAAGAGCATCCAACCGGTCAGGATGTGGGAGTTAGAACTCATCTGTCCCAGGATATCCGAGGATCCGCCCCGATGCGAGCGGGATGGCGTCGACGCGGTCATCGCTCGTGGGTCAGTCGTTACGCTTGCCGTCTTGCATCGCGGACTGGTTCGCGCAACTCGGTGGCGACGCGGAGGCGCACCAGCGGCTGCGCACGTCAGAGCAGCGTGCGGCGAGCAACCGATCGTGCGCGCGATCAGCGGACGCGCGTCGCGTGGACCCGCACGCCGAACGAGATGGCGCTCGCTCCATCGAGGTCGAGGTCGGGAGCGAGCAGCGACTTGGTGAGCGAACTCGCCGCGACCTCCGCCTCGGTGAGGATGTTGTCGTCGTTGGAGTCCATGTCGTTGCGTCCGACTTCGAGGTGCTCGTTCAGGAACGGCGTCATCCCCCGCACCACGAGCAGCGTTTCGGTGGAGTCGAGCGCCACGCCGACCTTTGCGGTCAGCTCGGTCTCGCCAGGGTTCGCGAGCTCGAGACTCGCGAGCAGCGGCGCCGCGAATTCGGGGGTGGCCGTGCCGGTGCCATCGAACAGCGACGTGAGCGGGATGCTGCTGCCGGTGCCAAGCACGGTGATAAGGCCGTCGTCGAGCGCGCCCTCGAGGCCGAGCGTGGGTTGCTCCACGCCGGACGCGAACGAGGCGAGGCGGCCGCGGCCCGGGCACTCGGCGATCGCGATCCGCCAGTCGGTGTCGGAGGCGAGGTGCACCGCGGCGGTCGCGTCGAGATCGAGCGGCACCTCCTGGAACGTGTTTATTAGCGTCGCGAAGACCTGTCCGAGCTGGTTGTCGACGAGCTGGTTGTCGTCGAGATCCGTGCCGACGGCGCGCACCTCGTCGTTGTCGCGACCGAACTCGACCACGTCGATGCGGTAGCTGCGCGGCGCATCGCAGTCCGCGGGATCGATCTTCGAGGACTCGGTCGCGCACGCGGCGAGGGCGAGCGAGAGTGAGAGTGAGAGTGAGAGTGAGAGTGAGCGTGAGAGGAGGACGGGTTTCATGCCGTCGCGTTGTTCACGGTGTGGGCCAACGATCGCAGGCAGCGGTCGAGGAGTTAGACCGCGGCGGTTCAAACCTTGTGGCTCAATCCTGACATCTCGGTCATGTCCCGGGCCGCGACTGTCCGATCTCTGACGGCGTGTGGGCGGAGGACAGCACGCCGTGAAGCCGGGTGGTCCGTCCGTGACCCACGACGTGCGGCCGGACGGATCGGGGCGCTCGTTCAGCCGCCGGAAGCGGTCTCGACGCGGCCACCGGCCCGCGCGGTCAGCCGGTCGGCCGAGATCAAGGGCCTGAGCACGTAGCGGACGAGCCGCTCAAGTGCGGGCCGGTCGGCGGCATCGACGGAGTGTCGGCATGGAGTCTAGCGTCGCGCCCGGATCCGCACGAAGCCGCCGGGCACGAAGCGCAGCGAGCCTCGTCGCGTCGGCTGCCACACGGGTGCTTGCCACGTCATCTCCGCCGCCTCGGGGATCCGCCACGCGCCGACGATCCAGACGTACGCGGGAGAACCAATCATCCCGATAGCTTGTGCGTCCGTGAAACTCTTGAGACGGTCGGGCTCCGGCTCTCGGTCGCGCCTCAGCTTCGCGGAACGAGGACGCGGAAGCCCTCCGAGACGGCTGCACGGGCGAGCTCGCCGTCCGCCGTCACCAGCTCGTAGTTGCGCGGACGTTCTCGCGTCAGCATGAGTGCGGCGCCGAGTTGCAGGGCATCGGCGGCCCGCAACGCGTGCTGGCCGAGAAGCCGCTCCGCCCGATCGCGGACGAGGTCGACGTCGGTGATCTCGGTCCAGTGACTCGCGAGGGCGGCGATCCGCGCGAGCACGCGGGGCATGGCGGCGAGATCGAGATCGCCGGCGCGCGCACGGCGCCACGCAGCGGAGGTCATCTCGGTTCGGGTCAAGGCCCACACGGCAACCGTCGCCTTGTCGCGCAGCAGCCGCCGGCACGCCTTGCTCGCGGCCTCTTCGACGACGAGCGGCACCAGCGCCGAGGTATCCCAGAACCTCACCATCCGGTGTCGCGTTCCGCACGCACGGTCGCCGCGCTCGGCGCCCCACGCAGCTTCGGACCGGGACGGTCGAGCTCGGCCGGTCGCGCGGTCGTGCCGCGGCGCACGATCCCGGAGCGCTCGAGGTCGCCGAGCTCGGCGTCGCCGTCGGCAGGGTCTTGGACGGGGACGAGATCGGCCACCGCGACGCCGCGCACCAGGATGCGTACCCTGCCACCGCGACGGACATACGCGACGTAGCGCGACAGGTCGTTCTTGGCGGTGGCCAAGTTAGCCGTTTTCATCTAGCCATGATAGCCAACCTGGCTCACGACGGCAATTGCTGCTTGCCGCCCACGCTCAAGTGGATCACCGAGCTCGGATCGGGCCGAAGCACATCGAACGTGCCGGCTGCCGCTGACTTACCTGCGCGAGCTCGGCGAGTCTCATCGATCGCCGGCGCGGAATCGGGGTAGACGGCGCGATACGCCTCGAGATCCTCCTTGATCGAGAGGGCGATCGGCTCGTTTATGGCAGTCGCCAGATCATCGCGGTGCCGTCGTCGCTCGCACTCACGATCTGCGTCGCACCGACGGCAAGCGACGTGATCTTGCCGGCATGACCCGACAACGTCGCGATCGGCTTGGCGTCGGGACACGACACCTGCTGGGTCCACGTCGCCTTGCCGAACGCGCTCGTTCGATAGATCTCGACGTCGCTGCCTGCGCCGGCAACGACGCGCGTTCCCGTGCGATCGAACGCGACGGCGTTGGCGTGCGCGGGAACGCAACCGAGATGCTTGCCGGTTGCGAGCTCGAACAGATAGATGCCGCCACCGCGCGGCGACGGCGGCGCGCCTCCCATCGGGACTGACGGCGATCGAGTGCACGCCGGCTTCGAAGCCCTGGTCGCGTTCCGTGCTCGGTCGCAGCCCGTGATCGAGGTCGCGAACCTTGCTCTGGGTTGCGAGGTCGAACACGCCGACGGGTGACGTTGACATCGGTGGTCCGGACAGCACGAGCTTGCCGTCGACCGATAGTGCGAATGCGGGGCCGACCATCGGGTCGTCCAGATTGCGCGGTTTGGCGTCGACGCTCGCGAACACGCTCAGCCCCCGGTCGCTCGCGCCAACCAGCGGCCCACCCGACACGAAGGCGAGGCGACGGAGCGAGCCTCTCACCAGCGATCGCGCGACCACCGTGCCCGTCGCCGATGCGCTCGCCGAGACGATCGTCGGCAAGCCGGTCTCTCGCTGAGCTGCCAAGGCGGCGGCTTCAAGGTTACCCACCCGAACGCGGAGCCTGGTCGCGTTACGGTGATCTTACGAGCTCGATCCTCTCGCCGCGACTCCAGGATCCGGCCTCCCGTCCCCGCGGGATCCGCGACGCCACGCGCAGGCGACGACGAGCCGAGGTGCTGAGTCACCGTTCGATCGCGGCGCGCTCGGGCGACTGCACGATCACGCTGCGCGAGAACGAGCGCAGCGCATCGGCGATCGACAGCGTGCCGTGCCCGGACTTGTCGGCGGCGGTGAAGCCGAACGTATCCGGACCGCGCTGGCAGACATCGTCGAGGTTGATCCGTGCGACGTACGAGGTCAGCGCGTCGACCAGCTCGCGGCGCATCTCCGAATCCGGGCCGTGGATGCCGGCCTGCTGGCCGTACGGCGACCGCACGTGCCAGTCGATCACCTCGCGCGTGGTCTCGTAACGGACCACCGGCACGATCGGCCCGAACTGCTCCTCGTCGTAGATCTTCATGCCGAGGATCACGCGGTCGAGCACGCAGGGACGCATGATCGAGTAGTAGCCGCGACCACCACCGTCGTTGACGATCCGCGCCCCCTTGGCGACCGCATCGCCGATCAGGCCCCACATCACCTCGAGCTTCTGCGGTTCGGGCAACGGCGTGATCATGGCCTCTGGATCCCACGGCATGCCGAGTCGCAGCTTCGCGACGCGCTCGCTGATCGCCGCGACCAGCTGGTCGCCCTCGGCGCCGGCGGGCGCGAAGATGATCTTCTCGGCGGTGCAGCGCTGGCCGTTGAACCCGAGCGAGCCCTTGACCAGGCGCGCGGCGACCGCATCGAGGTCCGCGCCCGGCAGCACGATGCCCGCGTTCTTCGCGCCGAGCCCGAGGATCTTGTGCAAGAAGCTCGGCGTCGGATGGCTCTTCAAGATCGCGTTCGCGGCGCCCTCGCTGCCGATGAACGCGAACACGTCGATCGTGCCCTTCGCGTTGCCGAAGATGTCGTTGCTCTTGTGCGAGATCACCGACGGCAGCACCGCGCGACCATCACCGGGCAGCAGCGCGACGACCCCCGGCGGGAACGCCTCGGCGAACGCGTCCATCAGCGCGATGTTCGCGAGCACGCCGAACCGCGGCGTCTTCGCGATCACCACGTTGCCGACGAGCAGCGCCGGGATGATCGTGGTCAGGAACTCGTTGATCGGATAGTTGAACGGCGCGACGCACAGCACCGTGCCGAGCGGCCGCAGGACATCCTTCGCGTGATGCGTGGTCTTGCCGGCGAGCCCCGTGTAGATGCCGCGGCCCTGCTCGAGCACGCGGAGCGCGGCGATCGTGTCCTTGATGTAGTCGATGCTGCGGGTGACCTCGGCGCGCGCCGCGGCGACCGACTTTCCGATCTCCCACATCAGCAGCGTCGCGATGCGATCGACCTCGGCCGCCAGCCGCGCCGCCAGCTTCTCGACCGCGGCGATCCGCACGGCGAGCGGGGCATGCGACCACGTGCCCGCGGCCAGCACGCGTTTACCGGCGGCCATCGCCTCGTCGGTCTCGATCGGACCGAGCTTGGGCTCGTGACCGAGCAGCACCGGCTGGAGATCGGTTCCGACGCGCACCGCGACGCGCGAGTACACCGGCAACATGTGATCGGGATCCGACGCGTCGGTCGTGCGGACCGTGCCGTCGATCAGCATCCTCGGCAGATTCGCTTTCGGGTTGATGCGGACCGCGTCGGGGATCGCGGGTTCGGTGGGAAACAGCGATGCCAGCGACGGATCTTCGTAGCTCGAGGTCACCATATTTTCGTTCCTTGGTCGCGACCTTATCCTCGATCGGTTACGGTCCCGTCGTGAACATCGCCTGTATCGGCGGCGGGCCGGCCGGGCTCTACCTCGGCATCTTGATCAAGCGCGTCGCGCCAGAGCATGACGTCGTCGTGTACGAGCGCAACGGGACCACCGACACGTTCGGCTTCGGCGTGGTGTTCAGCGATGCCACGCTCGGCAACCTCGCGGCCGCGGATCCCGAGACGCACGCGGAGATCACGTCCCGGTTCGCGCGCTGGGATGACATCGAGATCCACACCGGCGGCGAGGTGCTGCGCTCGACCGGTCACGGCTTCTGCGGCATCGATCGCAAGACCCTGCTGCAGATCCTTCAGGATCGCGCGCGTGCCCTCGGCGTTCGCCTCGAGTACGAGCACGAGATCAAGGCGCTCTCCGACGTCAAGGCTGACCTGATCGTCGGCTGCGACGGCGTTCACAGCTGGGTGCGCGATGCCCTCTCCGACGAGCTGCAACCGCGTGTCGACGTGCGGCCAAACCGGTTCGTGTGGCTCGGCTGCACGGTGCCGTACCGCGCGTTCACGTTCATCTTCAAGCAGACGCGCTTCGGCCTGTTTCGCGTCCACGCGTATCGCTATCACGACGAGGGATCGACGTTCATCGTCGAGTGCCGCGACGAAACCTGGCGCAACGCCGGTTTTTGCGACGCCGACCAGGACCAGACGATCGAGACTCTGTCGGAGCTGTTCGCCGACGAGCTCGCCGGCAGCAAGCTGATCAAGAACCGCTCGATCTGGCGCAACTTCCCCACCGTGCGCTGCGGAAAGTGGTGGTCGACATCGCCTGCGGGCAACGTGGTGCTCGTCGGCGATGCCGCACATACAGCACACTTCTCGATCGGCTCGGGCACCAAGCTCGCGATGGAGGACGTCATCGTGCTCCGTGACGAGCTGCTGGCGCATTCCCACATTCCCACCGCGCTCGCCGCGTACGAAGCCCGCCGCCGCCCCGAGGTCGAGGCCCTGCAGGCCGCCGCGCAGGCGAGCCTCGAGTGGTTCGAGGGCACCGAGCGCTACATGTCGATGGCGCCAATCCAGCTCACCTACTCGCTGATGACGCGCAGCTTGCGCGTCTCGCACGCCTCGGTCGCCAAGCGTGATCCGCACCTCGCACATGGGGTCGAGCAACTGCTCGCGGCGAGCAACGGCATCGCCGGCGGCGAGCCACCCGCCCCGACGAGCCTGCCGCTCCAGCTCGGTGATCGTCGGTTGCGCTCGCGGATCTGCGTCGCTCCCACGCTCGAGACATTGCCCGACGACGACCAGCTCGTCGCGCTCGGTGGTGCGGCTGCCGCGGGTGCCGAGGTCGTGGTCACCGCTCCGCTCGCGGCCACCACGCTCGCGACCGATGACGCCGCGGTCGCGTGGAAGAAGATCGTCGACTACGTGCACGGCAAGCGCTCGATGATCGCGGCGCGACTCGGCTCCACCGATCTCGCCGCCCTGCCCGCCGCCCTCGAGCGCGCGTTGTTCGCCGGCTTCGATCTGGTCGCGCTCGATCCGGGCGTCGATCCGCAGGCCGTCGAGGCGCTGCCCGCCGCGATCCAGACCGCGCTCGCATCGCTCAAGGGGCGCAGCAACTGGCTAGGCGCCGTCGTCCACGATCGCCCGGCATCGCGCTCGGTCGTCGTCCGTCACGCGGCGCAGCTGGTCCGCGCCGGCGCCAGCCTGTTGTGGGTGATGGCGACTGTTGCTGATGGCAACGCGCGCCTCCCGGCCGCCGTGCTCGCCGATCGGTTACGCAACGAGCTCCGGGTCGCGACCGTCGTCGACGGCAGCGGTGCCCTCCTCCCAGATCTGGATGCCGCGATTGCCGCGGGCCGGGCGGATCTTGTCGTCGTCGATCGCGTGCCCACCGGGACGCGGCCACGCCGCGGCACTCACGCAGAAGGATTGTTAGGTCGTTGATGCGCGCACGTCGATACCAGCTCAAGAAGGATGCCCTCGCGATCGTCGAGCGCGGCCATCCGTGGATCTTTCGCGACCAGCTGAGCACCGCGGCGACCGTGTTCGGCGACGGCGATCTGCTCCGTCTCGTCGACGGCACCAACAAGGTGATCGGCCATGGCACCTACGAGTCCGAGGGCGCGATCGCGATCCGCGTTCAGCGCCGCGGCCCGGCGCTGCCGAATGCGACGTACTTCCGCGATCGCCTGGTGACCGCGATCGCCGCACGCGCACCGCTCGTCGGCCGCACCGATGGCATCCGCCTCGTCAACGGCGAGTCCGATGGCATCCCCGCGGTCTCGATCGATCGCTTCGGCGACGCGGTCGTGATCGCCAGCTACTCGACGGGCAGCGACGCACTCGCGCGCTACCTCGGCCGCATCCTCCCGCAGCTCGACGCGCTGGTCGTCGGGCCCGCCACGTCGATCACGCTCCGCCCCGCGAGGCGCCGCCACACCGCGGCCCCGGAGCGTCGCGCGATCCGCGGCAGCGTCCCTGACGTCGCGCGCTTCATCGAGGATTCGATCCCGTTCGCCGTCGATCTCGCCGAGGGTCACAAGACCGGCGCGTATCTCGATCTCCGTGGGCTACGCCGCGATCTCGCCACCGCCGCGCTCGGCGACACCCGCGTGCTCAATCTGTTCTCTTACACCGGCATGCTGGCGCGCGCCGCCGAGGCCGCGGGTGCCACGTCGATCACCTCGGTCGATGCGTCCGCGCGCGCGCTCGCGTTCGCCGCCGAGTACCACACCGTCGATCGCGAGCACCACACGTTCATCCGTGCCGACGTCTTCGACTGGCTGCCGGATCACCCGGAGACCGAGACCTACGACCTCGTGATCGTCGACCCGCCATCGATGACCAGCAACATGAACCAGGTGCCCGGTGCGCTCGCGGCGTATCGCAAGATCTACAAGACGGCCGCGCGCCACGTCGCCCCGCACGGCGCGATCGTCGCAGCGTGCTGTACGTCGCGGATCGAACGTGCGCAGTTCCACCACGCCGTCTCCGAGGCCCTCGGCCATCGCTTCAAGAAGACACGCGAGCTGACGCCCGAGGTTGACCACCCGGTCGGCTTCCCACAGGCCGACTATCTAAAAATCGCGTGGTGGCGTCGTACGCACTAACGACCCCAACGACCCCAACCCCGACGTCGCGATCCTGCGACCAACGCAGGGCGGATCGTCGACGCGCCGGATGGGCGTGCCCGCGCCAGTTCTGCCAGACGCATCCAGCAGACCTGCGCTGCACCGTCGCGTGATATTTCGGAGAGAATTTGCGGCGTGGTTTGCGAACCGGCCACGCGCCAGTTCGTCGCAGTTGGTCCCACCCGTGTCGCGCCGGGCGATCGATCAGCGTGCGCTGACCTGGCCGCCGAGCCGGCGGTAGTCCGCGAGATGGCGAACCGCGCGACGAAGCATCAGCTCGTCATCTGAGTGCCGGCCGATCTGTTCGTACAGCCGCGCGAGATTGAAGTGCGCGTCGTGATGCGTGGGATCGATCGCGAGCGCCTGCTGGTACGCCTCGATCGCTTCTTCATTGCGACCGCGATCCTCGACGACAACGCCGAGATTGAACCAGTACAGCGCGACCTCTCGATCGCAGGTCAGTGCCAGCTTGTAGTGCGACTCCGCGGGCGCGAATTCGCCGGCGTCGTGGAGCAGGCGACCGAGGTTGCAGTGCGCGTCGGCCAGGTTCGGCCGGCCGAGCAGCGCCCGCCGGTAGGCCGTGATGGCCTGGTCCGGCGTGGTGTCTTCCAGCGCGAGCCCGCGCTCGTACCACTCGGTTGCCGTCCGGGCGCGAAGCAGGCCGTGCCGGGGATTGCGGAGCAAATCACCCACCGATCAAAGGCTATGCGAGCGGTCTGACAATCAATCCCGTCCGCGGTGTGATGTAAGATGCACCTCGTGGGCGATGCTCAGGGCACTACCCTTAGCTTTCATGAGGATGGCAAGTCGGGACGGATCGGGCCACGGCCGGAGCCCGTGCTGGTCCTGGTCCTGGAGTGCGGTCGGCCACGCGCGGGCTCGGTTCGCTACCGACTCTCCGAGCTGACCGCGGTCTCGCTGGGTCGTGGCACCGACCGTCGCGCCGAACGCGCCGGCACCGAGCTGACGATCCGCGTCCCAGACAAGTGGATGTCGTCGCAGCACGCGCGGATCGAGCCCAGCTTCGGACGCTGGGTGCTGACCGACACCGAGTCGAAGAACGGCTCGATCGTCGATGGTCACACCACGAAACGCGCGGTGCTCACCGACGGCTCGTTGATCGAGCTCGGTCACACGCTGTTCCTGTTCTTCGAGCGGATGCCGGTCGAGACCGAGGCCGCCGGCCTGCTCGAGATCACGCCGACCGATGGGCCGTCCGGGTTCACCACGCTGATGCCGGCGTGGAGCGTCGAGATCACGCGGCTGCGCCAGATCGCGGCCTCGGAGATCCCGATGCTGATCGAGGGTGAGTCGGGTGCCGGCAAGGAAGTGATCGCACGCGCGATCCACCAGCAGTCCGGTCGCGGCGGCGCGTTCGTGCCGGTCAACTGCGGCGCGCTCCCGGACAACCTCGTCGAGAGCGAGCTGTTCGGATACAAGAAGGGCGCGTTCTCGGGCGCGCAGACCGACCACCCCGGTCTGGTCCGCTCCGCTGACGGCGGCACGCTGTTCCTCGACGAGATCGGCGACCTGCCGGCGAACTCGCAGGCCGCGCTCCTCCGCATCCTGCAGGAAAAAGAGGTCATGCCGGTCGGCGGAACCCGTGCGGTTCCGATCGATCTGCGCGTCGTCGCGGCCACCCACCGGGACCTCGATGACATGGTCGCCGAGGGCTCGTTCCGTCACGATCTATTCGCGCGCCTCGCCGGCTTCCGCGTCACCGTTCCGACGCTCAACGAGCGCCGCACCGATCTCGGCATCCTGATCGGCGCGTTGCACTCGCGGCTGTTCTCCGACGAGCACCCCGGCTTCGACATCGACGCTGCCAGGCTCCTGCTTCGCTATCCGTGGCCGCTCAACGTCCGCGAGCTCGAGCAAGCCCTGGCCACCGCCCAGGTCCTCGCCGGTGCCGAGCTGGTCCGTGGCGAGCACCTCCCCGACTCCGTCCGCACCGGCCGGCCACCTGGGGCGCCACGGCCGGTTGTCCTCAGTGAAAATGATCAGAAAGTGCGCGACCAGGTCGTCGCATCCCTGCGCGAACACCAGGGCAACGTGTCCGCGGTCGCACGCGCGCTCGACAAGGATCGAAAGCAGATCCAGCGATGGATCAAACGCTTCGGTCTCGATCCCGGCAGCTATCGCTGACCTGGCTGGGGTTGTTGTCGGGTAATCGCGTTGCAGCGAACGGCGATCACGCGTGTCGCAGCTCGAAGGTTCGATCTCGATGGGCGTCCCAGCGACTCGTCGTGCGACGTCGCAACGTGATCTCGGGACGTGCGGGTTCACCAAGTTTCGTGCGCCTCACCTGGGCGCACATCTTGCTGCATGGTCGACATCCCCGCGGTTGGCTACTCGAGCCTCCCAACGCACAACTTTGGTAGTCGGCCGCGGGGTGTCTTTTCAGCGCGCTGTCGTTCGTCGCGCGAGCCCGAACAACTGCCGCTCGGTCCAGGCGGACCACCGGGTCGGTGGTCTCCCGGAGAGCCGGCTGCGCGCCTGGCTGTAGGCGGGGATCTCGACGAGCAAGCGCGGGATCCGGCGATACAGCTGCGCGAACGCGAAGAGCCCGAGGCGCGTCGTGCGTGGTGCACTGCGAAGCTCGAACTGCGCGGCGATCCCGGGCGGCAGCATTGCGTGACTGATCAGCTCGGCCGTCTTGCCGAGGATTGGTTGCGTCGCGCCCTTGCCGGTCAGAAACCCGGCCATCTCGCGGGCGCACGGCACCACCGCGAGGGCTCGTGAGTCGATCATCTCGCGGACGTACGCGGAGTGCTCGTGCCACGTGGACGGCAACGCGCTCGCGGGAATTCCGAACAGCGCGCCGAATCGATGCTGCTCGATCAGATATCCATCCTTGATCGAGATCGGCAACGGTCCGTCGATCAGCTCGCGCACCGCGATCGTGGTGTCCATCAAGGTCGCGTGCACCCAGCGCAGCGACTCGACATCGTTCGCGTGATACGGCGTGCCCGCACGCCAGCGTCCCGCTGCAGCGGGCAGCGTGCCGTGGATGCGTGAATGCACCGCGTGCACGCGTCGCGCGGCGACGAAGGCATCGTCGAGATCTCCGAACACCATCGCGAACACGTGGCGGAACGTGCGCTGAAATCTCCCGACGACATCGGCGCGCGTTCGCGAGTGCTCGTCCACCGCATGCGCGACCATCGGATGCGCGAGCTGGAGCAGCGCTGCGCGACCACCGCCGAGAAACAGGGCGAGATCAGCCGCGATCTGCCCGGTGATCGACGTCGGACCGAGGATGCCCGCACGCGGATCGGCCACGC
>Ga0105049_10007239_pt1 | contig 12887 bp, 15 predicted proteins | sample MAT06_FD_78087 | JGI IMG/M metagenome (GOLD analysis project Ga0105049, IMG submission 78087) | Freshwater microbial communities from Lake Fryxell liftoff mats and glacier meltwater in Antarctica - MAT-06 | ecosystem: Environmental > Aquatic > Freshwater > Ice > Liftoff microbial mat | place...
CGGTTCTGATTGGCGCAGACTCCACGGCCAGCCGACGATGGCTCGGTCAATGGCCGCGGCTGTTTGGGTCGGGGGCCGAGGGCGCTCGCGGAATGATGTCAACCATTGCGGGCTCGATGATGACCGTGGTGGGCGTTTCGTTCTCCATGATTCTGATGGTTCTGGCATTAGCTTCCACCCAATATACCTCACGCGTTCTGCGGAATTTCATGCGCAGCCGCGAAACGCAGGTCGTGCTCGGGATATTCGCCGGCATCTTCACCTATAGTCTAATCGTTCTGCGCTCGATTCGCAGCGGCGACGAGGGCGCGTTTGTTCCAAGCCTGGCGGTCTTTTTTGGCTTCGTACTGGCGCTCGGTGGGGTGGGAACCCTCATCTTCTTTATCCATCACATTGCCTCTTCGATTCAGGCTTCCAGCATCATCGCGTCAGTTGCCTACGAAACCATGGCAGCCATGGACCGCCTGTTTCCTGAAAAGCTTGGACAGGAACCGGAAGTGGAGTTGGACGATTCCATCATTCACCCGCTTGGCGAGCGGAGTTGGCACCCCATCCTGTCTGCTCGCAACGGGTACATTCTAAACGTGGACACCGATGCGCTCCTGTCCGTGGCGCGCGAACGAAAGACAATCGTGCGAATGGAACGTGGCATCGGCCAGTTCACTGTTCAGAACACCGTCCTTTTCTCTCTCGCGATGGAAGAGCCGCCGAACAATAAGACGATCAAAGCCCTGCTGGCGGCCTTTGACATCAGCAGCCACCGCACGATCGAGCAGGACATGGAATTTGGCATTCGACAAATCGTTGATATCGCGATGAGGGCCCTATCGCCCGGGGTCAACGACACCACGACGGCCGTAATGTGCGTCGACTACTTGACGGCGATCATGGCGCGCCTAGCGCCGCGACCCATGCCATCATTGCACCGCCACGAGGATGGACATTTGCGGGTGATCGCCAAGGGCCTGAGTTATGACGGATTGTTGGCAGAAGCGTTTGACCAGATTCGCAGCAACTCCAAGGGCAATGTTGCCGTCATGCGGCGAATGCTCGGAGGTCTTCAAACCATCGCCGCCCTAACGGCCAGGCCGGACCGGCGTCGAGCGATTAGCCAACAAGTGCGGTGGATCGCCGATCTCGCCGATCGCACGCTCGACTATGCTCAGGACCGCGCGGAGATCAACACCGCCTTGGAGCCCGTGCGCGAAATGCTTAAATCCGATCCTATCGGGGAGCATGAGAACGACATGGAAGTCTTGCCGCTGATTCGCGAGTGGAGCGATAAACGGCCCGCGGAGCCATGCACACGCGACACCGGCATCGACGCCATGAGGCGACGGGCAATCGATCGATGGGAAAACGAAGGCGGAGTGATCCTGCCGCCCGAGCCCGGTGAACCGCGAGGCGGCGCGCGAGTCTCAGATTCGGTCGCAGCCCGGGGGTACCTGACGCCATGAAGAAGCTCATCGTTTTTGACCTGGATGGTACGCTCGCGGAAAGCAAATCTCCCCTCGATGCCGAAATGGCTGCGCTATTGGGCGCCCTTCTCGCCTTTGAGAAAGTGGCGATCATCTCCGGCGGCAGCTGGCCACAATTCGAGAAGCAGATCCTCCCCCATCTTCCACACGACGGACGACTTGGGAATCTATCTCTTCTTCCCACCTGCGGAACGAAGTTCTATCGTTACGAGTCGGCTTGGAAGCTACTCTACTCGGAGGACTTCACGCCCGCGGCGAAGGAGCAAATCCGCAACGCGTTCAATCAGGCGGTTGCCTCGTCAGGCTTCGCAGCCAAACGAGTCTGGGGCGAGGTCGTGGAAGACCGGGGAAGCCAGGTTACTTTCTCTGCGCTGGGGCAGCTGGCACCCATCGAAGAAAGAAGGACGTGGGATCCCGACTTCGCCAAGCGCAAGAAGATCAAGGCGACCCTTGATGATCTCATCCCGCAGTTTTCCGTCCGCCTGGGCGGCATGACATCGATAGATGTCACCAAGTCGGGCATCGACAAAGCCTATGGGATTCGTAAACTGAGCGACACGCTAGGTGTTGCCATCCAAGAGATGGTATTTGTGGGGGATGCGCTGTTTCCTGGTGGGAACGACTATCCCGCCAGGGAAGCGGGCGTTGTGTCGATCCAGGTGAGAGACCCGGAGGAGACGAAGCGAGTGATCGAAACGATCGTCGCCTGCCTGGGTTGTGATCGGAATGCCGGCGCCGATGGACCGACGATCGGGGGACAGAGATGAAGGGCTCCACCAACCCCGCCAACATCGGCAGCGTCGTTTCCGTACGAGGGAGCGTTGTGGACGTTCGGTTCGAGAGCCAGCTTCCACCGATCTACTCAGTGCTGCACACAGGCGAAAACGGACGCATTGTCATCGAAGTGTTGGCACACCGGGATGCACAAACTGTTCGAGGCATTGCGCTGACACCGACGCATGGCCTCGCACGTGGAATGTCGGTGGAGGATACGGGCGGGCCGTTGAAGGCACCGGTTGGGAAGCAGATTCTCTCCCGGATGTTCGACGTGTTCGGCAACGTCATCGACCGCGGAGCGGCGTTGACCGATGTGCAATGGCGTTCCGTGCATCGCGCGCCGCCACCGCTGGCGAATCGGTCCACGAAGTCCGAGATTTTCGAGACGGGCATAAAGCTTATCGATGTGCTCATGCCGCTGGAGCGCGGAGGCAAGGCGGGGCTCTTCGGCGGTGCGGGTGTTGGCAAGACCGTGCTGCTCAGCGAAATGATTCACAACATGATGGGCCAGCATCAGGGGGTCAGCATATTCTGCGGAATTGGCGAACGATGCCGGGAGGGCGAGGAACTCCACCGCGAAATGAAGGAAGCCGGCGTGCTACCCCACATGGTCATGATCTTTGGCCAGATGAACGAACCTCCGGGCAGCAGGTTTCGAGTGGGACAGGCTGCTCTGACAATGGCGGAGTATTTCCGGGACGACGAGCATCGCGATGTGCTGCTGCTCGTCGACAACATCTTCCGCTTCATTCAGGCCGGCATGGAGGTGTCGGGGCTGATGGGACGAATGCCCTCCCGCCTGGGATATCAGCCCACCATGGGCACCGAACTTTCCTCTCTGGAGGAGCGCATCGCAAACACCGACACGGGAGCCATCACGTCAATCCAGGCGGTGTATGTGCCGGCGGATGATTTCACCGACCCTGCCGCCGTCCACACGTTCTCACACCTCTCCGCATCGATCGTCCTCTCTCGCAAGAGGGCCAGCGAAGGTCTCTATCCGGCCATCGATCCCCTTCAATCCAACTCGAAAATGGCAACACCTGGCGTTGTCGGCAAGAGACACTATGAACTGGCGCAGGAAATCCGCCGGACACTCGCCCAATACGGAGAGCTCAAGGATATCATCGCCATGCTTGGCCTGGAGCAGCTTTCTCCGGAGGATCGCAACGTGGTTGGCCGCGCGCGCCGCTTGGAACGCTTTCTGACCCAGCCCTTTTTCACGACCGAGCAGTTCACCGGCCTGGATGGAAAGCTGGTCAGCCTCGAGGATTCGCTCGATGGTTGCGAACGCATCCTTCGCGATGAGTTCAAGGACCATGCCGAGAGTGCGCTCTATATGATCGGAGCAATCAGCGAAGTGAAGGAAAAGCCGAAGACGGCGGAAGAAGCGGATCCGAAACCCGAATCCAGGAATCAGGAGGAGCCCGCGCATGACGCAATGGTCGCTCATGAATCTTAGAATTCTCCTGCCATTTCAAATCTTCGCGGAGAGGGAGCGCGTCTCGCGCATCGTCGCGGAGAGCCGCCACGGCTCGTTCGGACTCTTACCGCATCGGCTGGACTATGTTGCGGCGCTCGCGCCGGGGATCCTGATCTTCGAATGCGAGGGCGAGGCCGAGACCTGCGTCGCCGTCGATCAAGGGATTCTCATCAAGTCCGGTCCGAATGTGCTCGTTTCTGTTCGCAACGCCATCGGCGGAACGGACCTCGGAGAACTGCGCGATGCCGTTGATCGGGAGTACAATGACCTGAACCAAGGCGAACAGGAGGTCCGTGCCGTGATGAAAAAGGTGGAGACCGGATTCATCGGTCGATTGGCGAGGTATCACCATGAATAGAAAACCGAGCACAAAGGGGGTCGGCGATAAGGATGAATTCAGACGCGAGGTTGCGGCAAAGACGAGACGTAAACTGAGGGCGCGCCGAAATCCCGGGTCGGGGGTGTGGTTTGGCTTGGGGATGATGGGGCTGATCGGTTGGTCGATTGTCGTTCCGACCCTCCTGGGAACGTCGCTCGGCATCTGGTTGGACAAGCGCCATACGGGAAGCCATTCCTGGACGCTGATGCTTCTCATGATCGGCCTGGTGCTCGGCTGTCTGAATGCCTGGCATTGGGTTTCAGACCAGGACAGATCGATGAGGGAAAACGAGGAGAACGACGATGAATGAGATGATAGGCTTACTGCTGTCGCTCGTGGCTGGGCTGTCGCTTGGAGCCCTCTTCTTCGGCGGACTTTGGTGGGCCACTCGCAGGGCAATGCTATCAAGCCAACCGGTCTATTGGTTTCTCGGCAGCATGTTGCTGCGGTCGAGCATCGTCCTTGCCGGTTTCTATTTCGTCGCCCAGGGACAGTGGCATCGGCTGATCCCTTGTCTTCTCGGCTTTGTGGCGGCCCGGATCCTCGTGGTGCGGCTGACGAAGCCGCGGAAGGAACTGTCTGCTGGTCCAGAGGAGGTGCCCATCCATGCGCCTTAGTCCTGACGAAATTGTATACTGGCAGTATGGATACCTCAAACTCAACGCCACGCTCGTGTTCACGTGGGCTCTGATGCTGTTGCTCGCCGTCGGCTCGAAGGTCATTACGAGAAAACTCTCGGTCGATCTGGATCGCTCGCGCTGGCAGAACTTTGTGGAGATTATTGTTCTGGGAATCATGAAGCAAATCGAGGAGGTTGGTTTGGCCAACCCGAGGAAATATCTGGCATTTCTGGGCACGCTCTTTCTGTTCATCGCCATGGCTAGTCTCTGCACGATCATTCCCGGGTATGAGACACCGACCGGTTCCCTGTCCACCACCATTGCGCTCGCTCTCTGCGTGTTCGTCGCTGTGCCACTCTTCGGCATCGAGGATCAAGGATTGATTGACTACCTAAAGTCCTACCTGAAGCCGACCTACATCATGCTCCCCTTCAATGTCATCAGCGAGTTATCTCGTACGCTGGCTCTGGCCGTCCGCCTGTTTGGCAATATGATGAGCGGCGCGATGATCGTCGCGATCCTCGTCACCATCACGCCGCTCATCTTTCCGATCGTCATGACGCTACTCGGGCTTTTGACCGGTATGGTGCAGGCCTATATCTTCACCATTCTGGCCGCCGTCTATATCGCGGCCGCGATGCACGTGCGCGGCGCGGCGGGCGACGCGAAGGAATCGCAATCCAACCAGACCGCCGCGGTCGGAAAGTGAGGAACGGGATGCTTCACCGGGAAAAGCATCGGACGGACCGCATCGGCTGGCTGCGTGCGACCGTTCTCGGCGCAAACGACGGTGTCGTTTCGACCGCTAGTCTAATCGTCGGCGTCGCGGCAGCCCATGCCACCAGCGCCCAAATCCTTATAGCTGGCGCGACAGGATTGGTCGCCGGAACCATGTCGATGGCGGCTGGAGAATACGTTTCGGTCAGTTCCCAGGCGGATACCGAGGCGGCGGATATTGCCGTCGAAGAGGGGGAAATCGCGGCCGACCCGGGGAGAGAATTGATCGAGTTGGCGAGGATATATGAGTCGCGTGGACTTGATCCCGCGCTTGCGACACAGGTAGCCGAGCAACTTACCGCCAGGGACGCGTCCGGTGCCCACGCCCGCGACGAACTCGGCATATTCTACGCCCTGAGAGCCAAACCCGTGCAGGCGGCGTTTGCTTCGTCGGGCTCATTCGCCGTGGGCGCCGCCATGCCACTGTTGACGGTAGTCGTTTCTGCCGAGCGCTACCTGATCCTGCTGGTTTCCAAATTCTCTCTGCTTCTCCTTGCGCTACTGGGCGGCGCGGCCGCGTTCGCCGGGGGCGCCAGTGCGAGGAAAGGGGCTCTGAGCGTCACTCTATGGGGCGCTTTCGCGATGGTTATCACCGCCCCCGTCGGAACTCTATTTGGAGCCGTGCGATGACGCAATTTGACTGCAAGCTTGACGTGAAGGCCAGGGGCATTACGGCAACTCCCATGACCTGCCGCATCCAATCAACAGACCAAAGGAGATGGACATGGACAGCATGACAATCATTGCGGTGGCATCAATCGTCATCGCGGGAATCACCACCGGATTTGGCACAATGGGTCCCGCGCTGGCCGAGGGAAAAGCCGTCGCTACGGCCCTGACTTCGCTGGCCGAGCAACCCGATGCCTCCGCCACAATCACCAGAACGCTGTTCGTTGGGTTGGCGATGATCGAATCGACCGCCATCTATTGCTTCGTGGTTTCGATGATCCTCATCTTCGCCAACCCATTCTGGAACCACGTCATCGCCCAGGCGGCGGGAAAGTAACCCATGCTGATCGATTGGTTCACCGTCGGCGCGCAACTGCTGAACTTTCTCATCCTTGTCTGGCTGATGAGGCGGTTTCTCTATAAGCCGATCCTCCGCGCCATCGATGAGCGCGAGAAGCGAATCGCCTCTCAACTTTCTGACGCCGACGCCAAACGGGCGGAAGCGAAAAAGGGGCGCGATGAATTCCAGGCCAAGAACGAGGAATTCGACCGACAGCGTGCGGCGATGCTGAGCCAAGCGACCGACGAGGCGAAGAAGGAGCGTCAGCGCCTTCTCGACGAGGCGCGATCCGCCGCCGACGCCCTGAGTGCGAAACGACAGGAATCGACGCGAACCGAGGAGCAGAGTTTGCGCTCGGCAATCGCCCGGCGGACTCAGGAGGAAGTATTCGCGATCGCGCGAAGGGCGCTGAAGGATCTCTCCGGGACTAGCCTCGAGGATCGCATGGGAGAAGTCTTTACCCAACGCGTGCGAGAGATGGACGGCCAGCCGAAATCAGATCTCGCCACGGCCCTGAGGACGGTCTCCGGCGCCGCGATTGTGCGAACCGCTTTTGACTTGCCGACGGAGCAAAGGGCAACAATTCAACGTGCGCTCAACGAAACGTTCTCGTCCGATATTCCCCTTCGCTTTGAAACGGCGCCGGATATTATCGGAGGAATCGAGCTCACCGCGAACGGTCAAAAGGTTGCCTGGAGTATCGCGGAATACCTCGCGTCGCTGGAAAGCAGTATCGAAGAACTCCTCAACAAGAAGGACAAGCCAGAGGCTAAAATGGAAAAGCCAGGCCCGGAAGCAAAGAGCCAATGAACGGAGAGCCTGAAAGCCTGCGGAAGGTCTTCGACGGCGCCTTTGCCCGTGTGGCCGAGGCGAGGGAAGCGTTCTCGCCGACACTGACACCGCGCGAAGTGGGTGTGATCGCGAGTGTCTCAACCGGCATTGCCATCGTCACGGGATTGCCCGGTGTGAGCTATGATGAAGTGCTCACGTTCCCCGGCGGCGTACCCGGCATCGCCTTCAACGTGGACGAGGAAGAAGTGGGCGTTGTTCTGCTCCGCGCCTATTGGCACCTGAAGGCTGGCGATGAAGTGCAGCGCACGGGACGCGTCATGGAGGTGGGAGTGGGTGACGGATTGCTGGGTCGCGTCCTCGACCCACTTGGTCAGCCGCTCGATGGCAACGGACCCTTGACCTTCAGCGGGCGCCTGCCGGTTGAGCGCCCCGCACCGCCGATCATGGATCGCGCGCCCGTTACCGTTCCGCTTCAGACCGGACTCAAGGTCGTCGATGCGCTCATTCCCGTGGGGCGAGGCCAGCGCGAATTGATTCTGGGCGACCGCCAGACAGGCAAAACTGCTGTCGCGATCGACACCATCCTCAATCAGAAGAACCACAATGTGGTTTGCGTCTATTGCGCCATCGGGCAGCGCGCGTCGGCGGTTGCCAAGACGGTGGCTAGCATGAGGGAGCGGGGCGCGATGGAATACACCGTTGTCGTGGTGGCAGAAGGCGACGCCCCGCCTGGTCTCTCCTACATCGCTCCCTATGCGGCCACGAGCATCGCCGAATCCTTCATGGAAGCGGGGAGGGATGTGCTGATTGTTTACGACGATCTGACGCATCATGCCCGCGCCTATCGCGAACTCTCGCTTCTGCTCCGCCGGCCCCCCGGTCGCGAGGCGTTTCCCGGCGACATCTTCTACATCCACTCTCGCCTGCTTGAGCGGGCGACGCACCTGCGCAAGGAACTCGGCGGCGGGTCACTCTCCGCGCTCCCCATCATCGAGACGGAAGCCCAAAACCTTTCGGCCTATATTCCCACGAACCTGATTTCCATAACGGATGGACAGATATATCTGTCTCCCGCGCTGTTTGAGCTTGGCGTCCTGCCCGCCGTCGATGTCGCCAAATCGGTCTCGCGCGTCGGCGGGAAAGCCCAGAGGCCTGCCTACAGGGCGGTAACGGGCGACCTTAAGCTCGCCTACTCGCAGTTCGAGGAGCTCGAAACCTTCTCCCGCTTCGGAGCCCGGCTGGACGAGAGCACGCGCAAAATTATCGATCATGGGCGACGTATTCGAGCCTGCCTCAAGCAGCCCGAATTCACCCCCGTTCCCGTTATGGGGCAAATTGCCATTCTGTTGGCACTGAGCGAGGGTCTCTTCGACCAAGTACCGATCGAGAAGATGACGGACGCCGAAACTGCCGTGCAGGATGCGGCGGAAAAGATCCCCGCGGAGGTCAGCGAGCGACTGGATACCGCCGACAAGTTGAGCGATCAGGATCGCGAGGCGATCCTCCAGATTGTCCGCACCGCCCTCCTTCCGTTCCAGCAAAAACCTGAACCGGACAAGAAACCGTGAGCAACACCTCCGCAAGCCTGCGCAGGAAAATCGACAGCGCGACAGATCTCCAATCTGTGGTGCGAACGATGAGGGCTCTCGCAGCCTCCAGCATCACACAATACGAACAATCGGTGCGCTCCCTGACCGAGTACTATCGCATTGTGGAGCTTGGGCTGGGTGCCTGCCTTCGGGAACGCGGCACGATGACCTTGCTTGCAAAGAAGAAGAATACGGCAAGGGTCGCTGCAATTACCGCGGTGGTGTTCGGATCAGACCAGGGACTTGTTGGTCAGTTCAATGATGAGGTAGTCGATTTCGCCTCGCAGACACTCGCGTCCCTGCCGGCAAAACCGGAAATCTGGGCCGTGGGCGAACGTGTTCAAGCCTCGCTGGCCGACGCGGGATTTCCTACACGGGGGCTCTTCGCGGTGCCCGGATCCGCGAAGGCGATCACGCCACTCATCGGACGGATTCTCGTGGAGAGCGCGTCGGGTTCCGCACACACAATACATGGTGAATTCCACCTCTTCTATAATCGTCCCAAAACCGGCGCCGCCTATGCCCCTGTTCATCAGCGTCTGTTGCCGCTCGACGAAAGCTGGCGCAGCAGACTGGCCGCGATCCCCTGGCCGAATGGGAACAAGCCCCAAATCAGGGAGGATCACAACGGGACCTTGAGGGCGCTCGTGCGTGAGTACCTCTTCGTCTCCCTTTTTCGCGCTTGCGCCGAATCCCTTGCGAGCGAGAACGCGAGTCGCCTTGCCGCAATGCAGCGCGCCGACAAAAACATCGACGATCTGCTCGAGGAACTTAATAGCACCTTTCATCGCTTTCGCCAGGACGGTATCGACGCGGAGCTCTTCGATGTCATTTCCGGCTTTGTTGCGTTGAGCGGGAAAAAGAAGTGACTTCAATCCTTCGATTGGCTATGCTCCTGAGCCACGCGCTGGGGGGGCGATTCCTGAATCTCAGCGAAGGCACTTGCCAGGCGCATTGCCAAAGTAATCTCCAAGCGATACTTTCATTACATACCAATATGGAACCGCCGCCGCCACCTCGCAGAATGAAGAGCGCCGGATTCGGCTAGGCTTGCGGGGCTCCAAGGCGAACCGTATCCGTCCCGCCCCGACCATGTTGACTTGGGCCCCCTGTGCTGCTCGACTGCCGCTTTTCCATCTTGCTGGGGAGAGCGGTCATGGGCACGAAGCGGGAATCCGTGTCGGCGGAGCGGGGTATTATCGTTGAGCGGTTCGAGGCGAGCGGGCTTTCAATGGCGGAGTTTTGCCGGCGGGAGGGGATTGCGTATTCGCAGTTCATGTCCTGGAGGAAGCGGCTTTCGTCCCCGGGTGAATCAGTCGGCGGCTTTGCGGAGCTGGTGCTGGCGCCGGGGGGCGGGTCGCCCGCGGAAGCGGCGCTCGTGGATCGCCACATCCGGGTGAACGGGGTCGCCCCCGGCCCCATTTGGACTCCCTTCGTTCCAGCCATGAGGCAGGGCACCGGATGACGTTGCCGCCCACGGCGACTCCTCGCCAATGAAACGCGCAGGCCAGCCCACCGAATGCGCCTCCGCCTTCGTGTTCCTCGCGTCGCTGGACAGTACCTCCATGACCGGTCAGATACTCCACCCCAACGGCGGGGCGATCGTGAACGGCTGATAATGAAAGGCCTCCGATTGCATTGCGCCCGGCATCATCAGGGTTTTCTGCACGGGAATCTAATGTGGCGCCTACCGCGCCGACCCGCAGTTTTCAAGCAAGATCAGGAAGGCCAACGATACGCGCCGAAGCAAACAGTTCGCAATCGATGGCCCGCTGTTTGATAGGGATACATGGCTCGCGCATCCGAATTGTAGACGCTGCCAAACTCAGAAAGGTCTTCCGATGAAGCTAAAGAATCTCGAAGCACTCTACGTCGAACAGTTGCAGGACATGCATAGCGCCGAACGCCAGCTCGTGGCGGCCCTGCCCAAGATGGTCAAGGCGGCAAGTCACCCCGGCCTGGCGGCGGCGTTCAAGTCCCACCTCGAGCAAACCAAGCATCACGTCGTAAGCGTTGCTGGGATCCTTGAGGGGATGGGAAAGAAGGCAGGCGGGAAGAAGTGCAAGGCGATGGAAGGCCTTGTCAAGGAAGGCTCGGAGATCATCGCTGAAGACGCCGAGGAGGAAGTCCGCGACGCGGGGCTCATCTGCGCCGCGCAGAAGATCGAGCACTACGAGATCGCCACCTACGGCTGCCTTCGCACCTTCGCCGCCCTGCTGGGGAGAGTTAAGGAGTCTACCCTCCTCCAGAAGCTGCTCGACGAGGAGAGGACCGCCGACGAAGCCCTTACGTCCCTCGCAACGGCCGCGATCAATTCCCAGGCCATGTCTCCCCCGATGGATGCTGAGCCCCGCCCCAAGCGTGCCGCGGCGCCGCGCCCCAAAGGCGCATCAGGCGCGTCGAGTGCCAAAAAGACTGTCCCGCCCAAGTCGAAACCGGCATCGCGCGGCAAGACTTGAGACGGTGTTCCAACCAAGTCGTACCGCATGCTCCGCCGGCGATGTTTGCTAAATGGGGCACGAAGGGTGGCCCTATTGAATGACTCGGCCCGAGCCGGGACATAGACGCCATCCTGCCCCAACCGATCACCCGCTTGGAGGGCGTCTTGTACCAGAATCCTGACACAGGATTCTGGTACACGCCATTGTTTAATCGGCGGGGATCACACAGGGGCCGGGTTCTGAAAGCAGCGGCCGAAAGGTACATGCAAGGTGCAATCCGAGAATCTGCGCCGAATGGGGACATAATTGGACTTATGCATTCTCACCAATCGCCAAGCTGGGACTATTTTTGACGCTTGGAGGCGGACGTTGGCACAAACCCGGAGCCAGAATCCATGAGCCGCCGTCGTATCAATGTGGAGGGAGGAAGTGGCGGACAGGGAGAGATTCGAACTCTCGGTGGGGGTTTAGCCCACACACGCGTTCCAGGCGTGCGCCTTAAACCACTCGGCCACCTGTCCACTGCCTGCGGTGCCGGGGAACTGCCCAGCGCCGCAGAGGAGCGGGAGTAGAGTGGGGGCCCCGGGTCAGGTCAACGGGGAAGTGGCGCACCCCCCTCAGATCGCGAAGCCGCGCCCCGGGCCGAAGTAGAAGATGTCCCCGTCGCTGATTGTTCCATTGGTGGGGTCATAGATCTGGCCGCTGCCGTGGACGTGGGGGCCCGTGGGCGCGGTGATGTGGGGCACGTTCATGTCGTGCTTTTTGTCGGGACCAAAGCTGACGAAGAAGTAGGCCACGTTGGATGGTGGCTCCTGGCCGGTCACCTCCAGAAAGAACACCCGCCACACAGTGTTCCAGTTGGAAGTGGGGGAGTTGTTCCGGCGGATCTGAACATAGTCCCACGTGATGCAGTGATAGATTTGAGACTCGCCATGCCGCACTTTTTCCGCAAAGGGATCGTTGGAAAGCGACGTGATATAGGCCACCGGCGTCGTCAGCAGGATCGGCAGGCGCGTTTCCATCGGGTTCACCGTCAGCGCCATCACGGGGCTGGGGATATAGGCCCCCCTATCGTCGGACGGAACGGCATAGCGGCCGTTGTCCACATGGTAGGCCTCCATGGCGACGGAGAAGGAGCGCATGTCGCTCTTGACGCGAGATATCTTGGAGCGGGTCTGGGCCTCCAGAAAGTTGGGCACCGCGATGGCCGCAAGGATGGCAATGATCGCGACGACGATGAGGAGTTCGATGAGGGTGAAGGCACGGCGGGGGCTGGCGTGTGGCATGGGGGGTGGCTTTCGGGGTTGCTATCGCTATTGATAAGTCAATTTCAATTGACCGCGCCCCGTCAAGCCCCTTGTCATGAGAATGCATTCGCAATAAGGCCACGGCCTCCATCCATCCCAAGGGAGCATTGCCACCATGAAGGCATTCACCGCAGGCGCCGCGCTGGCCGCGTCGCTCGTTCTCGCCTCCACCGCTCAGGCGCAGGTCAACTTCAACACCGTCGTCTCCATCACCCAGGAACTGACCGTTGCGGAG
>Ga0105049_10007245_pt1 | contig 12883 bp, 10 predicted proteins | sample MAT06_FD_78087 | JGI IMG/M metagenome (GOLD analysis project Ga0105049, IMG submission 78087) | Freshwater microbial communities from Lake Fryxell liftoff mats and glacier meltwater in Antarctica - MAT-06 | ecosystem: Environmental > Aquatic > Freshwater > Ice > Liftoff microbial mat | place...
CCGGCCCGCCCACGGTGCTCTTGATCCGCACGCCCGTCACACCGGCCTTCTCTTCGCCGAGCACTTCATCGACCACGCTGTTCCACTTGATCTCGATCTTGGGGTTGTTCTTGGCCCGCTCCGCCATGATCTTGCTCGCCCGCATCTCGTCGCGGCGCACGATGATGTAAACCTTGTTCGAGAACTTTGTCAGGAAGTTGGCTTCTTCGGAAGCGGAATCGCCGCCACCGACGACTGCGAGCGGCTTGTCGCGGAAACGCGGCAACGCCCCATCGCAGACGGCGCACGCGGAGACGCCGTAGTTCTTGTATTTGTCTTCGCTCGGCAGGCCGAGGTAGTTGGCCCGCGCCCCGGTGGAGATGATCAGCGTGAGCGTCTCGATCGTGCTGCCGTCGTGCAAGGTCAGCGTGAAGGGCTTCTTCTGGAGATCGACCTTCACCACATCTTTCGATTCGATTCGCGCGCCGAAGTTTTTGGCCTGCTGGCGCATGAGGGCCATGAGTTCGGGGCCGTTGATGCCGTGCGTCGGCGCCGGTTTGTCCTTTTCGACCCAGTAGGGCATATCTTCGGGCTGCAACGAGGTCTTCAAATATTGGCGGGTATCGCCGGTGGGCCAACTGGGAAAGTTCTCGACTTCGGTCGTGAGGGCGAGTTGGCCGAGGGGAAGCGTGCCGTTCTGGCGATTGCGGTCGTCGTCCGGGTTGCCTTGGATGACGAGCGGCTTCAGTTCGGCCCGCGCGGCGTAAATGGCGGCGGTCCAAGCGGCGGGGCCGGAACCGATGATGATGACCTTTTCGGGCATGGCGGGAGCGACTCCGGAAATGGCTGGGTTTGCCCGGCGCGCCAGCGAGGGAGTGGGCAATCTCGCTGAACCGGCGGGGAGTATAATATACGATTATACGTTGGCGATCGACTTCGGTAGGCGAATCGCATTGCCCCCGATGGCCCGACTCGGGATAATCACTTCGTGAATTCACCCGGCTGCTCACACAGCCAGGCTCGCCGGGATCCGTCCATGAACGCCGCCGAACTCGATGCTCTGCTCCGCCAGTTTCTCGTCGATCACAAGCTCAGCGGGTCCGAGCGGCAGACGCTGATGGCCTGGGCCGAGAAGAACATCACGACGGAACAGAAACGCGGCGTCGCCCGCAGCCGATTGTTCGAAGCGGCCCGGAACGCCGTGACCGATCCCGCCGCGATCGAGGTGATCGACTTCCTGGAAGCCGCATTGAAAGTGATTGTGCCGGCGCAGAACGCGGGTGCCGCCGAGCCGAGTTCCACGGCGACTTTCAGCCCCGGCGACGCCTGCCTCGGACTGATCGTCAACCACATCATCAACGCCCGCCGGACCATCGATATCTGCGTGTTCACGATCACCGACGACCGCATCAGCAATACCATCGTCGCGGCCCACAAGCGCGGCGTGAAGATTCGGATTATCACGGACAACGAAAAAGCCTACGAAGCCGGCTCGGATGTGTCGCGCTTCCGCGACGCGGGCATTCCGGTCGTCGTCGATGAAACGCCCTTTCACATGCACCACAAGTTCGCGATTTTCGATGGGCGACGGCTGCTAAACGGCAGCTACAATTGGACGCGCGGCGCAGCCGCGGATAACGAAGAGAACATCATCGACACCGACGACGCAACGCTGATCGCGAGGTTTCAGCACGAATACGATGCCCTGTGGATCGGACTGCCCACCGCCCGTTGAGTCTCGCCAAACCTCCGACCGCTCACGCGGCCGGTTCGCCAAACTCCGACCGCTCACGCGGCCGGTTCGCCAAACTCCGACCGCTCACGCGGCCGGCTCGCCAATTTGGATCCCGCCATGCGAAAGCCTTTCCTCGCCTCGCTCGGACTGTGCACTCTTGTTCTCGGCGTCTTGCTCGCCCAACCGAAACCGGTAGGTGTGTACGTCAAGAAATCGACCCGCGCCGAGACGGCGCAGGCGACGCTGGCCTCATTCGGGCTGCCGAACCTCACCGGCAAGTGGTACTTCGCCGGGCCGTTCGACAACCCGGATCGCAAAGGCATCGACGTGAAATACCCACCGGAGAAAGAGGTCGATCTGAAGGCGACCTTCGTCGGTAAGAACGATGCGAAGTTCGGTTGGAAGGAATTCGCGGGCTTCGAGCTCGGCAAGATTTTGAGCATCAAGTCGATCATCCCGGACGACAACAACGAGGCCGTGGTCTACCTCTACCACGAGTTCGAGGCGACCGAAGCGGGCCGGTTGCCGATCTCGCTCGGGGCCGACGATACCATGTCGCTCTGGTTCAACGGCGCCCGGCTGCTTTACGAAGACCACGAGCGCGGCGCGGCACCCGATCAATTCTTCACGCAGTTGAAACTGAAACCGGGCAAGAACCAACTGCTGTTGAAAGTTTGCCAGTACGCCGGCGGGTGGGAAGTGATCGTCGCCCCGGAATTGCCCGACACGCTACCGCAGAAGATTCAACAAAAGTACGAGAAGGACTTCCCGCGCACCGGCTCCCCCGTCGCCAACCCCGGCACCGCCGGCGAAGTGAAGCACTACGAAATTACGACGATCGCCGAGCCGGCGGATTGCGTCCTCGAAGTCGGCGGCCTCGCCTTCCGACCCGATGGCAAGCTGCTCGCCTGCACCCGTAGGGGGGAAATCTGGCTCATCAGCAATCCGACCTCGAAGAACCCGGCCGACATCAAGTTCACCAAGTTCGCCAGTGGATTGCACGAGGCGCTCGGCTTGCACGTCATCGACGATAAAACCGTCTACGTCGCCCAACGGCCGGAACTCACACGCATTGTGGATACCAACGGCGACGGCGTCGCCGACGAATTCAACACGGCCGCCGACATGTGGGGCGTGTCCGGCGATTACCACGAATACTGCTTCGGCCCGGCCGTGGATAAAGCCGGTGACATGTACGTGACACTGAACGTCGGCTTCGGTGGCGGGCACCAAGCGAAGGGGGCCTTCCGCGGCTGGTGCATGAAGATCGACCCGAAGACCGGCAAGACCGAGCCGTTCGCCTACGGCCTGCGTTCGCCCAACGGCGTCACCGTTTCCCCCGACGGCGACTTGTTCTACGCCGACAACCAAGGGGAATGGTGCGCGAGCAATAAGCTCAGCCATATTCAAAAGGGCAAGTTCTACGGGCACCAAGCGGGCTTGCGCTGGCTGAAGGATTCCCCGTTCGCGGAGCGCTCGGACAAAGTCGCCAGCGGCATGATGTACGACGGCCAACCGGCGCCGGGCAAGACTTCGCCGAAGGGCTTCCCGGAGGTCGAACGGCCCGCGATCTGGTTCCCCTACGGCCGGATGGGCCAGTCGGCGAGCGAGCCGAAGTGGGACACCACGGCCGGGAAGTTCGGCCCGTTCGCGGGGCAGTGCTTCGTCGGCGATCAAACCAAAGCCGTCGTCATGCGGGTCGCGCTCGAGAAGGTCAACGGCGTCTTTCAAGGGGCCTGTTTCCCCTTCCGCGGCGGCTTCCAATGCGGCGTCAACCGCCTCGCCTTCGGCCCTGACGGCAGCTTGTACGTCGGCCAAACAAACCGCGGGTGGGGCTCGCTCGGCGGCAAAGCGCAGGGTTTGCAGCGTCTCACGTTCACCGGCGAAGTGCCGATGGAAATTCACACGGTGAAGCTCACGAAGACCGGATTCGATTTCACCTTCACGAAGCCGCTCGACCCGGCGACCGTGGCCATAACCGACGTCTTCTCGCTGAAGTCGTACACGTACATCTACTTCAGCAACTACGGCTGCCCGGAGACCGACACGCAACCGGAGAAGGTCACGGCGATTCGCCTATCCGGTGATCGCAAAACCGTGAGCGTCGATGTGCCCGAGCGCCGCGTTGGCCGGGTGTACGATTTCAAATTGAACGGTGTGAAGTCGGCCGACGGCCAAGGGCTTTTGCACGCCGAGGCGTATTACACGCTGAACGAATTGTTGAAGTAGTTGCGGAGTGCGAGTTGTGACACCCAACGGGCTGACCACCGACCACAGCCATGACCGATACCACCCTCGAACTCGGTTGGCCTTTCCCCGGTTGGCCGAGTGCCCTCCGCTACGGCGTGATCTTCGCGATACCACTTCTGATTGCCGCGGTACTTTGGACGCTGTCCCGATTCGAACGCAGGTTGGTTTCGACTCACATCGCCGCGATTCTCTTGGGCCTGCGCCTGACAACGCTCGCCGCGATCTTGGGCACACTCTTCTTCGAGCCGCAAGTGACCCGCCTCCGCCGCGTGGAGGTCCCCGGCCGAATTCTCATCGCCGTGGATACGTCCGACAGCATGCGCGTGACGGATCCGCACCGGACCATCGCCGAGAAGCTCGCCCTCGCCAAGCGCTTGCAATGGACGCACGACATCGCCGGCGACCGCGAAGTGGACGATTGGATTTTCAGCGGGGCCCCGAGCTTCGCGGATACCGTGGAAGGACGCGCCGGTCGGCGGCGCTTCGAAGCCATCGTGCGGCGCATGGACGACGCCACCCGGTTAGCCCAAGCCGAACGGATCCTCGTTCCCGATGGCCTGTCGCTGATCGAGAAATTGAAAGCGACCCACGCGGTCGAACTCGTCGGTGCGAATCAAACTCTCGTCGGGCTACCGACCGATTCCGCGCGGTTGTCGAATGCGCTCGATTCGAGCCGTCCGTATTCGCAACCGCCGAGCGCAATCGCGCCGGCGCTCACCGATTTGAAATTGCCGCTCGCCCGCGCCGGCGAATCGATCGACGGCCAAACCAAACTCCTCGGCGTCATCCTGCTCACCGACGGCCGGCACAACTGGGGCGAAGCCCCGCAACTGCGTGCGAGCGAACTCGCCGCCCGGGGCGTGCCGATCTTCCCCGTCGTCATGGCCCCGCGGACTGCGCCGCCCGATGTCTCCATTGTCGAGGCCAAGGCCCAGGCTGCCACCGTATTCAAAGGCAGCACCGTGCCGATCGAAGTCGCCGTGCGCGTCACCGGCTGGCCGGCCGGGCCGATCGCCGTGAAGCTGGAATTGCCGCCGGGCGAAAAAGGCGAGCCGCGCGAACCGATCACCGAGACGATCCACCACGGCGGCGCCGATGAAACCTACCCGGTGGTGCTGAAGGCGAAGATGGACGCCACGGGCCCGCAGACGCTGAAGGTCACGGCCGAATCGAAGGCGAGGGACGACCGATTCCCGGCGAACAACAACCGCGTTGTCCGCGTCAACGTCGTCAAGGATCGCGCGCGCGTCCTGCTGATCGACGGCGAAGCCCGTTGGGAATTCCACTACCTGCACACCTGTTTGGGCCGCGACGAAAACATGGACGTGCGGAGCGTCGTCTTCCGCCAGCCGCGCGTCACGAAGGCCACCGATGAGACTCTCCGCAAATTCGGCATCCCGGCCCGCACCATGCCGGACGATCCGGACGCGCTCGCGGGGTACGATTGCATCATCGTCGGCGATGTCGAACCGGCGCAGTTCGGTTCGACGGAGCGCGGCCGGCTCGAAAAATACGTCGCGGAATCCGGCGGGACCGTCGTTTTCCTCGCGGGTAAGCGTTCGATGCCCTTGGCCCTGATCGACGGCGAGAACGAGCCGATCCGCAAGCTGTTGCCGATCAAGAATCCGAAAGTGCTCGATGCGAAATCGGGCTTCCCACTCGCCCTGACGGCCGATGGACAGCGGAGTTGGTTCCTGCAAATGGGCGACACCGGCAGCGAGAGCCAAGCGCAGTGGAATCGCTTCCCGCCGCACTATTGGGCCGTCACGGGCGAAGCGAAGGACGGCGCCGAGGTTCTCGCTACGGCCCTCGATCAACCGGTGCTACTGCGGCAGAACTACGGCTTCGGCCGCGTGATGTACGTCGGCATCGATTCGACTTGGCGCTGGCGTTACAAAGCCGGGGACACCTTCCACCACCGCTTCTGGGGGCAGGTCGCGCAATGGGCGGCGTCGGATCGACTGTTGCCGACTTCGAACGTCACGGGCAGTATCCGCTTCGGCACGCGCGAGCCGATGTTCCGACCCGGGCGGGCCATCGAAGTGATCGTCCGCGCCACGGAGGACGTGAAGAAACTCTCCGCGGGATCGCTGAAGGGCGCGCGTGTGATTCGACTCCCCGCGAAGCCGGGCGAAGCGGAGCGCGTCGTCGCTTCGGTGCCGTTCCAGCAACCGGAGGCCCGCCCGCGCGACCTCACCGCGACCGTCAAAGATCTGACGCCGGGGAAGTACGCGCTCGAACTCGACATCCCGGAATGGGCCGATCAACTGCAAGGCCCCGTCGGCCCCGACGGCCGCGGGACAAACCTCCGTTCGCCCTTCGAGGTGCTACCGGGCGACCGAGAAGAACTGCTGGATTTGTCGGCGAACGAGCCGCTGCTCGAAGAGCTGGCGACCGCCACCGGCGGGACGGTCTACACGCCCGAAACGCTCGACGAATTGATCGCGAAATTGAAAACCGAAACCGCCGTGATCGAGCACCGCACCGCCCGGCCGTTCCGCCAATCGTGGTGGCTGCTGGGACTGATTATGGGGCTGCTCACGGCGGAATGGGGGTTGAGAAAATGGAGTGGATTGGCGTGAAGGCCGGCGGCCGCTTCGGCACGCTTCGCCCCTCCGGATTGCCTCGGCGCTTCAACTTCTCCACTCGGTGCCACCCGCCTAATCTGGCAAAAGACTTCAAGCTCGGCAATCCGCAACGTCGATAACTCGGGTGTGGCTGTTGCCAACCGGGCAACCCATTCGCCCATACCCACGGAAGGGTTCTTCCCATGCGTCGCGCCGCCCTATTGTCTGCGTTCGCCGGTCTGCTCGCCCTCGGCCTAGGTTGCAAAAATACTTCAGGCCGTTGCGATTGCAACTACGACCCCGCCAATCACGCCCTACCCGTCACGGGGATGACCTACCCGACGGTGGGCGCCCCGGTCGCCAATCACCCGGCCCCAGCGCCGGTGATGCTCCCGGCCAAGTAGTCCGCGCGGTCGGCCGGTACTGGCAAGGACGCCGGTACCGGTCGGGCGGGTGAAAACCGCCGGAAGTTCCGCTTCCGCGCGGAGATGCGCTTGATCGGAGCCGTTATTGCGGGTATTTGTGGAGTGTGCCGGGTCGTCGCCCCTCGCCCACTACGCAGGCTCCGCCATGCTGTTCGCCAACCGCCGCGAGTTCGTTTCCACCGCCCTACTGGCCGGTGCCGGGTTCGCCTTAGCGCCTTCCTTGGCCCAGGCCCAACTGCCGGACGCTCCATTCCGATACGTCGATCCGCTGAAGCTCTCACTCGACCGCGGCGGCGTCTGGACGCTGAACTTCGCCTACATGATACCCCGCATCGCCACGGTGAAAGTGCCGGGCAAAGGCGAGCGCGTCGTGTGGTACATGGTCTACTACGTCTACAACAAGACGGGCAAGCCGCGCACGATCGTGCCCGAGTTCGAGCTGGTCACGAAGGACACCGGCGGCATCGCCGCGACGTTCCTCGACGAACCCGAACCGGCCGTGGTCGAAGCGATCAAAAAGATTGAAGACCCGACCGGCGACCTGAAGCTCCAAACGAGCATCGGCATCAGCAAAGCGCCGATCCCGGAGACCGCCGACTACCTCACGCCCCCGGCCGTGCGCGCCGTCCACGGCATCGCCATCTGGCTCAACGTGCCCGAAAAGGCCCCGAACCTCAACAACTTCTCGATCTTCATCTCGGGCCTCACCGACGGCCTGAGCACGAAAGAAACCGACGCCGGTAAGTTGATCGTCAGCAAAAAGACGCTCCAACTCGATTTCCGCCGGCCGACCGACTCGGTGAAGAACAAATCGACCGATATCAAGATCAACGACAACGCCGGTCTCGGCTCCGAACGCTGGGACTACCGCGAAGCCCGCATCCGAGACAAAAAATAAGAAGTGCGGAATTCGGAGTGCGGAGTGCGGAATGAAAAATGCAGTGGATAACGTTGTGCGTGCGTATGATTTTTACTCCGAACTCTGTACTCCGCACTCCGAACTGGAGCGATCGTGGCTCTGACCGACGTCGATAAAGACCTCCTCAAACGGTGCTTGTCGAAGCAACCCGGCTCGTGGAACGATTTCGTTGATCGCTACCTCGGTTTGATCTACCAAGCGATCCACTTCACATCGCACTTGCGCAGTGCCAAGCTCAACCCGGAAGATATCGAAGACATCGCCGCAGAAGTGCTCGTGCAGATCATCGCCGACAATTACAAAGTCCTGCGCGATTTCAAAGGCACCGCCAACTTGGCGACCTATCTCACCGTGATCGCCCGCAGGATTTGCGTCCACGAACTCAGCCGCCGGCAGACGGTGCGCGAGTCGATCAGGAAAGGCGAAACCCGACTGCTGGACGAATTGCCGGACGAAAGCGAAGCCGCGCAGAAGGGGATGGATCGACTCGAAGAGGTCGAAGGACTGTTGCGGAAGTTGAAAGGGCAAGACCGCGAGATCGTCCGGCAGTTTTACCTCGAAGGCCGGACTTACGAAGAGATCAGCACCGACCTCGACATCCCGGTCAATTCCATCGGCTCGGTGTTATCGCGGGCCAGGTCGAAGCTCCGGGAACTTTCCAAATCTTACGCAGAACTGCAAGCCTACGTCCCCGAGAAGCCGAAGTCGCCGAAGCCCGCCAAGGCGAGCAAACCCAAGAAGTAGAAATCGCCTCAAGTGCCTGGCATAATGTACTTGCGCAGCACGGTGTAATACGATTCGCAGCGTTGCAACCAGAGTTCCGGGTCGGTCGGCATGTACATCTTCATCGGCCGGAAATCGACGAGCACCGCCACGCGGTTCGAATCGATCTTCTCCATTTTCAGCGACACTTCGACGGGCTCGGCTCCGCGACGCATCGAACGGTGGGCGCCCGAGAGAAACGCGAACACGCCGCTGCGGCTGCTCGGGTCTTTCCAACCTTGGGGAAGATCCAAACGCACGCGGATCAGCCCCGGCTCGCTCTCGACCACGTGCCCGCGGACTTCTTCGATGAAACCCCGGAGCTTGATCGCGGCGAGTTTTTCGGGCAGGCACGCTTCCAAAGTGTCGGACAGGATGTATCGTTCGTCGATGTCGTCGGCGGATCGCGCCGGCGTCGATGAGACTTGGATCTTAGTCGGTTCCGGCGGCGTATAGTCGGCCGGCATGCTCGCTTCCCAACAATCCCAGCCGACACCCCGAGAATATTGGTCGCAGAGCTCTTTCATGTTCTGGTGGCGTTCGCTCGGGTATTTCGAAAGCGCGATTTGCACGGCCGCTTCGACGACCGGCGGAACGTGGCCCGCGCCGACCCGCCCGAAACGCGGGGGCGTCTCGCGGACGTGGGCCGCTAGCAACTTTTCTTGATCGGTGTAATCGAAGGGTAAGCGGCCCGTCAGCAATTCGTACAGCATCACGCCCACACTGTAGATGTCGGCGCGGGCGTCGGTGCTGTCCCCGCGGATCATCTCCGGGCTGACGTAAGCCGGTGTACCGCAGGCGAAGATCGGCCCTTGGCCCGTCAGCTCCGCGAGTTGGATGTGCGGCTTCGCGGTGAACCCGGCGAAGCCGAAGTCCATGACGCGGATCGATTCTTTGTCCGTGCCGGCATTCAACACCATCAGGTTCGCCGGTTTCAAATCTCGGTGGACGATGCCGCCGAGTTGCGCGGCGTACAAAGCGTGCGCCAGCGGCCCGAGAATTTGGCCGACCCGGTCTTGGTGGAAGATGCGTTCGCGGTTGAAGACGGCTTCGAGCGTGACGCCGGGGATGTATTCGAGAACGAGGCAGGCGCCGAGCGGATCGTCGAGGGACGCGTCGAGCAAGCGCACGACATAAGGGTGGTGGAAGTTGAGCATCGAACGGACTTCGGCATCGAAGAATTGCCGGAAGCGCGGGGCGATGGTCGCTTCGTCTTTGATCCGCTTGATCACGACGCGGGAGTTCGGGTCGGTCGTCGATTGGGCCAAGAAGACGTGGGCATTGCTCCCTTCGCCCAAGAATTTGCGGACGCGGTATTTGCCGAGGAACGTCTGCCCGATGTACGAGTCCGCGTAGGTGGCGCGCGGAGCCGGCGTCAGCTCGATCGGGGCGTCTTCGATTTGTTTGGCGGACGACCCGAAAAGCCGCATCGCACGGGACCTCAAAACTATCGGCGACGTAGAATCGGCAGCTCCGGTTCCAACGCACAACCGTAGTTCGCTTTCGCGGCGCATGCAAATCGGCGTGGCGTTCAATCTTTCGGCGCCCGATACTTCGCATCCCAGCGATAGCGCAGGTGCGAGTGAAAGACTCCCTGCGGCCGGAGTACACGCCAGCCGCTGTCGATCCCGGCTATCGCTAAATTCGCCGCGTCGGTCGTGCAGGTGTACGGTTCGATGGCCACGGCTTTCCGATGCGGCGGTGTGAACAGCAGCACGTCGCGGAAAGCGTCCCCGGCTTCAATGGTCAACAATCCCGGCTCGCTGAAATGCCCGAGCGTAGCGAACGGTTCGGTTCCTTGAGGGGCAATCGCGAAGAGCGTATCGAGTTGGAGATCGCCCAAGTCGGTGGCTCGGCGAAAATCGAGCGAGAGCGGAATCGGCGACGTATTCCCCGTCGGGAATGGCCCGACCGAATCCCACAATTCGGATGCGGGGCAATAGAGCTTCATCTCGTCGGCTAAGGCACCCGGCGCATTCGGACAGGCGAAGTAGGGGTGGAAGCCCAAGCCGAACGGACTCGACACGGTGCCGTGGTTGATCACCGTCGCGTTCACGACGAGTTCATCGAGCTTCAACAAATACTCGACACGCAGGCCGAGGTCGCCGGGCCAGTGCGCAACGAGATCGGGGCGATCGACCGACGACCGAAATTCGCCGACGATCCTTGCCCCGTCCATGTTCACCGCTCGATCGACGACCCGCCACGGTGTCTTCGGCGTGAATCCGTGGATGGCGTGCTGGCCGGTCGATTCGTTCAACGGCAGTTGATACTCGCGCCCCTCGAACGTGAATCGGCCGTGCTTCAGCCGGTTCGGGAACGGGAACAGAATCGGGTGCCCGCTCCGCGTGGCAACGGGGTTTTCTTCCCACGCGGGATCGCAGAAAAGCAGATCGCCGAGGGTGCCGTCGGTTCGCGGCACCTGCCAGCGCAAGCAGTTGAAGCCGAACGCCGGCCAGACCTCGGCCCGCGCCGTACCTTCGGTGTTGACGAGTACGTAGACGGTGCTGGTCGTGCCGCCGGCGGTCGCTTCGCGGGTGCGGATTTCAAAGGCCATCGTGTCTCCTCGCGGTGTTTTCGCTTATTCTAACCGCACTTCTCTCCGGAGTCTCTCATGCCCATCATCACCGCTGCCAGCCTCGAACCCTTCGTGCAGGATCTCTTCGTTGCGGCGGGTGTCCCCGAAGATTCCGCCCGCACTGTGGCGGGGTCGCTCGTCGAGGCCAACCTCTGTGGCCACGACTCCCACGGCGTCATGCGGGCGCCGCAGTACATCGGCTTTTTGAAGGATGGGAAATATCACGCCGACGTTCCGCTGACGGTGCTGCACGAAACGCCCGCCGTGCTCGCCACCGATGGCTGCTGGGGCCTCGGCCAAGTCCAAGCTTACCGGTTGCTCGACAAACTGATGGCGAAGGCCAAGCTCCTCGGCGTCGCCGCGGGGAGCGTCCGCAACTGCGGGCACATCGGCCGGCTCGGGGAATATGCGGAAGCCGCGGCGGCGCAGAATCTCGCCTTCTTCGCCACGGTGAATTCGCACGGGGCCGGTCGGCGCGTGGTGCCACCCGGCGGGACGGAAGGCCGCATCAGCACCAACCCGATCTGCTTCGGCGTGCCGACCACGACCGATCCCGTGGTCCTCGACTTCGGCACGAGCGCCGTCGCCGAGGGGAAAGTGCGCGTCCACCATCAGAAACAAATCCCAACGCCGGAAGGCTGGCTCGTCGATAGCACCGGCCAACCGACGACCGACCCCGGCGTGCTCTACGCCGAGCCGCGCGGCTCCATCCTCCCCTTCGGTGGGCCGCAGGCGTACAAAGGCTTTGGCCTAGGTTTGATGCTCGACCTGCTCGCCGGTGGGCTATCCGGCGGCCGCTGCAGCAACCCCGGCGACCCGCTCGCCGGCGTCGGCAACGCCGTCGTATTCGTCCTCTTCGACCCCGTCGCCTTCGGTGGAGTCGAGCATTTCCTCGGCCAAGCCGACCGCCTCACCGGATATGTCCGCAGTTGCCCCCCGGCTCCGGGTGGGCCGGGCATCGTTCTGCCGGGCGATCCGGAGCGAGTCTGCAAAGCGCAGCGGAGTGCGAATGGGATCGACATTCCGACTGGGACCTGGGGGCTGCTGGTGAAGTCGGCGGAAGAGCTGGGCGTCGAAGTACCGACTGGCAGTTGAAAGATCGCAGGCTATGGTCGGTATGAACCCGTGTCCACCGGAGTTGTTCCGGGGCACGGGAGTTTACTCAAATGCTCACCCTTCGCAAATCGGCCGAGCGCGGCCGAATCCAACACGGCTGGCTCGACACCTTCCACACGTTCTCCTTCGGCGACTACTTCGACGCGGACAACCACCATTTCCGGGCTTTGCGCGTCATCAACGACGACCGCATCGCCGCCGGGCAAGGCTTCGGCACCCACCCGCACCGCGATATGGAAATCTTCACGACCATGCTCGCCGGGCAACTGCAGCACCGCGACAGCCTGGGCAACGGCTCGGTCATCCGGGCCGGCGAATGGCAGATGATGTCCGCCGGGACCGGCGTGCAACACAGCGAGTTCAACCCGTCGCCGACGGAGGCGGCGCACCTGCTGCAAATCTGGATCGTGCCCGACAAGAAGGGCTACTCCCCGCGCTACGATCAGAAATCCTTCGCTGACAAATCGGCCGGGGCGTGGACGCTGATCGCATCGCCGGATGAACGGGACGGATCGATGAGCGTCCGCCAAGATGCGCGGATCTTGGCCGCGA
>Ga0105049_10007250_pt1 | contig 12878 bp, 11 predicted proteins | sample MAT06_FD_78087 | JGI IMG/M metagenome (GOLD analysis project Ga0105049, IMG submission 78087) | Freshwater microbial communities from Lake Fryxell liftoff mats and glacier meltwater in Antarctica - MAT-06 | ecosystem: Environmental > Aquatic > Freshwater > Ice > Liftoff microbial mat | place...
GTACAGTACGCTCTACGGTCTTTTGTGTTCTTTTGTCACTTTTGTGTTTCAAAAAAATACGCTACGGCGCTTCCGTGCTGTGTTCCGCGACATCGTCGGGCGAAGACTACCAAGGTACAGTACGCTCTACGGTCTTTTGTGTTCTTTTGTCACTTTTGTGTTTCAAAAAAATACGCTATGGCGCTTCCGTGCTGTGTTCCGCGACATCGTCGGGCGAGGACGACCAAGGTACAGTACGCTTTACGGTCTTTTGTGTTCTTTTGTCACTTTTGTGTTTCAAAAAAATACGCTACGGCGCTTCCGTGCTGTGTTCCGCGACATCGTCGGGCGAGGACGACCAAGGTACGTCACTTGCGTCTGAAGTCTTGTGTCTGAAGTCTTGTGTCTGAAGTCTGAAGTCTTGCGTCTGAAGTCTTGTGTCTGAAGTCTTGTGTCTGAAGTCTGAAGTCTTGCGTCTGAAGTCTTGTGTCTGAAGTCTGAAGTCTTGTGTCTGAAGTCTGAAGTCTTGTGTCTGAAGTCTGAAGTCTTGTGTCTGAAGTCTGAAATCTGAAGTCTGAAATCTGAAATCTGAAATCTCCCGTCTCACTACTCACTACTCAATGAATGGATAACCCAATTATTTTACCCGTTTTAATCGGCGTGTTAGCCGCCCTTTTGGGTTGGCTCATCGGCTGGTCGTCGCAACGCCGAAAGGCAGCCCTTGATCTGGATGCTGCCTTAGAAGAGCAGCGTAGCAGTTACGATATTTTACAAAAAGAGCATACCCATAAATCGCAATTGCTGGCGGCTATGCAACACAAACACGCCGATCAGGAGAAACGCCAGGCCGGGTTTGATGCAGAATTGAATGGTTGGAAAAAGCAAGTGTTGGATGGCCAAACGCAGTTGGAGAATGCCCGCCGGGCACAGCAATTGTCTATCAGCGAATTTCAGGCATACAAATCGGTGACCAACGGGCAGTTGACCGAATTATCCAAACTCAATCAGGGATTGGAAGCCCATTTGCGGGGGCTGCGCGATGATATGCACGGTCGGGATGCCAGAATGGCCGCACTTACCCAGGAAAATGCGGCCTTAAAAGGCACTTTTGACGCGTCTCAACAGCGCTACGAACAATACGTGGCCGCTGCCACCGCGCAGCATACAGCCCTCAAAACGGCTTATGAAGCGCAATCTATACAATTGGCGAATGCCAAACAACGCATTTCAGAATTGGAATTGTTGCGCAACCAACTCCACGAAACCAATGACGAATGGGAAAATATCTACCAGCAAAATACTAACCGTATTGCCGATTTGGAGCGCTTCCGCGACCAATTGCGGGAGACCAATGACGAATGGGAAAATATTTACCAGCAAAATACTAACCGTATGGCCGATTTGGAGCGCCTCCGCGACCAATTGGCGGAGATCAATGACGAATGGGAAAGTATTTACCAGCAAAATACCAACCGCATGGCCGATTTGGAGCGCCTCCGCGATCAATTGCGGGAGACCAATGACGAATGGGAAAACACCTACCAGCATCAAAATCAGGAAATAGCCGCACACTATGCAGAAATAGCGCGCCTGACCAACGAATTGGCTGACCTGAACAGCCGGTATGACGTAGAAATTGACTCCGCACTCAACGACTTAGAGACTTATAAACAGCGGATAGAGCACCTGCTATCCGTTCAGCAAAGCAACAATGCCCTGATAGCCAATTTGGAATCAGAAATAGCCCGGTTAAGGGCCGGCGGCGCATCGTCTACGCCAGTGGCGGCGGCACCAGCTGCCGCCGGCGCGGAAGCAGCAACCCTGGAACGCATCCGACAGCGGGCGCACCTGTTGGATTTTAACCGGATCGGGGAAAGCAACGGTGCTGCACCCGACGACTTAGAACGCATCAAAGGCGTCGGCCCTTTTACGGCACGCAAACTCAATGCTTTAGGTATAATGCTGTATCGCCAGATGGCAGCCCTCACCGATGAAGAGGTGAACGTGGTAAACGATACTATTGAATTTACCAACGGGCGCATTCAGCGCGATGATTGGCGCGGACAGGCGCAACAGTTTAGTGGTTATGTGCCGCCGCCGCCGCCACCAGTGGAAGTTGCAGAGGAAGTACCCGTCTCTACCATAAAAACAAGCGGGTCAAAATCAAAGAAAAAATCATGAGGAACGAGTAAGTCATATCAGCTACCGCTCAATGTTGCACCAAAAATTTGGGCTGCACGCTTACCGCTCAATGTTGCACCAAGATTTGGGCTGCACGTCTTTTTATCGGCGCTACAACTCCGGTCTGCATATGCCGTGGGGCCAGACGCTAATAAAGTCCACAGTTCACAGTCGGGCAGTCCACAGTATAGAGGAGACAACGCTGATAAAGGAGCCATTAAAGTCCACAGTCCACAGTATACCGGCGACAACGCTGATAAAGTCCACAGTCGGGCAGTCGGGCAGTCCACAGTATACCGGCAACAACGCTGATAAAGTCCACAGTCCACAGTCGGGCAGTCCACAGTCAGGCGATACCGCCACCGAACCCAGCAACAGCGGGCGCAGCAACAGCGGCCTGCGGGCGCTTTCCATTTTCCTCATCTTTTTGGTGCTGGCCCCCGGTGCCACCTGGGCGCTGGCTCCCGCCCCCGTGCGCGACTTCTGGAAGGCTGAATGGCAGGGCGATGCCAGCGCTTACGCCGATTATGTGGCCACCTATAAAGATGCCACCGACCCCAAGGCCCGCCGCCGCGTGGAAAAAGCCCGCTACTTCAAGGCCGAGCAGACCATGGCCCTGCCAGACCTGCGCGACTACCAGACCCATTACGCCGATCGGGGCGAATACAAAGAAGCAGTAATGGAAAAAATCGCTACACTTGAACTCCGCGCCGTGGAAAGCCTCAAAAAACAGCCCGATGCCCCACGCTTCGATCAGTATATCCGCGATTTTCCCGACGGCCAACGCTGGCAGGAAGTGAAGCAAATAGCCGCCGAACAGCCGGAGGCCCGCCGCAGTGAATTGCTGCCCCGCCTTGAACAGGTAGCCGTGCAGACCTTAGCGCAACAGCCTGCTCTGGCCCTCGCCCGCAATGTGCTCACCACTTTCCCACAGGCCGCCCTGCATCCCGAACTGCGCCAGACCTTAGCCGCCAACCAGCAATAAAAACGGCCCTGCGCCCCCAACTCGAAGCCGCCCTGACCCAAAACTTGGCCCAAAACCCCAATGCCCAAACCGCCCGTGCCGTACTGGAAGAATTTCCTGAACGCTACGCCGAAGTGGAAAAGGTTGTGGCCGCCGAACCCGCCCTCCAAAAAGCCATCGCGGCGGACGTGAAAATAGCCAAAGAAAAGGCCAAAACCCAAAGTGCTGTCAGCCCTGCGACCAAGGTAGCCGACCCCGACAGCGACGGCGATGGCAGCCCCGACCCAAGCGACGGCTGCCCCCAAGACAAGAACAAAACCGCGCCCGGCAGCTGCGGCTGCGGCAAGCCCGATACGGATACCGACGGCGATGGCACGCCCGACTGCGCCGACGGCTGCCCCCAAGACAAGAACAAAACCGCGCCCGGCAGCTGCGGCTGTGGCAAGCCCAATACGGATACCGACGGCGATGGCACGCCCGACTGCGCCGACGACTGCCCCGGCCAAAAAGGCAGCGCGGCCCGCAAAGGCTGCCCCGACCCATCACCGGCAAACGGCAACAATCCTCCCGAAGAACAAAAACACGGACGCCGCTCCGGTTTGGAGACGGTGCCGGTGCCCGGCGGCAGCTGTATGATGGGCAGCCCGGACAGCGACCAAGGCGCAGGGACGGATGAAAAACCCCAACACAAAGTCACCCTCTCCACTTTTCAAATGGGCAAATACGAGGTGACACAGGCAGACTGGCGGGAGATCATGGGCAGCAACCCCAAGGAATTGAACTTTAAAGGCTGCGACCAATGCCCGGTGGAAGGGGTTTCTTGGGAGGAGATACAAGATTTTTTGAAAAAACTCCGTCAAAAATACCCCGACAAAAAATACCGCCTGCCCACTGAAGCCGAATGGGAATACGCAGCACGCGGAGGCGCCGGAGCCAGGCGAACGACCTACGCGGGCAGCGATGAGTTGGCCACAGTAGCCTGGTACGATGGCAATTCCGGCCGCAAAACCCACCCGGTCGGAGAAAAGGCCCCCAATGGCTTGGGGCTGTATGATATGAGCGGGAATGTGTATGAGTGGTGCAGCAATTGGTACGACGAGGGATATTATAAAAACAGCCCCGCTAAAGATCCCGTGGGACCTGCATCGGGTGATCGTCGCGTGTTGCGCGGCGGGTCGTGGTACGCTGATCCAGAGTTCTGTCGTGCGTCTTACCGCAGCAGGCATAAAGCAGACTACCGGTTCGTCTATTTTGGGTTCCGGGTGGCCAGAGGCTATTAAACTTTACCTTTTTATTTTTTTACACTTTTAAATTTTTAAATTTTTAGCGGCCAGCAGCCGCTTTTTAATTTTTTTAAGGGGGGTTCGGCGAAGCCGAAAAAATTTTTTTTTGGGAGGCCTTTTTTAAACTTTCAACGGAAAAACATCCATAAACGGGTAAATAGCAATAATCGTGGTTTTGAATTTCATTAATTACTTTATTATCAAAGGTTTGTGAGATTGTGGACTGCCGACTATTGACTGTGGACTACTTAATTGTGAGGGGTGTACAGAAATTTTTTTACAAAAAAAATTTCTGTACTCCCCTCCCAATTAATTTATTCCCGTGCCACTAAAACCATCCAAATCGAAACGTCAGGGCATACACCGGCATATTCAGGTCGTTTTTATCGAAGCTTTCCCAGCCGGCAAACCCGTTGACAAACCGGTAGCCAACGCTGCCGCCGATGCGAAACCAGCGGGTAACGTTGAGCTCGAGGCCGGCTTCCGGGATGCCGACAAAAACAAGGTCATCCAGGTCTTCATTCACCTCCCAATTCCAGCGATTTCTATAGCTGGCGGTACCGACTGCGCCGCCGGCTAATTTAACCGAGGTATAAAGGTGCATCAATTTGTTGGTGGGAAAGGTATAACCTATCCAAAGTCCGCCGTAGCCTAATGCGGGCGATTGATTTCCATTTTTGGGGCTGTCGAGGAATTCGCCCATGCCAAATGCGCCCAAAAAAAGGTGATTAAAGACGAGGCCGCCGCCGCCGCCGTTTCCAATACCGTTACTGCCTTTTGCCGCGCTAAAACTGACAATCGGCCCGCCAAACCCTCCGGTTAACCGGGCATTTCTAAACAGCGTTTGTTCGCCGGATTGGTGCCAACGTCGGGCATCGCGGCCTTCCGACGAGGATTCAGTGCCATCTTGTGCGGAAAGAAAAGTGGCGAAAAATAACGGGGCAAAGCATAAAAAATGGTGGTGCATAACGTATTGTTTAATTTAAGAATACCCTATGACACGCACAGGCTTTTTTACCCCTAACTGCCGGATAAAAAATAATGGGTTTTTGCGGTCTGAAAAAATGGGAGGAGTCCGTACATTTGTGCTGAATTGGGAACGGGGTCAGCATAAAGTACTCAACTTAGGTGCAAGCATATTAGACAGCATTCAACTATGAACAGACAATTAGAAAATGACTTATTACAACTTGACTTATTGCTTGACAAAGTGAAAGAGCAAGGGCTTGATTATTTAAAAAATATTTCAAAGCGACAAACATCAAACAATTCAGCGGTTGAAACATCCAACTACTTGCCCGATAAAGGCCTGGGGACAATTGACACCCTAAAACACTTTAACGAAAAGTTTGAACCAATTATAGTTGCTTCATCAGGACCAAGATATTGGGGCTACGTAACAGGTGGCTCAACCCCTGCTTCAATTGTCGGAGATTGGCTAACCAGTATTTACGACCAAAATTCACAGGGAATTCACGCGCAAGGCGACATTTCTGCAAACGTAGAAATTGAAACCATCCAACTACTTTTAGATTTGTTCGAATTACCGGAAGATTTTTTGGGCGGGTTTGTAACGGGTGCAACCATGTCAAATTTTACCTGTCTGGCAGTAGCAAGACAATGGTATGGAAAAATAATTGGTAAAGACTTTGCAAAAGATGGCGTTACGGAGAAAGTAAATATTTTAACCGCAACGCCTCATTCATCGGCCTTAAAAGCGTTATCATTGTTAGGCATTGGAAGCAATAATATTGACAAAGTAAAAATTATGGCCGGCAACAGAGAGGCAATTGATGTTGCTGATTTAGAAGAAAAACTGAAATCGTTGAATGGCACACCTTGCATTTTAATTGCGAGTGGTGGAACAGTCAATACGGTTGACTTTGACGATTTTAGCGCAATTTTAAAACTGAAAGGAAAATACAATTTTTGGTTACACATAGACGCAGCATTTGGCGGTTTTGCTGTTTGTTCGGACCATCACAAGCATTTATTGAAAGGTTGGGAAGATGCAGACAGCATAACCATTGATTGCCACAAATGGTTGAATGTTCCTTATGAAAATGCCGTGTTTTTTGTAAAGGAGAAACATAATTTATTGCAAATAGAAAGTTTTCAAAATTCAAACGCCCCATATTTAGGCGACCCATTTGAACACTTTGACTATTTGAATTTTTTGCCGGAAAATTCGCGAAGATTAAAAGCGCTCCCTGTTTGGTTTTCTTTAATGGCGTACGGAAAAGAAGGCCACAAGGACATTGTTGAAAACTGCATTAATTTGGCGAATCATTTTGGACAATTCATTGAAACATCAAATCATTTTAAGCTATTAGCCCCGGTAAGATTAAATACCGTTTGTTTTACTTTACTACATCAGGAAGATGAAAAGGCCGTTTCAACTTTTTTGAAGCAATTAAATGATACAGGAAAGGTGTTTTTAACACCAACCGTTTACAAAGGACAAAAAGGAATCAGAGCGGCATTGGTAAATTGGAGGACAACTATGCATGACATAGAAATAGTAACGGGACTGATGAATGAAATATGCACACTACCGAAAAAAGTATAAGCATTATGGATGAGGGCTAAATTCTTGCATTAAATCCTTCCTAAGGAACGAGTAAAAATAACTAAAATATGATGCCTCAATTTATGGACGCACACCAGCATTTCTGGCATTACGACCCTGCCAAACACGTTTGGATGAATGAAAATATGGGTGTGTTGAAAAAAGATTATTTGCCCAACGATTTAGCACCGCTTTTGAAAAATTGTGGCTTGGATGGTTGCGTGGCAGTGCAGGCAAATCAAGCCGAAGAGGAAAACGATTTTTTATTGAATCTTGCGGCAAAGAATGATTTTATCAGGGGCATTGTCGGTTGGGTAGATTTGCAATCCGAGCGAGTTGAAGAGCGATTGAGGTATTACAAACAATTTGACAAAATAAAAGGCTTTCGGCACGTCATCCACGATGAAGCGGATGTTGAGTTTATGCTGCGACCCGTTTTTTTACGAGGCGTTGGTTTGTTAAAAAAATACGGTTTTACGTATGATATTTTGATTTTTCCAAAACACTTGCCCAATACTTTGAAATTGGTAAAAGCCTTTCCCGAACAGCCGTTTGTAATTGACCACATGGCCAAACCGCCCATTAAAAATGGCCACACACAACAATGGCAAAAGACCTTAAAAGCCGTAGCTGCCCGTGAGAATGTGTCGTGCAAAATATCGGGTATGGTGACAGAAGCAGATTGGAAACACTGGAAACAAGCCGATTTTACGCCTTATATGTGTGAGGTGGTAGAAATGTTCGGCATTGACCGCATTATGTACGGTTCTGATTGGCCTGTTTGTACATTGACAGCCACTTATGAAGATGTATTTTCAACCGTAAAACATTATTTTTCAACATTTAGCCCATCAGAGCAACAAAAGTTTTTTGGCGAAAACGCCACAAATTTCTATAATTTATAATATGTAAGTAATTGTACGTAGGTAAATAGCAATAATCGTGGTTTTGAATTTCATTAATTACCTTATTATCAAGGGTTTGTGAGACTGTGGACTGCCGATTATTGACTGTGAACTACTTACTCAGTAGGCTTTTCGCAGCATATCCGCGTAAACATCGGGCAAAGGACTTGCCTCCACCGCTTTTGCGATGCTTTCAAAATCGTAGGAAACACGCACAAATTCCACGTTTATGCTACCTGGTTTTGTCATTGAAGTATCGGAATTGATTTCCAAAATGACGTAACACGCCCGATTGTCGCCGTCTTTCGGCTTTCCCACCGAACCAATATTGATGGCGTGGCGGTGGCTTGTCCCGTCCTCATTCGCCAAAATGCGGTGATAAGGTTTGTGCGTGTGCCCGAATGCCATGATATCGGCATTGGCTTGTTCCATGATGCGCAGCAGGCTTTTTTCGTCCCGGTCTTCAAAAAGGTATTCATTAATCTTTCGAGGGCTGCCATGAACCATTAAAAACTTAAATTTCTCCTGATTGAACTCGAAGTCAATGGCAAGATGGCGGGGCAGGTTTTTCAAAAACTTACGCTCTTCGGGCTTGACGATTTGATTGGTGTAATCAATCGAAATCGCCCCGTTGCTTTTTTCCGCTGCTTCTTTGTAGGCGCATCCGCAATTGTCGGAAGCCAATCCGATGCCTTCATCGTAGTTGCCGGCGATGGTTGGGATTTTTCGTTTCCGAATTTCCTGGATGACCTCATTTGGATAAGGCGCATAGCCCACCAAATCGCCCAAACAGTACATCAAGTCCGGGTTTTTGCTGTCAATATCGGCCAAAACAGCCTGCAAAGCGGGCAAATTGGCGTGGATATCGCTAAAAAGTACAATTTTCATATCTTTAAAGTTAACAGTTACAATTGATGTTTTGTATCGTGATGTCAAACAAATTGTCAAATTTGGTTTTGACGGTTTTCCATTTGAGTTGAGGTGTTTTGTGTGGTTGCCACACACGTTTTGGCGCTTGGTGAAGGTGGCGATTTTTACCACAACTTGTCCCGCCTTAGCGGGAAATATTGATGCGGAGAACCAATGTTTGATTAAGCACAAATGTGACTGTGTGGCACTGAACCGCCACTTTTGCCAAGGTGCTGTTATAGGGCGTTTTTCTTTTCATTTATGTTCAATGTCAGTTCGTTAGGTTTGGGAAAATTTGTCGGCAAAAGGTCAATTCTAAATGGCAGTTCCATTCCCGATAATTCGTCAATTTGCTCGTCTATTAGTCCATTCTCGTTGCAGTAGCAAAAAGTCAACTTTAAATAACGTCTGATAATCATTAACGGCAAAAACTGTCCCCTATAAGCCATCCATTCCATTAAATCCTTTTTTCCTTTTGAACTGTTACAAGTCCGACAAGCAAAGATTAAGTTCTCTGCATCGTCTTTGCCACCAAATTTTTGTGGAAAAATATGGTCTAACGTTAACTTGTCTGCCGAACCGCAATAATTACAAATTTGTTCTGTCAGTAATTTTATTTTTTCATCGTCAAAAATTGTCCGCATATTCATTGTTCCGTCTTTTAGTCCTTTGAATAATTTGGCTCTTATCATAAAATTAAGCATCTCATATTTTTCTTGTTTTTTGTCGATAGCCGTGTGAGCCATAGCCAAGTTTGAATATGAATAGTAAATTAGATGTCTAACTGTTTCAATTTTTTGTTTCACCATTGTCCGCTTATTGTCGTTGGTTTCGGTGTCGTCTTAAAATGCCCTATAACGGTTTGCGGCTTGGCGAAGGTGGCAATTTTTACCACTAATGTTGATGCGGAGAACCAATGTTTGATTAACCAAAAATGTGTCTGCGGAGCACTAAACCGCCACTTTTGCCAAACCGCTGTTATGCCTTCGTGCTTCTTTTCGGTTATAAGTATGTCTCCAAGAATTTAATGCTGTCTTTCTTGTCATTCAAACTAGCTTCTATTCTGTCGCCCGTATTGTATTTGATAATTATTTCGTATTTACTCAGTGGTAATTTAGGCCTATCTTCTGAATACTTTATCAAAAAGTCAATGGCTTCTGGCACACTAACTGAAATTGTTTCTTGTCCATGCAAAGGTAAAATGATAATGCGTTCAATGAATCGAGAAACTGTGTCAGAAAGTGAGTTTAAAAATTCGTCAACGTTTTTCTTGTTGAGTTTCAAAAGTTCTTTAGCAACATCTTCCTTGTTGACCAATTTGTTCCAACCGTCAATTTTCTTTCTGAAATCTGTCTCTGCTGTTTTCTCGTCAAATGCAGCATTAATACCAAATTTAGAAAATGCTTTTATTACTGTATCGTATGGAAAATAAAGAACACCAAATCCAAGTGATTTTAATTGAGACAAAGCACCTTCAGTAAATACTCCGGCTAAAACTACCCCTACAAACGGAGAAGAATTTTTGTATTTGTTGGCTAATGGAAGAACAGCACTCTGAATTTCTTGTGCTTTATTTCTTGAATGTTTGGCGTATCGTCTCCACGCAGACTCAATGAATGCAACTGGAACACCAATTTTGTTTTCTGTTCCACCGCGTTCAAGAACAAAGTCTAAATCGTGCTTGTTTTCTTTAGAATCCGTCCAACAAACTTTCTTTCCCGAACGTGCTTTTCTAATACCTTTTTTGTCAAGGTAAAGTTTATGCTTCCTTGCAAATTTTTGCAGGTGAGGTTCCAAAGCCAACTCCAAAAGGTCGCCAATTAGTTGTCCAAATTTATGTGATAAAGATTCTGCCATTTTTAACTATTAATCCAAAGTCTTCCTTCATGTAAGGGAACTGTGTGTTTTCTATTTTTCCATTTAATATTTCTATCTCTCAATTTTTCAAATGAGTAATCGCTAAAACCCGCTGATACTGCTAATTCTCCGAGCCACTTGTCAACTGGAACATAAATGCCATACGGAGCAGAGTCGCCAATTACAAAGCACATTTTGCAGTTTTCACTCGTTACTCGCCTTAATGAATGAAACACGTCAGCAAGGTCATTGAAATATGCTGCAATCATTAAGTGGTAATTCTTTTTACCGCCATGTTTTAATCTCTCTACTTTTAGTGTTTCAAATACTTCCAATAATTCAGAATGAATTACCGCCAACTTTGGATTTGAAATGATAGTATCCACACTGTCACCTAATTTTGAAACGTGTTGAGTGCAAGCTCTTACTAGATGTTTTCTCACATTGTCTTGCAAGTCAGCCCAACCACTAATATCACCCCAAAAGGTCATTTCAAGTCTTGTAGCGTCAGCATAGTCGTAATTGTTTGCATAGGGTGGGGAAGTAATTACAAGGTCTCCCCATCCGTCAGGAATTGATTTAATGTCCCTCGCATCTTCGTTCAAGATGATTGAGTCTATTACATTTAATAAACGATTTTGTGTTCGCTTCATGTCTAGATACATTGCATTAACTTTTGCTTCAAATGCAACGAAAGGGTCAATAACTTTTGATTTTGTCTTGTTTGGTTGAATATACTGCCATTGGGCTGTTCCAACTGGCGAAGTTGACCTTAATATTGAAGTGATAATAAACCAATTGAAGTTTTTTATTTCATCTTCTTGCTTTTTCTCAAGCCAAGTCTGCTTTAAGGCTTCCAATTTTTGTAAGATTTCAATTGGGTAGCAACTCAGTATCAATTTTGGAAACTCTGTCTGTGTTATGGTTTTATTTTTCGCTTGTTTAAGAAGTGATAGAGCTTCTTCTTTGAATTTGTCTGCTGGATAATTCCAATTTAGTTTTGCCTTTGCAATTCTATAAATGTAAGGGTGTGCTTCAACTCCGTACGATTCAACTCCTGCAAATTCACTTTCAAGTAGCACTGTTCCAGAACCTGCGAAAGGGTCAATTATTCTTGTTCGTCCATTTTTTTTTTCTTCTCGAATTAGGTCGTTCACCCATGAAGCTGAAAAACCTGCTGTGTATCTATACCACTTATGAATTGGCATTTTCATGTTGTCCGCAAAAGTTGCGGTATAGTCCTGTTCTACCTTAACTTCGTCAGGAAATAAATCTAATGTTTGTGTTCGATATGCCATGTGTCAAAGATAATGAATTATGTTACTGTTTTTTCTATAATGTTCAATGTATGCACGGTCGCCTTAGCATGACGCATAACTCGCTAATACACGCATATTTTACTCAAAAATGCAATCCATAAAACGAGTAACACATTGTTAATAAAATAGTTATAAAATTATTTTTATTTAAATTATTATCAGCGACAATACAAAATACGCGTAGCGTATTTTGTATTGTCGCTCATTACCGCACAAATATAAAGACTCTTTTTCTCATTTTATCCAATGGACTAACTGTTTTTTTAATACTTTGATTACTGACGTGTAAGTAATGCAGTAAACGCGTTTAGATGCTATTGACATTTTAGGCATCGTTATTTTATTAATTCTTTCAGGATATATTCAAATTGAATATCTTTCCCATTGATCACATCTTCAAGTGTTTGATGGATGAGATTACTAATACTATTTTTAATCGATTCATCTTGAGTTGAGGTGTTTTGTGTGGTTACCACACACGTTTTGCCGCTACCCGAAGGTGGCGATTTAACCACTAAACTTCATTCGGAGAATTGAACTTCAATTATACGAAAAATTGTCATATGAAGCACTGAACTGCCACTTTTGGGTAGGTGCTGTTGTGCGTTCGTGCTTCTCTTCATTCAAGGGTTTAAAGTTTGATGTCTGAACGAAAGTTGGTCCACCTTGAAATGTTGATTAAGAAATTTGAAAGCAACGCATACTTGCACTTCCATATTGAAAGCCTTCAAAGATATATTTCACGTTTTCGTTTTTGTCTGCCAAGCCAAGTATGTAAAGCATTGGTAAATAATGTTCATTTGTCGGGTGAGCCATTTCTGATAGTTTGCCAAATTGTTGATAGTTAACAAGTGCTTGAAAATCTAAGTTGTTTAATTTTGCTTTCACTAACTCGTCAAACTCAACTGCCCA
>Ga0105049_10007251_pt1 | contig 12876 bp, 7 predicted proteins | sample MAT06_FD_78087 | JGI IMG/M metagenome (GOLD analysis project Ga0105049, IMG submission 78087) | Freshwater microbial communities from Lake Fryxell liftoff mats and glacier meltwater in Antarctica - MAT-06 | ecosystem: Environmental > Aquatic > Freshwater > Ice > Liftoff microbial mat | place...
ACGGGCGAGGTCATCGGGCATGTGCTCGACAGTTTCGTCTCCATCAACGTGGTCCGAGGTGGAACGTACTACTTCGGCGTCTCCGGGTTCGGCAACGATGCCTACGACGTGACGTCGCTGGGCAACCGCGATCCCAACGTCGAGGGCGGCACGTACACCATCACCGTCAAGTACCGCACATCCGACTTCAACGGCACCATTCCCGCGGTCGCGAACGATGCCTCGATCGCGAACGGCAATGTCGTTTTCGGGACCATCGGCTTGGACGCCGACGGGAGCGGAACGTCGGACGTGGGCGACAAGGACGTTGACTTCTACCGACTGCGGGTGAGCCGGCTTTCGATTCTCGAAGCCGATATTGATTCGACGGCCGGACCCAACGCCACGGGAGACCCGTTCGATTCCCTGCTGTTTGTCTATGACTCGAATGGGAAACGCCTGGGCTTCAGCGACGACGCCGACAACCTCGACCCGCTGCTTCAGTTCACCCTCCAGCCCAACACCGACTACTTCCTCGCGGTCGCCGGGTACGGCAACGACAATTTCGATCCGCTGGCCCCGGGCTCGGGCTCGGGCGGGCAGGTCGGCCAGTATGTGCTGACGACCCGTTTCCTCTCGTCGTCGAGCGCCAAGAACCTGGCGGACGACACGACCTCAAGCCGGCGCGTGGCGACCCTGACCCCGGGATCCGAACTCCGGGCGTCGATCGGAGCGGATGGCGGGTTCTACTCCGGCGAGACTGATATCGATCTCTACAAGTTCAGGCCGACCAGCAACGGCATTTTCAGCGCTTCGACCGAGGTGTACGAGGCATTTTCGGTCGACACGGTTCTGCGCATCTTTGATTCTCGCGGCACCGAGATCTCATTCAACGACAACGTCAGCGACACCGATCGCAGCAGTTCCGCGACCGTTGCGCTGCTCAAGGGCAAGACCTATTACGTCGGTGTCAGCGGCGCGGGCGACGCCGCGCGGAGTTACAACCCGAGCCGGCCAGGCACATCCGGGCGCGGGCAGACGGGTTCCTACATCCTCAACACCGCGTTTGATTTGCCCCCCACGCTCACGGCCATCGCTCCTTTGTCGATCGCGAATTCGGGCCGTGCGTTCACGGTGACATACGAGATGCTGGCCGGAGCGGCCAACGAGGCCGATGCCGAGGGCCAGACGGTTTCATTCATTGTGACGACGCCCATCACCGGCACGCTCACGCAGGGCGGCGTTCCGGTCGTGGCCGGCTCTACGGTCCTGACTGCGGAGAGTGAACCCCTCGTGTGGACGGCTCCGGGCGCGGCCAGCAAACCCACGCGTGCATTCAGCGTGTTCGCGTCCGACGGTCAGCAACGGTCGCTCAAGGCGGTTGCAGTGACGATCGATGTCAACGCCGTGCCGACCGTCACTACCGTTCGGCCCATCAACACACGCATCGATGCGCTCGCGCCGCCCCCCACCGTCAATATCACGCTCGCGCAGGTGCTGGCGGCGGCCAACGAGGCCGACAAGGATCGCGATCCGATCACCTTCATCATCGATTCCGTTCTCGACGGAACGCTCACCATCAACGGCCAAGCCGTGACACCGGGTGTCTCGATTCTGCGGGCGGACGCCCCGCTCGTCTGGACACCGTCGGTGACACCGGTAATCTCCAACACGCCGGTGGGCGTGTTCGTTCTTCGGATCGCGGACGCACTAACGACGTCCGACACGAGCGCGGTGGTCACCATCAAGTTCACGCGGTAAGCACGGCCCACGGATAGGCCGATTGGGCCAGACAGATCTGGCTAGGCCGAGATGGCCAGCCTGCTGGGCCAGGCTGTGCACAACACCGCTGGGACACACCGTTGCGCGGTCGGGCCGTCGTTGTTAGTCGATTCCCTTGGCCGCCAACCACCGCTCCGCGTCGAGCGCGGCCTGACAACCCATTCCCGCAGCGGTGACGGCTTGGCGGTACTCGGCGTCGGCCACATCGCCAGCGGCGAAAACACCCTCGATGTTGGTGTACGAGTTGCGGGTCCTGAGGTTGATGTAGCCCTTCTCCGTCAGTTCAACGCCCGACCCCGCCAGAAACTTGGTGGCCGGGGTGTGGCCGATTGCGATGAAGAGGCCCTTGACTTCGAGCGTCGAACGTTCTCCGGTGACCGTATCGAGCAGTTTGACGCCCGAACACTTAGTCTCGCCCAGCACATCCTCGACGGCCTTGTTGAAAAGCACGCGGGCGTTGGGGCGGTCCATGAACCGCTTCTGCATGATCTTGCTGGCCCGCAACGAATCGCGCCGGTGGATGACGTAGACCATCGACCCGAACTTGGTGAGGTAGATCGCTTCTTCCATCGCGGTGTCGCCGCCCCCCACCACCGCGAGCGGCTGGCCCCGGAAGACGGGCAGCGCGCCGTCGCAAACCGCGCACGCCGAGACCGCGCCACCGGAACGGGCGAGCCGCATCTCGTTATCGAGGCCAAGCCAGTTGGCCACAGCGCCCGAGGCGATGATGACGGCCTCGGCCCTGACCTCTCCGCCTTCCGCGGGATACAGCGTGAACGGTCGCTTTGAGAAGTCGCACCGATCGATATCGTCCTCGATGACCTTGGTCCCGAAGCGCTCGGCCTGACGGCGGCAGGTGTCCATCAACTCCGGGCCCTGGATGCCGTGCTCGAAGCCGGGGTAATTCTCGACCTCGGTGGTGAGCATGAGTTGACCGCCGGGCAGCACCGGGCCGGGATCTTGCTTGGGTACACCGCAGTAGACGATCGGCTCCAACTGGGCCCGTGCCGCGTAGATCGCAGCGCACCAGCCAGCGGGGCCGGAACCGATGATCACCAACTTCTTGACGCCGGGATCTGACATCACACGCTCCGTGTGCGGGGGGCGAGGGGGTTTGCGCCGGTCCCCGCGAACAAATTAGAGATCGCCGCGGTCCATGAGATTCTGACGCTGGAGCGAAAGCATGGGCGGCCAGATGAGGTAGTCGGCGCCCTGCACGAGCGATGAGGTGTTCTGCACCTTGCGGGCTCGGTTGCGGACTTGGTCGGTGCCGACGGAATAGACGACCATGTTGTCGCTGCGCAAGCGGACGCTGAAGGCGGCCCCTGTCGCGGGAACGACGTTCATTTCGTGCGGCTTTTCTTCTTCACGGGCGTTCTGGTTGTCGTCTCGCACGGGCACAAAGTACTGGAGGGTGAAGGTGCTCCGGGAGCGAAGATCCATGCTGAACGGATCGTCCTCGATGTTCTTGAGCCAGCGGGGCCTTACCGAGGATGCATCGGGCGGAAACGACTTGGCTGTGTACAGGAACCCCACCAACGCGAGCGAGTGGCTGGTGCCGATGCGTTCGAGCAGCGCGAGTTGACGGAGATCAAAGAGGCGGCCGAAATCGGGGACGGCGCGGTCGATCACCGAGAAGCGGGTCCGATCGAGTTTGCTGTATTCCGTGAACCTGCCCTGCTGGCGATCAAAGTATGAGAGCGTCCAGCGGGTATTCCAGTCGGCGAAGATGGCCTTGCCTGTGTCCTGGACTTCAAAGACTGTCCCCTGGCTCGACGCGGCTGATCGCCATTTGGCAGACTCGCTCATGAGCCGCAGCGGGAACTTGCCGGCACCCAGACGCGCCATGGTCGAACCAAAGGCCGCTTCATCAGGGCCCCCACGGCCGCTGTACACCCGCGAGACCAACTGATTGACCGCGACGGAATCGCCATTGGGGAGCCGCAGGCGATCGACGTCGAGCACTCCCGCGGGGAGCAAGCGTTTGATCTGGTCGAGCAGACGCTTGGTATCGAGGGCTTTACTGCCGCGGGAATCGGTGTAGGCGACATCGCGGATGCGTTCGAAGGTCACGAGCAGGTTAGACAGGCCCCACTCGACTTCGGTGAAGAAAGCGCGGTCGGCCATCTGGCGGCAGACGCCCGCCCAGTTCAGCAGCACATCGACGGCGTCGCTGGGCTTGCCTTCCGCGATCAGTCGCGTGGCCTCGACGTTGACGAGGCAGCCAGCGGCGTCGAGCCTCGCCAGAAATCGATGATCGGCTCCGGCCAGGCTGGGCGGATCGCCGAGTTCACTGTAAAGGCCGGAACGAATGATCTCTTGCGGCGTGTTATCGACGCCGTAGGGCAGACCAAACTCCATGGACTTGCGCCACTCGGTCTCTTTCGTGACGTCGGCGATCGCCTTCAAGACCGCTTGTTGCGATTCCGCCTTGGCCCAGTCGGCGGCGGTGGCGAATGCAGACGCGGTTGCGGGGAGCAGCCGCGCCCGCTCGAGAGTGCCCACGGCCACCGGAGGCTCCGCCAACTTGGCGAGAACCGGGAGCAACACCAAGTCGGAACGCTTGGCCTTCGGGAGCGCGGCATACGGCTCGTTCAACTTCGCAACGAACTCGTCCGCGGCGGCGACAGGTGTGAGGCACCCGGCCAGAGCCGCAGCGACGAGCCCAATGATGGCCCCAAATCGACTCGAGGCGTGCGGAGCACGGCGAAAGAGTCGTACGGCAGACCGCTCGCTTGCGGGCCCCGAGGGGCACGCGGCTGGAGGCGAATTTCGTTTCGGCACTGCGATTGACGTCATGCAAACATGGTAGCCGAAACGGCGGGGCTTCGCGAGAAACTGTCGGTCACCGCTCCATGGGGCGGCATGGGGCAAGACGCGGGGCGACGTGCGGCAACGCGGCGTCAATGACAAAGCCCGCCGCGGCTGATCTGGCGGAAGAGAGCGGTTCTTTTGCGGGCGGTCAATCCTCGATTGGCAACCCGTCGGCGGTGGCGGCGGTGTTGGCACGATCGAACCACCCGCTCGGACTGGGAGTCGAATTCTCTTTCAGGAATCGCGTCGGCCGCTCATCGCTCAATTGAGAATTGAGTTTGGTGAGAGCTTCGTCGACCGCCTGGCGAACGCGTTCGCGGGAGAGGTTGATCTCATCGGCGATCTGCTTGAGGGTAAGGGGTTCGCAGCCGTCGAGACCGAAACGCATCTTGAGGACACGGGCCTCACGGTCGTCGATCCGGGCGAGCAACTGACGCAGCAAGTCGAGTTCCTCGGACTGGAAAATTCGTTCTTCCGGGGCGCCGGTGCGGCCGTCGGCGATGATGTCGCTCATCCCCTGCAGGCTTCGGCTGTTGTTGCCGTTGGATTCTTGCGAGGGTGTTTGAAACGCCTTGACGGCGCGGCGGATGATGCGGACTTTGCTCAACGGCAGGTCCATCGAACGGGCGATGTCGGCGAGCGTCGGGGTGATGCCGGTCTGGGCTTCAAACGTGCGGACGGCCACCTTCCACTTGGCGACCAGTTCCACCATATAAGCGGGAATATGGACGGGTTGAGCCGCGTTCACTAGGGCCCGCTTGATTGATTGTTTGATCCACCAAGATCCGTAGGTGCTGAAACGAGCGCCCTGCGCGGGATCAAACCCGTCGACCGCCCGCATAAGCCCGATGTTGCCTTCTTCGATAAGGTCCGCCAGGTGCAGGCCACGGTTCACATAGTTCTTGCCGATGGACACCACGAGGCGGAGGTTGGACCGGATCATCTCTTCGCGGGCGGCGGGGCAGTTGTCATTGATGATGGCCCAGCCGAGTTCGCGCTCGCGCTCGGCCGTGAGCAACGGGTAACGCTGAATATCGCGGATGTACTGTTGAAGGTCCGAGCGCGGGCCCTCTGATGCTACTGAAGCGCGGCGGGAACCGGAAGAACTTGCTGCTGGCATATGTCTCACTGCTCCTATGCACCTTGCCGGCGAGAACCGCCGTACCCCCGGTCACCGAAAACGGCTCGCGGCGGTCCCCACACCTCAACCACGCCGCGAAACCCGGATTGGCACCGGACTATCCGCCCGGAGCCCCGCCATGGTTTCATCGACTACGGAGAAATGCGCCATGAGGGAGGCCTCAGGAACGGATCGCCACACCAACAAGGTGACACAGAAATGACGAAACGCAAGGCGCGGACAAACTCTTTTTTAAGTTTTCTGACGATTCGCGTCCGTGCGACTTGAGTGCCCACACTCGGCCGGCCCGGAAAGGACCCGGATGGGCTTCTACACTAGCCTCGTCGGTCACGAAGTTCGAACGAAACACTATGGATCAAGACATATCACTCCTGTTGAACGATTGGCCCTACGAGTCCGGAAAAATCGTCGCGCGGACCGTCCGGGCGGCGGACGGCACCACAAAAATCCAAGTCAGGCTCGATCTCGGCATCATCCAGATGAACTCGGATGGCCGCCCCGACGGTGCCCGACCGTTCGGATTCGAGTCTGTTCTTGACTATCTGGAGGCCAAGGTCGAGCATCCCGAGGGAATGGACGCGGGCAGCGGCCCCGGCCCAGTGGAACCGCGAGATTCTTCGGATGGCGAGGAAGAGCCAGACATCGACTTCGCGGGTTCTGGCGGGTTTTCCCCCAATGACCACAAGGAAGAGGAGCCCGGAACGTTATCGGGCGACGAATGCCGGATGCTCCGCGAAGAGGCCGCGCAGTACTACCAGCGCTATCTCGCTCTTCTCACGCTCGAAGACTTTGGCCGCGTGATCCGTGACACCACGCGGAACCTTCGCGTCTTGGACCTGTGCCGCAAACACGCCAGTGAAGATGACGACCGAACCGTTCTGGAGCAGTTTCGGCCGTACATCACGATGGTCAGGTCGCGGGCGCTGGCCAGCCGTGCTTTGGCCGCCGACGAACCCAAAGCCGCGCTCCACGCGATCGATGAAGGGCTTGAGGCCTTGAAGCGATTCTTTGCGGACCATGGCCAAGCCGCGGCCTTTGATGAGTCCGACGAGGTGCGCATGCTCCGCTCCATGCGTGAGGCGCTGGTGCCCAAACTTCCTGTCAGTCAGAAGGCTGAGTTGAAGCAACGCCTGGCAAAGGCGATCGAGCAGGAGAACTATGAACTTGCGGCCATCCTGCGCGACGAACTGCGTCAACTGGGCGACGAAGCCCCAAAGGACCCGGCCAAGGATGCACCCAAGCCTTCGGTGGGTTGAGGCCTGCGCCACCGATGTCGTTCACGCCTCGACGGTTGCGGAATAGCGGCTCTTGAGTTTGGCGAGGACTTCTTTCTCCATCGCCTGGGCCGTTGCGATTTCTTCAACGGTCACGTGATCGGCGCCCAGTTGCTGGGCCCGGAAACTGCCGCTGAGAAAACTGGTTCTGGCCGCGATGAACGCCGTGGGGGCCATGGCCCGCACGGCCTCGCACGCGCGGAGCATGGCTTCGTCATCCGGAAAGGTGAGGATCACCGCATCGGCCCGGTGCACACCGGCCGATTCAAGGACCTCCGAATTCGTGACATCGCCGTAGACAATGCGACGGCCCCTCGCCGATTGCCGCTCGACGGTGGTGGTGTTGAGTTCGATGACGACATAAGGGATCCCCGCGACCTCGAAGCGGTCGGCGATGGAACGGCCCACCGGCCCGAACCCCGCGATGATGACATGCCCCGAGACCGAAGAATGGTCGGTGTTTTCTGGCGCCTCGTTGACGCCTTTACCACGGAACACCGGGCACATTGGAACGGCCTTCAGGCGGGCCGCCGCCGCGTGCGACGGGCCGATGACCAGCGACGTTGCGATGAGGGACAAGATGACAACGGTAATGCCGAGGCTTTGCTCGACTGCGGATAACCCGCCCGCCGCCGCGGCTGTTCCCAAGATGACGATCGTGAACTCGCCCGCGTTTCCGAGGTAGACGCCCGTCAGGAGCGCAGAGGGAGCCGAAACCCCGCCCGCCCAGGAGGTGAGCGAGATGAGGCCGGTCTTGAGGACCATGACGCCGAGCAACGCTCCCGTCACGACCCAGAAGTGATCGACGAGCAGGCGAGGATCCACCGCGAGGCCGACGGCCGTGAAGAAGATCGCCATCAACAAATCGCGCAGCGGCGAAAGCAGGCCCGACAACTGGTAGCGATAGGGTGTGGACGCCAGCAAAAGTCCCGCGAGGAACGCGCCCATCTCGGGGCTGAAGCCGAGCAACTTGGTGCCGACGGCCGCCACCAAAGCAACCGAGGCTGAGACCACGAGCATGAGTTCGCCGGAACCGGACTTGGCCACCAGGTGCAGCAATCGCGGCAGCGCAAACCGCCCGACCGCCAGCATCACGATGACGCCGCCAAGCCCCTTGCCCGCCGCCGCAAGGAACTCCACCCACCCCGGCAGCGTGTTGCCATGGGCAGACCCCTCCTGCATTCCGCTTGCGAAGCGCGAGACGACCGGGACCAGTGCGAGGATCGCGACGCTCAGAACGTCCTGCGCGATCGAGATCCCCAGCCCTGTCCGTCCGTGCACGGATCGCATTTCCTTGCGCGACGACACCACGCGAACAAAGACCGCTGTCGAGGAAATAGAGCCCGCCATCGCCAGGAGCAGCGCCGCCGGGCCTGCCACACCAAAGAGCCGGAGTCCGAACCACGCCAACGGCACAAAGGCCACCGTTGTGACGATACCGATCCCGAGGAAATGCACCATGCCCCGCTTGATGCTGGCCATATCCAAGTGCAGGCCGATGCCGAACATCAGAAGGATGACGGCCAGGCTCGATATCTGCTCGATGCGGGGAGAATCCTGCACGAACCCCAGCGCATGCGGCCCCACGAGCACGCCCGCGAGAAGGAAGCCCGGGATGGATTCGAGCCGGAACCGCTGGAAGAGAGCCGCGACGAGCGCAGCCGATGCGAAGATGACCATCAGGTCGATCGCAAAGCCAACCGTGGCGGCATCGGTCGATGCAAGAACAAGTGGGAGATTCATCGCGGGTATCAGGGTACGGCCGGAGCGTCGTCGAGGCGCGCCGTGGGACTGTTCGCGCCGGCGACCCTCCATCGCTGCACTAACACCGCGAGCAGTGTGACATCGGCAGGAGTGAGCCCTTCCAGCCGCGACGCCTGGCCAAGTGTGGAAGGCCGATAGCGCTGGAGCGATTGCCGGGCCTCGTTGCGGAGGTGGGTGAACGTGCGATAGTCGACGTCCGCGGGGATGGTGCGCGATTCCATTTCCGCGGAGCGTTTGACATCGGCCCGCTGCCGTTCGATGTAGACGCCGTAACGCTTCTCGGCCACCGCCGTGTTCCACGTCGAACGCGGGATCGCCGCCAAGTCTGGGCGTTCAACACGGATGCGATCGACGATCGCTTCGGGTTCGGCGTCGTGGGCACGCAGCATGACCGAGGCGGAGCGGCCGTCAAATCGGAGTGTTTCGAGTTCGGTAGAGAGTCGGGCGAGATCCGCCTCGCGGGACTCAATCAGGGCCCGCCGCGCTGCCCCGAGAGCGTGATGGGCCAACAGGCCCAAACCGTCGGCCATGCGGGTGAGCCGGTCCGGGGCGTTGTCGCTCCGCAACATCAACCGGTGCTCGGCCCGGCTGGTGAACATGCGATACGGCTCCACGGGGGTCTTGGTCACGAGATCATCCATGAGCACACCGATGTACGCCTGGTCGCGGCCCACCACCCACTCGGGTTGCCCGTGTACGAACTTAACCGCGTTGACGCCCGCCACCAAGCCCTGCGCGGCGGCCTCTTCATAGCCGCTGGTGCCATTGATCTGCCCGGCCAAGAAGAGGCCCGCCACCGAGCGCGTCATGCCGGTGGCGAAGATCTGATGCGGCCGCACCATGTCATATTCAACCGCATACCCGTACCGCAGAATTTCGGCTCGTTCGCATCCCGGCATCATGCGGACTACAGCGTCCTGCACATCCGGCGGCAGACTGGTGCTGACACCGTTCACATACACCCAGTCGTCCCTCAGGCTTTCAGGCTCCAGGAACACCCCGTGCGATTCGCGTTCCGCGAAACGAACGACCTTGTCTTCAATCGAGGGGCAATAGCGCGGGCCCGTGCTCTCGATCTGCCCGCTGTACATCGGCGCTCGGTGCAGATTCTCACGGATCAACGCGTGGATCTCGGGCGTCGTGCTCGTCTGGCGACACTCCACCTGCGGCAACACCGGAAACTTCGTCACGCTCTCGGCCCCGCCACACTCGACGCCCAACCCGCCCAATCCGCCCAACCCGCTCAGACCGCTGAACGGCAAGGGCGGCGCATCTCCCCACTGGGCCGGCAGCGCATCCCAATCGATGCCGCCCCGCCGAATCCGCGGCGGCGTTCCCGTCTTCAGCCGCCCGAGTTCAAACCCCAAGGCCCTGAGCGACGCCGAAATCCCCACCGCCGAAGCCTCGCCGAAGCGCCCACCCTCGGACTTGGTTTCGCCCGAGTGCATCAAGGCCCGCATGAATGTGCCGGTCGTCAGCACTACCGCCTCGGCCTCGATGCAGCGTGACTCCCCCAGCGCCGAACGGATGACCACGCCGCGGACACGCCCGCCGTTGGCAAGAATCTCCTCGACACTCCCGGCGACCACCTCGATCTCGGGGCGTGACGCAATCATCCGCTGCACGACTTCCGCGTAGGCGTGCTTGTCGCACTGGGCCCGCGGCCCGTGCACGGCCGGCCCCTTGCTGGTGTTCAACACGCGAAACTGGATGCCGGTGGCATCCGTCGCCAGCCCCATGACACCGCCGAGTGCATCGATCTCGCGCACCAACTGACCCTTGGCCAACCCCCCGATCGCGGGGTTGCACGACATCACACCGATTTTCGTCGGGTCCATCGTGACGAGCGCAACACTCGCGCCTTCACCCGGGCCGACCGGGCAGAGGTTCGCTACGGCCCACGCGGCCTCAACGCCCGCGTGCCCGCCGCCGATCACGATGATCCGAGGTCGTTGCTGATTCACGCATGGATCGTATTCGATCGGAAGCGTGGGGCTGCGGGACAACGGCGGAGTGTGTCCAAAAAACAAGGCCCGCAGATAGCGGGCCTTGGGATCTGGACATGTAAACCACCTGCGCCGACGACTCAGTTCAGCGACAGGCTCTCGTGCATCGCTCGGCTCAACGACTGAACCAAGTGGACGTCGGGAGAGACGCCGCCGTACTGCGCAGCACCTTGGCCCGCGGCCTTGCTGGCCGAAGCGCCCTTGCCAGAGTTGGCGGAGCCCTGCTGACTCATCTGCTCGGCGAGGGCCTGCTGGGCCTCGAGCGCTTCACGGTTGCCCAAGAAGTTTGCTTCGAGTTGCAGGCGGATCTTTTCCATCGCCTTGTTCTGAATCTGCCGGACGCGCTCCTTCGTGACGCCGATGATCTGGCCGACCTGCTCCAGGGTCATAGGCTTCTCGATCTCACCCGCCTCAAGGCCGAAGCGGTGTTCGATCACCGTGCGTTCCACATCGCTGAGGTCGGCCCGGTTCTCCATGACGATCCGCTTCACTTCTTCCGCGGCATCCTTCTCGAACGTCGAACGCTTGGTCTCAAGGAAGTTGGACTTCTCGAGTTTGGGATCAAAGTCCGTCGGGAATCGCTGGCGATACTTGCTGAGTTTCATGCCCTGACGGCTGAAGGCCTTGAGAATGGCTCGACAGGCGTAGGTGGAGAATTTGTAGCCGCGGCCAGCATCGAACTTGTCGACCGCGCGGAGGAGAGCCATGTTGCCCTCGCTCACGAGGTCCGCGAAATCGACCTCGCTCATGCGAGTGCGCTTGGCCATGGCCAAGACGAGCGCCAGGTTGGTCTCCGCGATCTGTTCACGGATGCGGTCGGAAATGCGGTACCACTGCAGAACTTCCTGCGCCTGCTCGGGCGAAGGCTGCTTGCTGTCTCCGCTCCACACATCCTTCTGGATGCGCTGGATACGGAAGCGGGCATAGTTGAACTGGTGGAACAGGATCTTTTCCTGAGCACCGGTGAGGATCACCTGCTGGGCGCTCTTGACGGTGCGATTTCGCGCCGTCGAGAGGTCGTCCATCACCGGGTGATACCACGTGGTATCGGGCTTGGGGATCTCACCGCCCTTGGAGTAGATTCGTTCCTCGGCACCTTCTTCCTCAAACTCCGGGCTGGGGATGAAGTCCTGCTCGCACGACATGATCTGGACGAGCAACTGCTCATCTTCGCGGCTCAGGCGGCGGCGAACCGAGGCCTTGCCAGTCTTGGCGCTGGTGGTGGACGTGGCCTCGGTGGCGACACCGGCGCGGCTGCGCCGACGGACCTGCTCAAGGGGGCTCACGTTTCGTTTGGTGACACTGTCTCGCATCGTCGTCCTTGCTCCGTTCCCGAGCGGGGCTGTCGCCGCCGCTTGTGAGGAGAGGGGCGTCTTCGACCCCGTCCTTTTTGCCTTCGTTCCCGGGACCCCATCGGCACCGGTCTTTGAATTCGCACTGCTCCGCATGGAACCACCCTTCACTCAACCGGGTCTTATGGAATCGGCAATGCCGACGCCGCTTGACCTGCACCGGGGAGCCGCTCGGATCAATGAAAATCCGACCGAATCCGAACGAGTTAGACCCACCCACGACGAGTCCCGAACCCAAGCGCCTCCCGCTCTTTGAGAGAGGCACAAAAAGCCCGAAACTGTCACGCCCAATCTTGAACAACTCGTATGAACTCGCTGGACCTCTTCCGTGAGATCCCGGCTCCGAGAGAACGCCTGTGTCCTGTGTTAAGTTTGTGTTCGGAATCGCTGACAATGCAGGTCCGAGAACACCTTAAAGGACTGGCCTTCCCCTGAGTCCATCATACGTTCCAAACCTCCGACTGTTCCCCGCAAACCACCGAAAAACGCTTCAATTCTTGCTGAAACCCGTTCCAGATGCGTCCCGGCAAGTCCGGTACGCTCCGACCGCTCGTCCCAATCGGCTTATCCCGTCCAAGCGCCTGTCGCCTTCACACAACCTCCACACACCCTCCACACAATCGCCTTGATTCTCGGACCGACTCGTGGTACGGTTCGGGTTTGGATTCACGCGGTCCAACCTCCGCACCATACCATGAAACCCGGAGGCCCAAAAGGGTCTTCACCCGTTTTGAACACCGTTTCCACAATGTGTTCAAATTTTC
>Ga0105049_10007253_pt1 | contig 12876 bp, 6 predicted proteins | sample MAT06_FD_78087 | JGI IMG/M metagenome (GOLD analysis project Ga0105049, IMG submission 78087) | Freshwater microbial communities from Lake Fryxell liftoff mats and glacier meltwater in Antarctica - MAT-06 | ecosystem: Environmental > Aquatic > Freshwater > Ice > Liftoff microbial mat | place...
GCTTCCCGATGATGGCCAAGGTGCAGGTCAACGGTGTGCAGGCCCACCCGCTGTGGAAGTGGCTGAAGGCGCAGGCGCCGGGCTTGCTCGGCACCGAGGGCATCAAGTGGAACTTCACCAAGTTCCTCGTCGGCAAAGACGGGAAAGTGATCAAGCGCTACGCGCCGACCGACACGCCGGCATCGATCACCAAAGATATCGAACAGGCGCTGGCTGCATGAGCGGCGTCTTCGGCCACCTGGAACCCTACGCGGGCGATCCGATCCTCGGCCTCAACGACGCCTTCCAGAGAGACCCGCGGCCGGGCAAGATCAACCTGTCGATCGGCATCTACTTCGACGACGCCGGCCGCATCCCGCTGCTGGACTGCGTGCATCAGGCCGAAGCGGCGCTGCTGGCCGAACGCCGTGCCAAGCCTTACCTGCCGATCGAGGGCGCACCGGCGATGCGCGCCGCGGTGCAGGCGCTGCTCTTCGGCGCCGACCACCCGGCGCTGGCCGCCGGCCGCGTGGTGACGCTGCAGACCGTGGGCTCCTCGGGCGGGCTGAAGGTCGGTGCCGACTTCATCCACCGCTGGCTGCCGGGCAGCGCCGTGTGGGTCAGCGACCCGAGCTGGGACAACCACCGCGCGATGTTCGAAGGCGCCGGCATCGCGGTGCACTCCTATCCGTACTACGACGCCGCCACCGGCGGCCTGCGCTTCGAGGCGATGTGCGAGGCGCTGGCGACGCTGCCGTATGGCAGCGTGGTGCTGCTGCACGCCTGCTGCCACAACCCGACCGGCGTCGACCTCACGCCGACGCAGTGGCTGCATCTACTGCCGCTGTTGCGCGAGCGTGGCCTGATGCCCTATCTCGACCTGGCCTACCAGGGCTACGGCGAGGGCATCGAGGCCGACGTCTATGCGGTGCGACTGCTGGCCGACGCCGGGCTGACCTTCTTCGTCGCCAACTCGTTTTCCAAGAGCATGGGCCTGTACGGCGAGCGCGCCGGCGCGCTCAGCGTGGTGTGCGCCGACGCCGCCGAGGCGGCGCTGGTGCTCGGCCAGATGCAGGCCACCGTGCGCCGCAACTACTCGAGCCCGGCGATCCACGCGGCCGGCGTCGTCGCCAAGGTGCTCACCGAGCCGGCCTTGCGCAGCGCCTGGGAGGCCGACGTCGCGGCGATGCGCGAGCGCATCCTGGCCATGCGCCGGCAACTGCACGCGGTGCTGGGCGCGCGCCTGCCGGGGCGCGACTTCGGCTACTTCCTCAGCCAGCGCGGCATGTTCAGCTACACCGGACTGAGTGCCGCGCAGGTCGACCGACTGCGCGAGCAGTTCGCGGTCTACCTGGTGCGCTCGGGACGCATGTGCGTGGCCGGGCTCAATACCGGCAACGTCGAGCGCACGGCCGAGGCCATGGCCGAAGTGCTGGGCGGCTGACCGCGGCCGTCGATCACCGTGCGGCCGTACTGGCGCGCTTGCAGGACCGGCGCGCGCACGCCGACGAGCGCAGCCCAGTCCTGCAGTTGTTCGCCGCTGCAATCCCAGTCGCGGCCGAAGCGCTCGGGGCCTTCGGTGCACATCAGCATCGCCAGCCGCGCAGCCGGCGCGTGGCCGGCATCAGCCAGCGCGGCCAGCCGCCCATAGGCTTCGGGCAGGCGGCCTTCGCGCAGAGAGCGCAGGGCGCCGGCGTGCAGGCGCTCTGCCAGGCCGGTCTCGGCGCGGGCGGGTACCGGCGTCTGGGTCAGAACGATGGTGGCCAGGACCAAGGTGGCCAGATGGCTGAGCGTTTTCACGACGTTCTCCAGGGGGTTCACCCGGAAGTACGTCGCCACTCAGCGTTTCAGGACATCGCGCGCCCTGGCCTCGGTCTCAGAACTCGGCCGTCAGAACTCGTAACGCGCCGTCACCTGCAGCGCCCAGGCCGACTCGCCGCGGAAGTTCTTGGTCGTGAACTCGAACGGGTCGTTGACCGAATAGATCATCTTGCCGTCCTGCGTGCCGGCGTAGTTGATCCAGCGCCGCGTGAAGCCGCCGTTCCCGTCGTTGAAGGTCATCTCGTCGATGCGGCCCCAGCGCTTGTTCAGCAGATTGCCGAAGTTCAGGATGTCCAGCGACAGCACGCCCTTGTGCTTGCTGCTGAAGCCCGGCACTTCCTGGCTGATGCGCATGTCGATGTTGTTGGTGAAGCGCCCTTCCTCGCTGTTGCGCCCGACGACCTCACCGCGTGCCTTGCTCAGCGAATCGCTGGCGTCGACGATCTGCCAGAACTTCGTCTCGGCAGCCGCCGACGAGGCGGCCACGGTCTGCCCCGGCAGGCGGAACAGCACCTGGCCCGAACCCGGCGCCGAAGGCACGTACAGCAGGTCGTTGCCCTGCACGCCGTCGCCGTTCATGTCGTTGTTGAAGGACCAGCTGTAGGGCCGGCCGGCGCGGCCTTCGTAGAACATGCCGACCGTGGTGCGGTAGGTGCCGATGAAGGCGCGGCTCCAGTTGGCGGACAGGTTGATGCGGTTGCGGATCAGCGTCTGCGAAGGCGCCAAAGCCTGCTCGTTCGGGTTGTAGTTGGCGCGGTTGGCCCACTGCGAGTTCGAGGTCGACGAGGTCAGCGGGCTGACCTCGGTCGAGTTGGTGCGGGTGATGGCCGCACTCCAGTTCAGACCCCACTGGCGCACGTTCTGCTGCAGTTGCAGGGTGAGCGCGTTGCCCTCACCCTCGGTGGTCTTCTCGGCCACCAGCACGTTGGCAAAGTTGCGGTTCTGCAGGAAGCGCGAGGTCGGGCGCTGCTCGGCATTGGCCGCGTTGGTGGCGCAGGCGCCGGCGGTCAGCGGGGCTGCGTTGCCGTCCCAGCAGGCGGGGTTGCGGCCGCCGGCGTTCCAGAACACCTGGCGGCCGTCGGGTCCGGTGGACGTCGGGTTGCCCAGGTTCAGGTGGCGGTAGCTCAGACCCTGCTTCGTGCGCGTGTAGAGCCACTCGGCACCGGCGGTGAAGCCGTTGGGCAGCTCGGCGTCGAACGCCAGGTTGAGCTTCCACACCGCTGGTTGGCTGGCACCGGGGGCGAGGAAGTCCACGTTGGCCGATGGCGGCACGCCGGCGATTGCGGCCGGGTTGTCGATGTTGGCCGTGAACAGACCCGGCGGGCAGCGCAGCGCCGCGGTCGGCGAGCAGGTGACGTCGTTGATCACCATGCCGGTGTTCTGGTACGGGTTGATCAGCCAGACCGAAGCCGCACTGCCCTGGAACAGGCCAAAGCCGCCGCGCAGCTGCGAGCTGCGTCCGTCCACCTGCGCCAGCCGGTAGTTGAAGCCGAAGCGTGGCTGCACCAGCTGCTTGCCGTCCAGCGTATTGCGGTTGTCCAGGCCGAAGGCGGCCTCGGCGGCGGCGTTGTAGACCGGCGCGCTGCTCGCGCCCAGCGTGTCGACGCGCACGCCGGCCATGACCGAGAGCTGGCGGTTGATGGTCCAGCTGTCCTGCACGAAGAGGCCCAGGTTGCTGAACGAGGTGACACCGGCGGCGTCGATCAGGCCGAAGCCCGCGCGCGGCAGTTGCACCTGGTAGCCGGTGGGGTTGTTGGCAGTGAACAGCGCCACCGGGTCCGGGCCCTCGAAGGTGTACTGGCCCCAGGCCCGGCGCACGAAGGCGTTGAAGATGTCGTTCTTCTCGTTGTCGAGGCCGAACTTCAGCTCATGCGCACCGAGCGACCAGTTGGCCGCCGCGTAGGCGTTGGTGGTGGCGGTCTCGATTCGGTTGAACTGCCGTGTCTCTTCGGTGCCGAAGCGCAGCGTGCGGTTGCCGGTGGTGGTGCCGGCCGGGGCGGGGGAGGTGAAGACCAGCTGCACCTCAGGCAGGCGGCTGTTGAGGATCGGCTCGCTGGTGTAGTCGCGTTTGGACAGCTTGAACTCGGTCGAGAAGCGGTCGGTCCAGTCAGAGAACAACTGCGCGACCGTCGACTCCAACGTCTTGGCGGTGACGAAGTTGCGTGAAGACAAAGAGAAGCTGTTGGCCGAGTAACCGGGGAAGATCGGGTTGGCCTCCTCGGTCTTGGTGTAGCGCAGGTTGGCGCGGTGACGCTCGCTGATGTTCCAGTCGAGTTTGAGCAGCGTGTCCGTCACGCTGATGTCGGTGTTGGTGATGCTGAAGTCGCCGATCTCCAGGCCTTTGGCGCGTGCGGCCGCCTGTGCCGCGGCAACCTGCTCGGCGGTGATGCCCACGTCCGACAGGCCGGCGCCGATGGGCCCGAAGGTGGGTGCGTTGCGGCTGCTGGAGAGCTTTTCCTGGCTGACGAAGAAGAACAGCTTGTCCTTGATGACCGGGCCACCGAGCACGAAACCGGCGGTGCTGTCTTCGAACGGCGTGGGGGTGACGAAACGGTCGGGGCGACGGAAGAAGCGGTCGCCGACCATCGACTCGTTGCGGAAGACGTAGTAAACGCTGCCCTTGAACTCGTTGGTGCCGCTCTTGGTGACGGCGTTGATGTTGGCGCCTGTGTAGCCCTGCTGCGTGACGTCGTAGTTGGAGATGTTGACCTGCACCGCCTGGATGGCGTCGATCGAGATCGGCTGCTTGATCGTGGGCAGGTTGTTGGCCTCGATGCCGAAGGTGTCGTTGATGCGCACGCCGTCGACGGTGATCGAGTTGTAGCGCGAGTTCTGGCCGGCGGCCGAAATCTCGCCGCGGTCCTTCTCGGTCTGCGACAGGCGCGGATCCAGCCTTGCGATGTCCTGCAGACTGCGCGCGATCGAGGGCAGCGCGGCCAGCTCGCGGCTGCCGATGCTGGTGCCGGCGCCCATCGCCGAGCGGTCGAGCGGCGTGGCAGCGCGGCCGGTGACGACGATGGTCGCGGCCTGTGTGGCCAGGCGAAGGTCGAGGCTGGTGGTCTCGGCCAGCAGCAGGAAGACATCGTCGCGCACTTCGCTGCGGCCGGCCTGCATGGCGGTGATGCGGTAGGGGCCGCCGACGCGCAGGCCGCGCGCCACGTAGCGGCCGCCGGCGTCGGTGGTCACGGTGTTGGCCGAACCCGACTCACGGTGCAGGATGGTCACGGTGGCGCCGGCGACCGGCGCGCCGTCGCTGGCCGTCACGCGGCCGCCCAGCGCAGCCGTGGTGTTCTGCGCCAGCGCGGGCATCGCCGCAGCGGCAACCGCCGCCACGGCAAGGCTTATGAGCGTGCGGCCGAAGCCAGGCACCAGGGGTTGCAGCATGGAAGGGCTCCTCAGGAATCGGTGGGGCTGCACGTCGGGGGCGTTCAGCAGACAGTCCGGAAATCAAGACAAGGCAGCAATTCCCGTGCCCTGTCAGCACAGTACGACACCTGCCGCCGGATCAGGATTCTTCAGCGGCACGGTGACCAGGCACCGCGTTCCTTCTCGCACCGTCGCGGCGGCGCAACGCGCACCGAGACGGTGCGCGTTGCGCGGTTCTATTCGCCGAGCGTGATGCGCGGCGTCGCAATCGGTGCGGGACCGCTCTGCAACCAGGTCACCAGCGCGTCGAGGTCGAGTTCACCGCCCAGCCGCTCGCGGCCGTTGCGCAGCACGCCAAAGCCGTCGCCGCCATCGGCCATGAAACTGTTCACCGTCAGCCGCACGCGCTGATCCGGCGCAACCGGCTGGCCGGCCAGGCGCAGGTCCTGCACGCGCTGGCCGAAGGGCGCGCTGGCGACCCAGCGGTAGCTCAGCGAGGCCGAGGGAATCAGCAGCGTCGGCCGCTCGCGGCCGGGGGGCTGCTGGCTCTCCAGCAGATTGCGGAACTCGGCACCGGTGAGCGTCATGACGACCAGGCTGTTGCCGAAGGGCTGCACGGTGAACACGTCGCCGTAGGTCACCGGGCAGGGCGGCGTACCGCGGCAGGCCAGATCCGAGCGCACGCCGCCGGGGTTCATCAGCGCGAGCATCGAGCCGCCCCGGTCGGGCGCGCGCGTGGCCATCCACTGCGCGTCGGCGATCAGGCGCGCGGCCGAGGAATCACTGCGGCCGGTGCGGTCAAAGCCGCCGACGATGCGTGCCACCTCGCGTGAGGCGATCGGTGCCGCAGCGCGCGCGTAAGCGGCCACGCGCTCGGCCACCGCCGCGTCGGGCACGGCGCGTTCGAGCACGGCGCGCCAGGGTGCCGGCTCGGCGGCCAGCACGGCGGCGCGCAGCGCGGGCTCGGTGCTGGCATTCAGCACCGGCAGGTTGCGGTGCAGGGTGCGGCTGCGGTCGACGTCGCCGGTCTTCGGGTCGAGCACCAGATCGACCACCGACAGGCCCCGGCCGAGGGCCGTGGCCTGCATCACCGGGCGCCCGCCGAGCAGGCAGTTGTAGCCCTGGTGGCTGTGGGCAGAGAAGACCACGTCGACGGCGGGCGAGAGCCGGCGCACGATGTCGAAGATCGGCCCTCGCGCATTCGGGCAGTCGTTGTTGTTCCAGTCCAGCGGCTGCCCGGGCTCGCCGGTGTTGCCGCCTTCGTGGATCAGCACGACGATGGCCTGCACGCCCTGGCGCTGCAACTCGGCGGCGGCGCGGTTGATGGCGCCGGCCTCTTCGGTGAAGCGCAGGCCGGCGACACCGCTGGGCACGACGATGGTGGGCGTGGACTCGGTCACGGCGCCGATGAAGCCGACCTTGATGCCGCCGATCTCGCGCACGGTGGCGGGCGGGAACAGCGTGCCGCCGGCGACCCGCTCGACGTTGGCGGCGACGGTGACGAAGCGTGCGCCGCGGTAGGGCTCGAGCGCGCACGAGACGGTGTTCGACTTCGGGTCGTTGGCGGCGCAGCCGCCGCCGAGCACGCGCAGGTACTCTGCCGTGCCGGCGTCGAACTCATGGTTGCCCGGCGCGGCGATGTCCACGCCGATGCGGTTGGCGATGTCGATCGTCGACTCATGGCGGAACAGAGCCGAAATGAGCGGCGTGCCGCCGATCATGTCGCCGCTGGAGACGACCAGGCTGTTCGACGCGCTGGCGCGCAGCGCGGTCACGGTGCCGGCGATCGCCGCTGCGCCACCGGTGGCCAGCCGCGCGGCGCGGCCGGGTTGCGCCGGGTCGGGCCAGCCGAGCACCAGGCCGGTGGATTCGAGGTTGCCGTGGAAGTCGTTGAGCGCGATCAGGCGCAGCGTCACCGGCTCGCGCGGGGCAACGCTGGCGCAGCCGGCGAGCGCGAACAGGGCAATGCCGAGCAGCGCGAGGGAACGGATGGGGGTCCGGGTGGGGTTCATGACGGCTCCTGGCAGCATCGAAAATTATGCGGTGCAGTCAGGACGGGCCAAAAAAAGCCGCCCCGAAGGACGGCCGAGACTGCCATGCGCCGCAGCGCGGCGGCTGCCGGTCGTCAGTTGACCACGTAGACCACCGCGCTGCGCGGCGGCACCGTGAAGGCGCCGCTGGCCGCGTTGTAGCGCGCGTCGTTGGCCGCGCGCTTGTCGGTCGCGGTGGCGGCGGACTGCACCGGGTGCAGCACGAAGGCCTTGCCCTTCAAGGCGTCGATGGTCACGCTCTGCGCCACCTTGTCGACATTGACCAGATAGATCATCTCGCGGAAGTTGGCCCCGGCGTAACCCGCGCCGTTCATGTGCCCGGCCAGTACCGTGGGCACCTGCGCCGGCCCGGTGTTGTGGAAGGTCAGGCGGCTCTTGATGTCGGCGGCGCTGCGCATCCTGAACAGCGTCGAGCTGGAGCGGATCTTCAGCAGGTCACGGAAGGCGTCGCGAGTCCAGGCGATCTCGTTGCCGGTGGGATTGATCGCCGCATTCGCCAGCAGCGGGCGCATCTGCGGCCAGTTGCTGCCGTTGTCGGCCTCGGGCGGCAGGCCGGTGCCGAAGTAGTTCTCGTTGTAGGTCCAGTCGATGCGGTTGAACCAGTCGCCCGAGTTGTAGCTGTTGCGGTCCATGCTCTTGCTGCGCAGCGTGTCGATGCCGGCGTGGTAGTAGGCCACGCCCTGGCTGAAGGCATTGATCGCGGCGCCGAGGATCTGCACCCGCGCGCGGTCGTCCCGGCTCGTGCCTGCAGGCAGCTTGTAGGCGTTGTTGTCGAACAGCGTCTGGTTGTCGTGGTTCTCGACGTAGTTCACCACCTCCGCCGGGTCGGTCACGTAGCCGGCCGGCTGGCCGTTGTAGTTGACGTCCTCGAGCTTGAGGCGCGCGTCCCAGTGGGTGTGCACGACGTAGTCGCGGATCGAGCCGGCCAGACCCACCTTGATCACGTCGGCGGCATACATCAGATCGTTCTTGGAACGGCCGGCACCCTTGGCGTTGGGGTCGAAGAACAGGCCGTTGATGTAGCCCTGGTTGGCGATCAGGCTGTCGCCGCTGTCGAAGGGCCCGCCGCCGCGCACGAAGTCGCGCGCACGGTCGCTGAAGGTGCCGATGCCGCTGCCGTTGAGCGACAGCTGGCTGGCCTGCACGAAGCGCTTGCCGTTCTCGACCTCGCCGAAGTTCCAGCCTTCGCCCAGCAGCTGCACGTTGCGGCCGACCGCGGCGTTGACCACCGTGCGCAACTTCTCCATCACGGCGCGCGGCTGGTGCCCCATCAGGTCGAAGCGGAAGGAGGCGATCTTGTATTCCTTCGCCCACAGCACCGCGGAGTCGATCATGAGCTTGCCCATCATCAGGTTCTCGGTGGCGGTGTTGTCGCAGCAGGTGCTCTTCTCGACGCCGCCGCTGTCGTTCAGGCGGTGGTAGTAGCCCGGCACCACGCGGTCGAGCACCGACTTGTCGTTCTGCCCCGAGGCGGTGGTGTGGTTGTAGACCACGTCCATGCCCACGCGCAGACCCAGCTTGTGCAGGCCCATGACCATCGAGCGCAATTCGATGATGCGTCTGGCGCCGTCGGCGGCCGAAGAGGCGTAGCTGCCCTCGGGCGCGTTGAAGTGCCAGGGGTCGTAGCCCCAGTTGAAGCAGTCGGCATCCCTGACCGCGTTGACGGCCGCCTGCTGGTCGGTGCCGTCGGCGGCGCCGCCGGTGGCCACCGCCGTGCAGTTGCCCTCGGGCACGGTCGCGATATCGAATACCGGCAGCATGTGCACGTCGGTCACGCCGGCGTCGGCCAGGCCCTTGAGGTGCTTCATGCCGTCGGACTCCATCTCTCCGAAAGCCAGGTACTTGCCGCGGTTGGCGGTGGAGACGCTGCGGTCGTTGGCCGAGAAGTCGCGCACGTGCAGTTCGTAGATCACCATGTCCACCTGGCTGGCCACCTTGGCCGGCACGGCGCTGGCGTCCCAGCCCTCGGGCTTGAGCGCGGCCGAGGACATGTCGGCCACATAACTGCGCTGCGAGTCGGTGCTCAGGCTGACCGAGTAGGGGTCGGTGACCAGGTTGCGCACCAGGCCGACGCCGCGCACGAACACCTCCACCACATAGCGGTAGTAGCTGCCGGAGAGGTCGCCGGTCTGGCTGGATGTCCACACGCCGGTGGCGGCATCGAAAGTCATCGCGTCGACGCCGCTGGCGCGGGCCGCACCGTCGGCATAGCGGCACAGCGAGACCTTCTGCGCCGTCGGCGCCCACAGCTTGAAGCCGGTGTTGCCGGACCTGACCGCGGCGCCCAGGTCGGCCACGCCGTCGGCCGCGGCATACAGGTCGTCCAGCGCGCCGGCCACCTGCGCGGTGGTGGCGTTCTGCACTTCGCCCGCGGCGTTCTCCTGCACCAGCACCAGCTGGCTCTTGTGCAGCGCGGCCAGCCGCGTGAGGTCGGCCGCGCGCACGGCCAGCACCACGCCGGCCGGCACGTACTTGAAGCGGGTGGCGGCCGCGCTGGGGACGGCACCGCCGAAGACATCGAGCGTGACCGAGCCGTCGGCGCCCGACACCGCACTGTCCTTGGCCGCCTTGATCTGCCCGCCGGCCGCGTGGTAAATCTTGAAGATGCCGCCCGAATCGACCTTCGGGTACTGGACCAGGCTGCGCGTGAGCCAGTAGGCGCGTGCATCGGTGGTCGAGGCGAGGCGTGAATCGGGGAATGCGGTGTAGACGGTCGGGTCACCCTGGACCAGCCAGACCTCGCCCACCTGGTTGTTGATCTTCAGCGCCGTGTAGGTGACGAAGACGTTGTCGTTGCGCCCGTCCTTGTCGTTGGGGTCGCCGCCCGGCGGTTTGCCGTGGATGATGAACTCCACGCCCTTGCGCGTGGCGTCGTCCTTCGGGTTGAGCACCGGGATGTCGAACACCACCTCGCCGCTGCCGCTGGCGAAGTTGTTGAAGTCGGCGAATGCCAGCGCGTTGGTCCACTGGTCGATGCGCCCGCGCACGTCGGCGCGCAGGCCGTTCACATCCAGGCCGCTGGAACCCCAGATGTGCACGCCCCAGTTGCTGTACTGGTTGTCGAAGCGCTTGTAGTGCACACGCACGGTGGTGATGTCGGGCACCGAGGCGCCCTGCGGATTGCTGGTGTAGTTGGTCTTGTCGCCCGCGAGCTTCCAGATGCTGGCGCCGTCCGCCACACGCCAGAACTGCTGCTGGTCGTTGTTGGCGCCGCTCCAGCCCGAGGGTTCGCGCGTGCCGCCGCCATCCTTGACCATGATGAAGTTGAAGCTCTCGCTGGTGACCGGCACATCCCAGTACTTGCCGAAGGCGTCGTCGCCGGTGGGCACCTTGCCGGGCCAGCCGCCGAGCACTTCACCTGGCGCGTTGTAGGCGTACAGAGTCCAGCCGGCGTAGTTGGCGTCGGCGCGGTTGTAGTGGATGCGCACACCGCTGCTGCTGCCGCCGCTGCCACCGCCGCCGGCGGCCTGCGCGGGCACCGCCGCCAGCACCGCCTTCAGGTCGGTCGCGTTGCAGATGTCCAGCGGGCTCGCCTGCCCCACCACGTCGACGCTGCCGCCGCCGCAGGCGGACAGCACAGCCAGAGCGCCGGCCATCAAGACCGTCGCGGCCGCGCGCCGCCATTGAGTGAAGAAGGAAATGTGCATCGCGAGTCTCCGTCCCTGGTTTTGCCTGGGATGCTGATGAAGTAAAGCTACATGATCAATCCCGGGCTTTCCCGAAGCAATGGCCGTGCGCGCGGTTCGTGGGGATGGTTCAAGTTGTCGGAAGGGTGTAATCAGACTACATTGACAAAACACAAGTAGCCGAGTTCGCGCGCATGTTCAGCCCCGCTTCGCCCTGGCGTCGATTCGTCCTCTTGCTCGGCGCCCTGATCGCGGTTGGCTGCGGCGGCGGCGGCGGCGGCGCAGCGGCCGTGACGCCCACACCCGCGGCCGGCAACGACCCGGCGCTGCCCTCGGTGGACGTCGGCGCGGTGGCCGCGCGCGACGCCGGCAGCCCGCTGGCCGCCGACTGGCAGCGCGGGGCCTTTGCGCAGATCTTCGTGCGCAGCTACCAGGACAAGGACGGCGACGGCATCGGCGACCTGCGCGGGCTGATCGACCGCCTGGACTATCTGCGCGACCTGGGCATCACCGGGCTGTGGCTGATGCCGGTATTCACCAGCCAGGACAAGGACCACGGCTACGCGGTCTCGGACTACCGCGCGATCGAGCCGCAGTACGGCACGGCGGCCGACTTCGACGAGTTGCTGCGGCAGGCGCATGCGCGCGGCATCGGCGTCATCGTCGACTACGTGATGAACCACAGCGCGGCGCAGAACCCGGCCTTCGTCAACGCGCGCGCGGCGGCATCCAACAGCTTCCGCGACTGGTATGTCTGGCGGCAATTGGCGCCCAGCGGCTGGAGCATCTACGGCGGCAACCCCTGGCGCAGCAGCGCGACGGGCTCGTACTTCGCGCCCTTCTGGGACCAGATGCCCGACTTCAATCTGACCAACCCGGCCGTCGTGGCGTGGCACGCCGACAACCTGCGCTTCTGGCTCAACCGCGGCGTCGACGGCTTTCGCTTCGATGCCGTCGGCAACCTGGTCGAGAACGGCGCCAGCCAGTGGGAGAACCAGCCGCAGAACTACAACCTGATGCGCGACGTGCGCGGCCTGATGAACAACTATGCGCAGCGCTATCTGGTGTGCGAAGCGCCGGCCGACCCGAACGGCTTTCACGCCGCCTGCGGCAGCGCCTTCGCCTTCGGCCAGCAAAGCCGCATGATCGGCGCAGCGCGTGGCAACGAGGCCGACATCCAGGCGGTGGCGAACTACTTCCGCAGTGCCCCGGCCGGCGTGGCGACCTTCCTGTCCAACCACGACAGTTTCGCCGGCGACCGGCTGTGGAACCAGCTCGGCGGCAACCAGGCGCAGTACCGGCTGGCCGCCGCGACCTACCTGCTGCACCCGGGCACGCCCTTCATCTATTACGGCGAGGAGATCGGCATGGCGCGCGCCACCGGTCTCTCGGGCGACCCCGGGCTGCGCACGCCGATGAGCTGGACCAACGACGGCCGGACGGCCGGCTTCAGCAGCGCCAACCCCTATCGCGCGCTGTCGGCCAACGTCGGCGCGCAGAACGTGCAGGCGCAGGCAGCCGACCCGGCCTCGCTGCTCAACTTCTACAAGGCGATGCTGGCGCTGCGCAAGTCCAGCGCCGCACTGCGCACCGGCAGCTACGACAACGCCGTGGCGAGCGGGCAGACGCTGAGTTTTCAGCGCCGCCAGGGTAACGAGCGGGTGCTGGTGGTCATCAACTACGGCACCGCCACCATCACCGCCGCGCTGCAGAACCTGCCGGCCGGCGCGGCACTCGCATCGGCCTTCCCGGCCGGCGGCGACGCGCTGGCCGCCGATGCGCACGGCGCGGCCAGCCTGCTGCTGCCGGCGCAGTCGGTGCGGGTGTTCCGCGCGCCCTGACCGGGCCGCCGGCGCCCGCCCGAACGTCTCAGGCGGGGTGCAGCGCGGCGAAGGGCCCGCGCCCCGTCACCGCCGCGATCAGCCCCAGCACGCGGCCGGGCTCGGGGCCCACCATGCCCCAGTCGAAGCGCCAGCCCCAGTTGCCTGTGGCGGTGCCGGGCAGGTTCATGCGGTGCGCGTTGGGCAGGCCCA
>Ga0105049_10007254_pt1 | contig 12876 bp, 10 predicted proteins | sample MAT06_FD_78087 | JGI IMG/M metagenome (GOLD analysis project Ga0105049, IMG submission 78087) | Freshwater microbial communities from Lake Fryxell liftoff mats and glacier meltwater in Antarctica - MAT-06 | ecosystem: Environmental > Aquatic > Freshwater > Ice > Liftoff microbial mat | place...
CGCCCGAGCAGCGCGACCGAGATCCCGAGGAAGCCGGTGCCACGCCCGAGCCCCTCCTCGAACGCGTGCTTGTGCCCCATCACGAAGTTCGCGGCAGCGAGCCCGGCGAGAGCACCCGAGCCGGCCATCACCAGCGTGTGCACGCGCACGACGGAGATCCCGACCGAGCGCGCCGCGGCCGGATCCTGACCGACCGCGAGCCACGCGCGTCCCCACGTCGTGCGCGTGCGCAGGAACCACAACGCGATCACGGCGAGCACCGCGAGCACGAGCGCGGCATTCGCCGACGAGCCACCGAGCGGCAACTGCGGCAACTCCGCCCCCGGTGCGATCGCATCACCGCGCGTCGTGCCGCCGCGGAACAGGACCTCGTTGCCGATCCAGAGCGACACGCCGGCGACGATCGCGTTGAGCATGATCGACGTGATCACCTCGTGCGCACCGCGCGTCGCGCGCAGCCCGCCGATCGCCGCACCGACGAGCCCCCCCGCGGCCGCGGCCGCGGCGAGACAGCTCGGGATCGCGAGCACGCTCGGTGTGCCTACAGGCAGCGCCGCTCCCGTCACCGCGCACGCGAGCACGCCCGCACCGAGTTGCCCCTCGACGCCGATGTTGAACAACCCGGCATCGAGCGCGAGCGCGACGGCGAGCCCGCACAGCGCGAGCCCCGTCGCCTTGTACAGCACCTGGCCGAGCAGGTACGGATCACTCGCGGTGCGCTCGAGCATCGCCCACCACACGCGCCCGGGCGACACGCCAGCGGCGAGCATCAACACGCTGCCGATCGCGATCGAGCACAGCAGGGCGATCGCCGCGGCCTCGAGCTCGCGACGACCGTTCGAGCCCGGCCGGAGCAGCGCGATCATCCGCCGTCGAGCCTACTCCACTGAGCTAGAGTCCACGGGTGCGTCGGATCGCTGTCTTCGCCGTGCTCGCCGCCTGCAGCCGCAAGCCCTCGGAGCCGGAGACCTCCACGTGCACACGGCAATCGCGGTTGCCCCGCGCGCCGGCGAGACCACGCCAATGACCGGCGACACGCTGCTCGCCGCACTCGTCGCCACAAGCAGGACGTCTCCCTGCGCAAGAATCCGCGTGACATCAAACTTGCCGATGACGAGCTGCGCTTCCAGATCATCGACTTCTGCCAGCCGTGCGCGGACTGGGTGAAGGATCGAATGACGATGGAAGAGATGTTCCCGCTCGACCTCGACAACGCCCACACCGCTGTCTGCGTGGGCCTCCGCGGGGACAGTCTTCACTTGTGACACTTAGCGTGCCTAACTGCTGAAGATGACGCGTGGCGAAAGGGACGGTGTTGAATTGAGCCTCGCTCGCCGCTGCGCGGGAACGGTCCGTCGAGCTCCCTCGATCGCGCTTGTCCGGTATCAGGACTCTCAGCACAACAGTGGTAGGACGAAAGTTGATCAAGTTCTCTTGTCCGGTAACGGGACAGGACGATCACGCGGAGCTTGCTCACAATTCAACACTGTCCCCATGCGCCTCAACGATGTTGATGACTTGGCTACTCGAAGTGTTGCAAGTGAAGACTGTCCCTTACACAGCGCGGCAGAAGGACGATCGCGCAGTTTGCTCACAATTCAACACTGTCCCCATGCGCCTCAACGATATTGATAAGTTGGCTACTCGAAGTGTCGCAAGTGAAGACTGTCCCCGTGTCAGGTCTGCGCACCCGTCATCATCACGCCGAGAGCCTCACGCGCCGTGCTCGCACGCAGCGCCTCCCCCGCGAGCTCGCCGACGATCTGGCCGCGTAGCAACACGACGATGCGGTGACACAGCGCGAGTAGCTCGTCGAGGTCGGCCGAGATCACGAGCACGCCGGCACCCGCGGTCGCGGCGGCGCGCAGTCGCCCGTGGATTCGCACGACCGCACCAAGATCAACACCGCGCGTCGGCTGCGCCGCGATCACCGCACGTAGCGATGGGCGCGAGAGCTCGCGCGCGATCACGACCTTCTGCTGGTTGCCGCCCGACAGCGCCTGCGTGATCGCGCCCGGATCCGGTGGCCGGATGTCGAGCTCGGTGATCTGTGCGGCGGCGTGCTGCGCGACGCGCGTGCGATCGATCAGGAACCGCCCGGTGATGTCGGTCCGCGCCAGCGCGAGGTTGTCGGCGACGCTGCCGGTCATCAGCAGCCCGCCGTGGTGACGATCCTCGGGGATGTATGCGAGCCCGGCGCTCAAGCGACGCGCCGTCGACGCACGGCTGAGATCGCGCCCGTCGATCCGGACGCTCCCCGTCGATTTCACGAGGCCCGCGATCGCGAGGGCGAGCTCGCGCTGGCCATTGCCGTCGACACCCGCGACCCCGACCAGCTCGCCGCGTCGGATCGACAGCGCGACCTCGCGCAGCTCGCAGCCGACGGTGAGGTTCGCGATCGACAGCGCCTCCGGTGCGGAGTCTGCCGGGGCGGGCACGCGCTCGGGTCCGGGCAGCTCGCTCCCGACCATCGCCTTCGCGATCGCGGCGACCTCGAGCGGACGATCGCGGGTCGAGAACGTCGCGACGGTCTTGCCCGCGCGCAGCACGGTGACGTCATCGGCGACGGTGCGAACCTCGTCGAGCTTGTGGGTGACGATCACGATCGTCGTCCCCGCCGCGGCGAGCGTGCGCAGCGTCGCGAGCAGGCCCTCGACCTCGATCGGCGTCAGCACCGCGGTCGGCTCGTCGAGGATCAGCAGCTTCGCACGCCCCCGGGCCTGCTCGATCACGTGGAGCGCCGCCACGATCTCGGCCCGCTGTGCCGCGCCGAGTGACAGCTCGTCGGTGCGCGCGTCGGGATCGATCGGCAACCCGACCCGCTCGCCGAGCGCATGCAGCGCCTCTCGCGCACCGTCGAGCGCGAGCAGCGGCCAGCCCGGCTCGACGCCGAGCACCGCATTCTCGACCACGCTCAGCGTGCCCGCCGAGCTGCCGTGTTGCTGGACGATGCCGATGCCCGCCGCCCGTGCGCGGGTTCGATCCCAGCGCGCGAGCTCGACCGGCTGCTCCACGATCCGCAGCGCGCCCTCACCACGCACCGTGCCGGCGATGATCTTGACCAGCGTGCTCTTGCCGGCGCCGTTCTCGCCCACCAGCGCGTGAACCGTGCCGGGTCTCAAGCGTAGCTTCGCGCCGCTCAACACCTCGCGCGTGCCGTACCGCTTCGACAGCTCCGCGTCGATCACCGCTCGGGCACCACGATCTGCTTCTTCACGATCTGTTCGCCGAGCTTCTTCACCTTGGTCACGACCTCGAGCGGCAGCAGCCCGCGATTGCGCTCGTCGGTGACGAACGTGACGCCATCCTCGCCGAGCCCGAGCTCGCGCAGCCCGCCCTTCCACTTGCCCGCGGTCAGCTCGCGGATGACGTCGACCACCGCGACATCGACGCGCTTCACCATGCTGGTGACCACGCAGCACGGTGCGTTGTCGTGCTGGTCGGAATCGACACCGATCGCGCGCTGCTTGCGCTGTCGCGCCGCCGCGAACACGCCGTCGCCGGTCTTGCCCGCGGCGTGGAAGATGATGTCGGCGCCCTGTCCGTACTGCGCGCTCGCGAGCTCCTCGCCCTTGGTGGGATCGGCGAACGCCTTCGGCTCGGTGCCGGCATAGGCGCTCTTCACCACACAGGTCGGGCAGACGTGGAGCACGCCCGCCTCGTACCCCGCCTCGAACTTCCGGATCAGGGGGATCTTCATCCCGCCGACGAACCCGACGATCTTCGTCCGCGTCAGGTACCCGGCGATCGCGCCGACCAGGAAGCTGCCCTCGTGCTCGCGGAACCGCAGCCCGACCAGGTTGTCGATCGTGCCGATCCCGGGAGACGGGCTGTAGTCGATCCCGGCGAACTTCACCGTCGGAAACTGCTTCGCGAGCCGCTCGAGGTCGCTGCCGAAGATGAACCCGACGCCGATCACCAGATCCTTACCGCCGGCGGCCATCTGCCGCAGCGCGCTCTCCCGGTCGGCACCCTCGCTGGGCTCGACGTACACGCCATCGATCCCGAGCTCGACCTTCGCGCGCTCCAGCCCTCGCCAGGCGGCCTCGTTGAACGATTTGTCGTTCTTGCCGCCGACATCGAACACGATGCCGACCTTGAGGCCAGTGCCCGCGCGTTTCGCGGGCTCGCCGATCAGCAGTGCGCCGCCGGTGATCAGGACCGCGTTGATCCCAAGCAGGACCACGATCAGTCTCCTGGCCTTCATGTCGCCCGAAACGAGAAAAGGTCCGACCTCACGAGCAGGACGGACCTTAACACCAAGGTTGATCGACCAGAGGCGACCAGAGGCGACCAGAGGCGACCAGAGGCGACCAGAGGCGACCAAGGCGACCAGAGGCGACCAGAGGCGACCAGAGGCGGCCGGCCAAAGGTAGAGGTGGCCAGATGGTTAGAGGATGATCGGGCCGCTGCAGTCCGAGACCAACGAGGGGTCGAACGCGATCGACCACTTGAACAGGAAGCCGTTGTCGATGCCCCAGAGGTCGGTCACGCGCATCTCCCAGGTGCCGTTGAGCGAGGTCCCAGTCAGCGCGGTCCACGGCGCCACCGACTTGTAATCGCCCGGAGGGAGCACGCTGCCGGTGGCGGCAGCCAGCATCGTCGTCGGCGCGTTCGGGGTCCAGCAGTAGTCCATGCCGGTGCCGGCGACCGGGTTCGCAGCGGTGTCGTTGTCGTTCGCGTTGCCGAGGAACGTCGCGCCGCCGTCTCGACCCTCGAACTTGTGGAGGATGAACACCGCGCCGTCCGGGGTGAGCAGCTCCATCTGGAGATCGCGGAGCCACGAGTGCTCCATGTTGACGCAGACCTTGAGCAGCTTCGACGAGTCTTCGAGCTTGGCGCCAACCGGAAACCCGATGAAGTCGAGCTGCGAGTTGTACGAAGCGTGGCACTCCTTGAAGACGCAGTTGGGGGACGCCGCGGTGGTGCACTGGGCGTCGGTGGAGCACGTGGCGCCGGTCCCTACGCCATCCGGGAGGGCCAGCGGGGTAGCTTCTGGATTCTCGACGGAGCCACACACCGGACAGCCATCGACACCCGAGCAATCGGGGTCGCTGCAGTCCGCGCGGCCATCGCCGTCGTCGTCGGTGGCGTTGGTGCACGACTCCACGCCCGATGGCTGTGCGTCGCCATCATCGTCACCCCCTGGGTTCGTCCCGGGGTCGCGGCCGGACGGGCCACATGCTGCGAGGAGAACAAGCAAGCCGAACGCGGTTCTCATGTGGCGCGCACCTTACCTCCGCACCCCGTACACGGATCAAGAGAAAACGGCGACACCAGCTCATCGGCTGGCACAGAAAGGCCGCCATGGACGTGTGCTACGTTCCTTGGCTGTTAGAGGAGGCTCTCGATGGGCATCATGAGTTTCATCAAGGGTGGCGTCGCCGAGATGGCGATCGCTCGCCCCGACGCGGCGAAGGATCAGTGGGTCTACAAGCACCCAGATCAGACGATTCCGTGGAAAGCGCAGCTGACGGTCGACAGCGACGAGATCGCGCTGTTCTTCAAGAACGGTGCGTACGTCGGCCAGTTCTCGGCCGGTCGCCACACGCTGGACGCGAACAACATCCCGTTCCTCGGCCAGTTGATCGACAAGTTCACCGGCGGAAACGTCTTCCTCTGTGAAGTCTTCTTCGTCACCACGCGCGAGATGCCGTCGATCAAGTTCGGCACCTCGATCGGCGACGTCCAGGATCCGCAGACCAAGCTGCGGATCCGGTTGATGGTGCACGGCGAGTTCTCCGCGAAGGTGATCGACGCGGTGAAGCTCCTGATCGGGTTGGTGGGCCAGAAGAACGCCACCAACGAGGGCTTCCTGCCGTGGTTCAAGAGTCAGGTCCAGAAGACGATGAAGGACGGCATCGCCGAGCTCATCGTCAAGGAGAACTGGCCGCTGATGAAGGTCACGTCGGGTGGCTATACCGACGAGATCGAGGAGTCGACGCTCCAGAAGGTTCGCCGCAACATCGAGCCATACGGCGTCGAGATCATCCGCTTGGGTGACTTCTCGATCTCGATGGACGAGAAGGACAAGGAGCGCCTCGACAAGCTGGTCGATCGCATGGCGTACGTCGACGGCATGGGCTCGGTGAACGGCGGGATGGCCGCGTACCAGCAGCTCGCACAGGCCGAGATGATGATGGGCGCCGCCGAGGGCATGAAGAAGGGCGGCGATGGCGGTGGTGGTGGTGCGCTGCAGGGCGCCGGCATCGGCATGGGCTTCGCGATGGCCGGCCAGATGGGCGGCATGATGGGCAACGCGAACGCGAACCGTCCCGCCGAGAGCAAGGAGTCGATCATGGCCACGCTCAAGCAGCTCGGTGAGCTGAAGGCGGCGGGCATCCTCGACGAGGCCGAGTTCAACCAGAAGAAGAAAGAGCTGCTCGCGAAGCTGTGATTCGCGGTCGTCGAGGTAGGGTCGCCGCGGATGTCCCGCCTCGACAACCGGTCCTACTACGACGACTTCGCCGGCTGGTACGAGCGCGACCGGCACCTGCCCTACCACCGCATGCTCGATGACCTCGAGGTCGAGCTGGTCGAGCGCTACGGGAAAACCAAAGACCTGCTCGAGGTCGGCTGTGGCACCGGGCTGATCCTCGATCGCACCGCGCGGTTCGCGCGCAAGGCGACCGGCATCGATCTCTCCGGCGGCATGCTCGCGAAGGCCGCACAGCGCGGGCTCCAGGTCGCGCAGGCGTCGGCGACGGAGCTGCCGATCGCGACCGCGTCGATTGACGTCGCGTACTCCTTCAAGGTGCTCGCGCACATCCCCGACATCGCCGGTGCGATGCGCGAGATGGCGCGCGTCGTTCGGCCCGGTGGTTGGGTGCTCGCCGAGTTCTACAACGCGCGCTCGATCCGCCGTCTCGTCAAGGCGCTCAAGCCGCCGACCGCGGTCAGCGAGACCACGCACGACGAGCACGTGTTCACGCGCTACGACGACGCCGACGCGATCCGGAGCTATCTCCCGCCCGAGCTCGAGTGGGTGACGTCGCGCGGCATCCGCGTGATCACGCCCGTCGCGAAGGTGCTCGAGGTGCCCGTGCTCGGTGCCGCGGTCCGGTGGGCCGAGCGTCGACTCGCGGACCTGCCCGGCGCGCGCGACCTGGGTGGCTTCCTCGTCGCGTGCTGCCGGCGTCGCTGATTCGCGTGCGATAACTCTCATCGTGCAGAGGCTGCGTTCCTGGATCTCGCGCGACCCCGGGCTCGCGCTGTTGCTCCTGGGAATGATCCTCGCGACCGCGCTGTATGCGCCGACGCTGACCACGGGCATCGTCAACTACGACGACCCGTGGCTGTACCGCGACAACTTCGTCGTTCAGGACGCGTCGTGGGACTCGATCGTCGCGATCTTCACCGACCTCGATCCGCGATCGCCGCTGCGCCACACGCTCGCGCCCGAGTACCTGCCGGTGCGCGACCTCTCGGTGATGCTCGACTTCGCGCTGTGGGGCGACCGCTACGGCGGCTTTCACGGCACCAACCTCGTTGTCTACCTGATCGCGATCGCGATGGTGTTCCGGATGCTGACCGCGTTCGGCTTGCCGCGCGTCACCTCCGGCATCGCGGTGCTGATCTTCGCCCTCCACCCCGCCCACGCCGAGTCGGTCGCATGGCTCTCCGAACGCAAGGGCCTGCTCGGCATCGTGTTCGGCGCGACCGCCGGGTTCGCGTATGCGCGTTATCGCGCGGCACCGTCGACCAAGCGCGCCGCGCGCTGGCTGATCCTCGCCGCGCTCGCGAGCGTGGCCGCGGTGTGGAGCAAGGCGCCGGCCGCGTTCACGATCGCCGCGCTCGCAGGGCTCGAGCTGATCCAGCCCGCGCAGCGCGTGTCCTGGCGACGCAGCCTGACCGGGCTCGGCGTGATCGCCGTGGTCGCGGTGATCGCGTACATCCCCGTGGTCAAGCTGGCGATCAGCGTCAACGTCATCGGCGAATCGATCGTGCCGGGGAGCAAGGCCGAGGTCGTGCTCGGCGTGCACGGGTTCTACGTCCGGCTCGCCGGGATGGTGATGTCGAACGCGCCGAGCTATCCGATCAGCAGCGTCGGTCCATCGGTGATCGATCTCGTGCTCGGCGCAGTCGCGATGCTCGGCGCGCTCGCGGTGTTCGTGCCGCGACTACGCGCGCCCGTCGAGCTCAAGGCCGGTGCGGTGCTCTGGCTGGTCGCGTGGCTGCCGATCGGGCATCTCGTGTTGCCGCTGCACCAGGTCGGCGTCGCCGATCGGTATGCGCTGGTGATGGTCCTCGGGTTCGCGCTCGCGCTCGCCACGGGCATCCGCCGGCTGTCGCCGCGCCTGCAGATCGCGCTGGTCGCGGTGATCGCGATCGCCGCGAGCGTCCGCACGCTCGATGCGCAGGCGACGTGGGGCAGCGACTTGCTGCTCTGGGAGCGCGCGGTCGCCTCCAATCCGCACAACCTCGACGCGTGGAGCGCCTACGCGATGCAGCTCGATGCCGCGGGCATGCCCGACGAGGCCGAGCAAGCGATCGAGGTCGGGCTGTCCTACGGCGAGTCGGGACGGCTGCTGCTCCGCAAGGCGCTGTTCCAGATGGCGCAGGGTGACCCCGACGGGCTCGCGACCCTGCAGCGCGCCGCCGAGGCCGGTGAGCCAATCGCGATGGCGAACCTCGCGCAGCTGCTGCTCGAGCGCGGCCGCCGCGACGAGGCGCTCGCGTGGGGACGCCGGGCGTCGACCGTCGGGCCGATGATCGTGCACACACGACGAAGCCACGGGATGGTCGCACTCGCCACCAAGCACGCGGCCGAGGCGCTCGAGCAGTTCTCGAGGGCGCTCGCGCTCGAGCCGTCCGCGACCAATCGCTACAACGTCGCTCTCGCGCTGATCGAGCTCGGCCGGCGCGACGAGGCGCTCCCACTACTCGTGGCCTGCTCCGCCGATCCGCGCATCGGCCCACGCGCCCGCGCCCGCCTCGCCGAGCTCCGAGCTGTGCGATAGTCCTCGCGTGGGACAGATCCTGGTCGTCGACGACGAACAGTCGATGCGCGAGTTTCTCGCGATCTGCCTGCGCCGCGCCGGCCACACCGTGGTCGCCGCGACCAGTGGCGAACAGGCAACGATCGAGCTCAAGGCGCAGCCGTTCGACATCGTGATCTCTGATCTCCGGATGCCCGGTGTGCTCGACGGCCTCGGCCTGCTCGACGCGATCAAGGGCGGCTCGCTCGGCCCGCTCGACTGCGAGGTCATCCTGGTGACCGCCTTCGCGAGCACCGAGACCGCGCTCGCCGCGATGAAGCGCGGTGCGTACGACTACCTGACCCAGCCGTTCCAGGTCGACGAGATCAATGTGGTGATCGGGCGCGCCCTCGAGAAGCGCGCGCTGATCCGCGAGAACATTGAGCTCAAGGATCGGGTCGCCGGCCGCGTTCGCCTCGCGCAGCTGCTCGGCAAGAGCAAGGCGATGCAGGGCGTGTTCGAGTTGATCGGCAAGATCCACTCGACACGCACCAACGTGCTGATCACCGGCGAGTCCGGTACCGGCAAGGAGCTGGTCGCTCGTGCGCTCCACACCGAGGGCAACCGCGCGCAGAAGCCGTTCGTCGCGGTCAACTGCGGTGCGATTCCTGAGGAGCTGATGGAGTCCGAGCTGTTCGGACACAAGCGGGGCTCGTTCACCGGCGCGGTGGTCGACAAGCGCGGCCTGTTCCAGGAGGCCGACGGCGGCACGCTGTTCCTCGACGAGATCGGCGAGCTCTCGCTGTCGTTGCAGGTGAAGCTGCTGCGCGCGCTGCAGGAGCGCAAGGTCAAGCTGGTCGGCGGCAACGAGGAGCTTCCGATCGACGTCCGCGTGATCGCGGCGACCAACCGGGACCTCGAGGCCGAGGTCGCGCGCAGCGCGTTTCGCGCCGATCTCTATTACCGGCTCAACGTGGTCGAGGTCCGCCTCCCTCCACTCCGGCAGCGCCGCGAAGACATCCCGCTGCTCTCCGAGCACTTCCTCCGCAAGTTCGGCGACGAGCACGGGCGATCCTCGAAGCTGACGATGGACGCGCTGCGCCGGCTCGAGAGCTACGACTTTCCCGGCAACGTGCGCGAGCTCGAGAACGTGATCGAGCGAGCGGTCGCGCTGTCGTCGAGCGCGTTGATCGGCACCGGAGACCTTCCGGAGGTGAAGACCACCCGACCCGTGCCGCCCGAGCTGCCCGCGAGCTTTCCTGCGGAGGGCGTCGATCTCGAGCGTCTCCTCGGGGACTTCGAGCGGGGCTGGGTGACGCGCGCACTCGAGCACACAGGTGGGGTACGCAAGAAGGCCGCCGTCCTCCTCGGGATCAGCTTCCGCTCGTTGCGGTACCGCCTGGTCAAGCTCGGGATCGATCGCGACGACGACGCACCTACAGAGGCGCCTGTCGAAGACCCGCACGAGTGACGTTTTCGGGCGCGGTGCCGCGATGCGGAACGCCGGAGTGACATTTTACGGCCGCCCTGGACGTGCAAACGCGAGGTTGCTGCTGGCGCGGTCATTGCTTTCGTACTCGCTCACCAACGGAAGGCATGAGCATCACCATGAAAAACAAACTCCAGCGCGGTTTCACCCTGATCGAGCTGATGATCGTCGTCGCGATCATCGGCATTCTTGCAGCCATCGCGATCCCCGCGTTCATCGAGTACATGAACAAGGGCAAGAAGACGGAGGCCAATCTCCAGCTTCGCTCGATCGAGACCAAGTCGAAGGCCTTCCGCAACGAGAAGAATCGCTTCCCGGCCTCCGCCACCATCATGCCAACCGCGGTCGTCGCCTGCGTCTACACCAAGGCCGCAGAGTCGCTGTGGAGGGCGGCTGGCTGGACAGAGATGGGCTTCCACGTCGACGAGGACAGCCGCTACCAGTACAGCTTCGTCAATACCGGCACGGCGTCCGCCGTCGGTGACCTCGACTGCGATACCACGTTGACCACGCAGACCCTGGTGATGACCGTCGTCGAAGGTAACGTCCAGGCGGTCTACACCGACCCAACGCCGGACTGAACACGCTCACATCGAAACGAACATGCCGCCTCCGGGCGGCGTTTTCGTTTTCGGCTCACGGACCACTCGCGGGGCACTGACGACGTGTTCCCAGCGGGGCGACACAGAAAGAAACTCAAGCAGCTCTCCAACATCGCGGAGTGGCCAGTCTGATTGGCGATTCGGAGCCATCCACGACTCACTCAAAACCTCCGGCGCATCCTCGATCTCGTGCGAGCTGCCGCCACAAGCCGACCGACAAGCATCGCTGTCACGACGACAGGCTGATGTTCAAGCTGCTCGAGTCGAGGATGTCGTGCGGATGCCCGGAGCGTTGAAGCCGCTCTTCGAGACGCCGTTCCGGAGCTAGAATCGTCGACGATGCACCCCGGGTTGGTCTCGCTCTGTGCGCTCGCAACGATCGCGGGAGCCCAGGGCGCACGCGCTCTCGCCGCGCAGGAGCGCCCGCCCGATCACAGCGAGCCATTCGCGCCCTCGCCGACCGCCGCGCCGTTCCTCTCGCTCGGCTATCGCGAGGTCGCGGCCGATCTCCTGTTCTTCCGCCTCGTCGGGTACGTCGGCGGCAAGGACTACACGGCCGATGGCGTGGCCTCGCTCGCCGAGGCGGTCCAGGCGATGGATCCGCGGCATCGCAAGATCTACGAGTGGGGCGCGCTCGCGATGATGCTCGCCGCACGCAAGGACAACCAGATTGACAACGCGACGTTCCTGCGCGCGGTGAAGCTGCTCGAGCGTGGCGAGCTGCAGTTCCCGACCGAGTTCAAGTACCCGGAGCTCGCGGGCGAGGTCTACCTCGTCGATCTGCAGACCAAGGATCCGGCGCAGCGTCGCCAGTGGGACGAGCTCGGCGTCGAGCTGCTCAACCGCGCCGTTCGCAAGCCGAACGCTCCCGCATCGCTCGGCACCTGGGTAGCGCAGCTGCGCACCAAGCTCGGTCAGAAGGAACGCGCGAAGAAAGAGCTCAGGGAGCTGATCCAGATCACCGACGATGAAAAGGCGCTTGGTGATCTGATCGCGAAGCTCGCCGAGCTCGAGAATGTCGACTCGGCCGATGTCGCCCTCGAGGTGCTCGACGCGCGCAAGAGGTTCGAAGCGCAGTGGCGCCACGATCGGCCGTACATGCCACAGTCGCTGTACATCCTGATCGGACCAACCCCGAAGCCCGGGTTCGATCCGGAGGATCTCGCGACGGGTGGACGTGATCTGGTGGGTGCGGACTTCGTGGACGTGCTCGAGCCCGTCGTGCCTTGAACCGCAGAGGGACGCCACGGAAGGGGCGGCCTGGCGCGAGCCGCCCGCTCGAGCACTTGCCGACGCTGCAGTCCGACGACGAGCTGCACGAGCCGCACACGCCGCTCGAGCACTCGTCCTGGCCTTGCTCCCTCCGTTGTTGGACGTGTGCCCGGAGAGGAACCAAGATCTGATCCTTTGGGTCCTTCGGGACTTTGTGGTTGGAACCGCAGGGCACACGCCGTGCCCGTGCGTGATGCCTGTGATATCCGTGGTCTGACGGTGTGCGAACGCGCCGCCTGCCCTGTCCTGGCCATACGCGATGCCCTCGCGATGACTCTGCGGTCAGAGCCGCGATGCCTTGTGGTCGCGGTTACTTCGGCAGCTTGTCGGAGAAGTCCTTGATGACCTTCTCCGTCGCATCCGGCTTGATATCGACGATGAACCTCTCGTTGATACCGAACTCGTTGTTGATCAGCGTGATGCGGTGCTTGCCCGCCTTCAGCTGCATCTTGGGCTGCGGCGCCGGCAGGTGCACGCGTGGGAAGTGCGGCGGCTGCAGCTCGTCGTCGGACTGCAACGGCAACGGCAGGTGCTCGAGCGGCGTGTGCGGCTCGTGCAGCTCGTCGTCTGACTGCAGCGTCGGCAAGTGCTCGAG
>Ga0105049_10007255_pt1 | contig 12874 bp, 9 predicted proteins | sample MAT06_FD_78087 | JGI IMG/M metagenome (GOLD analysis project Ga0105049, IMG submission 78087) | Freshwater microbial communities from Lake Fryxell liftoff mats and glacier meltwater in Antarctica - MAT-06 | ecosystem: Environmental > Aquatic > Freshwater > Ice > Liftoff microbial mat | place...
AAAGAATCAGCCCACCGGGCCTCCCTGCAAACCTGATGCCCCAAGTCTAGAAAGCCTTCCGCGGCCGCGCCCTCCCTTTGCGCCGGTCCGCTGCCCGCCCCAATTCCCCATCCCAATGGCCGCCCCCCCCCCACCCTCTATTGTTCACCGACCATGCCCGATCCGCGCGATACCCCCGCCATGCAGCAGCACGCCCGCTTCAAGCGGCAGCACCCCGACTGCGTTCTGCTTTTCCGCATCGGCGATTTCTACGAGATGTTCGACGACGACGCCGTCAATGTCTCCAAGGCCATCGGCCTCACCCTCACCCAACGCACCGCCGGCATCCCTATGGCCGGAATGCCCCACCACCAACTCGATACCTACCTCCGCAAACTCATCCACGCGGGCTTCCGCGTCGCCGTCTGCGAACAACTCGAAGACGCCTCCAAGTCCAAGGGCATCGTCGCCCGCGGCATCACCCGCGTCATCACCCCCGGCACCCTCGTCGATGAATCCCTCCTCGAAGAAGGCAGCCCCGCAACAGTCGCCGCGGTCTCATTCTGCGAATCCGGGGACGAGTCCGCCGCGGCCTTGGCCGTCATCGACCTCTCCACCGGCGCGTTTCACCTCTCCAGCGGGTCGCAGGCCTCCGTCCAGGCCGATCTCATCCGCCGCGGCGTCAAGGAACTGCTCTACGCCGACCATCTGAACGGCCAACCCCCGCCCCGCGTCAAGGCCACGATGGCGGGCATTACCCTCGCCGCGGTCCCCCGCCCCACTTGGCAATTCCGCACCGTCGAAGCCCTCGACGTCCTCCACAAACACTTCGCAGTCTCCACACTCGCGGGCTTCGGCCTCCATCAAGACGACCCCGCCCTCCCCGCGGCGGGCGCTCTTCTCGCCTTCCTTATTGAAACCCAGACCGCCGCGGCCTCACAAACAGCCCCCGATGCCGCGGGCTCAACCGCCGCGAGTGGTCTCGCGTTGCGGGCCACCCTCAGCCACCTCCGACCGCCGACACGCGAAACCGACTCCGGCGCGTGCATCCTCGACGCCGTCAGCCTCCGCTCGCTCGAGATCGAGCGCACGATCCGAGCCAACACCGAAGAGGGCTCTCTGCTTGCTCTTTTCAAGGGCAAGCACGGCTTCCGCACGCAAATGGGTCGTCGCCAGATCCGAGAATGGCTCCTCCGCCCGCTCGGAAACACTGCCGCTATCCGCTCCCGGCAATCCGCCGTCGCCGCTCTGGCCGAAAATCGGATCATGGCGGGCGACCTGCGCGACCGGCTCTCGGGCGTGCAAGATGTCGCCCAATCGCCGGACGCCTCGCGCTCGATCGGGCGACACCGCGCGATCTTCTGGGTCTTGCCGATTCACTCGCCCGGGCATCGGAGATCGCGGCCTGCCTCACCGATGCTCCGCACCTTGTGGTTCAACAACAGGCCATCGCGCAACTCGTATCCACGCTCCAACCACTCGCCGCCTGCATCCTTGATTCCATCATCGCCAGCCCACCCTCCCACGCCCGAGAGGGCGGCGTCTTCAAAGACGCCATCGACGCCGAACTGGATGAATGCCGCCTCCTCCAGCGCGACAGCGGCGCGTGGATCGCAAAGTATCAGCAAGACCTGATGGACCGTCACCGCGTCCCCGGTCTCAAAGTCGGCTTCAACAAGATCGCCGGCTACTTTATTGAACTTCCCACAGCGCAGGCCCGCACCGCTCCGCCGGAACTCGTCCGCCGCCAGACGCTCAAGAACGCCGAACGCTTCACCACGCCCGACTTGGCCGAGTTTGAGCGCAAGGTCATGTCCGCCGAAGGCCGCGCCGTGGAACGCGAACGCCAACTTTTCGCGGCCCTGTGCATCAAAGCCGTCGCCCTCACCGACCCCATCCACCGCTTCGGCGAGGCCGTGGCCACGCTCGATGCGCTCCTCACGTTTGCCGACAACGCCATCGCCAGGGCGTGGGTACGTCCGGACATCGTCGATGAGGCAGTTCTCGACATCAAGGCGGGCCGACACCCGGTCCTCGATGAGTCTCTTGGCTCCGCCTTCGTCCCCAACGACCTCTGCCTCGGCGGCACCTGTACGGAAACCCCGGCCCCACCCCTCGCGCTCATCACCGGGCCGAACATGGCGGGCAAGAGCACCTTCATCCGGCAGGCCGCGCTCATCGCCGTCCTCGCCCACGCGGGGAGTTTCGTTCCCGCCGATTCCGCTCGCATCGGCGTCATGGACCGCATCTTCACCCGGCTCGGTGCCGACGACGCCCTCCACGCCGGACAATCGACGTTCATGGTCGAGATGATCGAGACGGCCAATATCCTCAACCACGTTACCCCACGCAGTTTCGTCGTGCTCGATGAGGTCGGCCGTGGCACCAGCACCCTCGACGGCCTCTCCCTCGCTTGGGCCATCGTCGAACACTTGGCGGGCGGGGCCGATTCCGCGCCCGGCCCCCGCACCCTCTTCGCCACCCACTACCACGAACTCACCGACCTCGAATCGACCATGCCCGAGCGGTTGCGCAATCTCCACGTTGTCGTCCGCGAGTGGCCCCCCGGCGACCCGCACGCCCAGATCATTTTCCTGCACCGCATCATGCCCGGAAAATCCGACCAGTCCTACGGCCTCCATGTCGCCCGCCTCGCGGGCATCCCCGCATCTGTCGTGTCCCGCGGCAACGAAGTCCTTGCCACGCTCCAGGTCCACACCAACGGTTCATCCCATCCACCGTCCCCCACCACGCACACCGACCGCAAACTCCACGCACGCAAACCCGCCACGAACGGCCAACTCCCGCTCTTCACGGAGTTTCTCCCGCACCCCACCCTCGACGCCCTCCGCGAGATCAAGCTCGATACCCTTACTCCGCTCCAAGCGTTCGATGCCCTCCGCGACCTCCAGCAACGCTCCGGCGCGTGATCTGATTTCACCAGGTCGCCGCCCCGAATCCGACGTGTCAAGAAGTTTGTCCATCCCATGCGACCCATCATCCGCGATTTTCTGACCGGCATCACCACGATCGCAGGCCTGGCCGGCCTCACCGCCACGCTCATGCTCTTTGGCGAACTCGCCGACGTCGGCGAGACCTTTAAGAAGGTGACCCTGCGTGTCGACAACGCGGGCGGCATCGGAACGTCGTCACCGGTCCTCCTTCACGGCGTCAAGATCGGCGACGTCAAGGCCTCAACCGTTGCCGAGCCCCGGGGGGCGGAACTCGTTCTGCGCATACGGGCCGGCGTCAAACTGCCCAAGAAAGCGATGGTCAGCCTCGAGCAGGGGCTGGTAGGTCCGTCTGGCATCGAGTTCACAATCCCGCTGACACTCACGCCCGAGGAACTGGCAGACATTGTGCCCGACGGCTTTGTCTTTGACGGCGGCCCGGGCGCCACGGGCCTCACCGATCAGTTGTCCGCCGCCGTCGCCGGCCCGTTGAGCAAACTCGAAGCCACCGCCGCGAAAATCGACGCCTTCGCCGACACCTACACCAAACTCGGTGAGTCGTTCCGTGAGATGATCGAACCCCGCACGCTCGCCGACGTCGCCAACGGCAAAGTCCCCAACATCCGCACGACGCTCGAACGCGTTGACCTCGCCCTCCAATCCGCCCGGGTTTGGCTCGACGACCCCGCCCTGCGAAACTCCCTCAACTCCATCACCACCCGGGCCGATGCCGTTCTCGCCCAGGCCGAAACCCTCGTTCAAACCTGGACCCAGACCGGCAAAGACGTGTCGGCCTCCGCTGCTGGTGCCAAGGACGACGTCGCCGCCCTCGTCACCGAAGCCAAGCAGGCCCTCGCTACGGGCGAGAAGGCCGCCGAATCCCTCGCGGCCATCCTTGAACGCATCAACAAAGGCGAAGGCACAGCGGGCCAACTCGTGAACAATCCCGACCTCTACAACTCACTCGCCGATGCGGCAACCCGCCTCGATTTGGCCCTCCGCGAGTTCCAACTCCTCGCCGAGAAGTACCGCACCGAAGGCCTGCCCCTCCGCTTTAAATAACCCCCGCGGCGGCGCCTGACCCGGCGCGGAGAGAGAGCCCCGAGCGCACGCTCGGAATTTGCTTCCGCCCATTCCCCTTTCCCTCTTCTTCCGCGACCTCCGCGCAGCCGTCACAACTCAACTTCATCGCCGTACATCGGCATCGCGGCCTGCAGTCCCGCTGCGGCCAGCCGATCGCGCAGCGCGGCACGGGGTCCGTCTTCGCCGTGCGTCAGGAACATCCGCGGTTTGCTCTCCCGGAAAGGGGCGACCCAATCGAGGAGTCCGGATTGCCCGGCATGGGCCGAGAAGCCGCCGAGGGTGTGAATCTTCCCACCCACCGGCACCTCTTCGCGGAAAATGGTCACCCTTCGCGCCCCGTCCACCAGACGCCGACCCAAGGTCCCCCGTCCCTGAAAGCCGACGATGACCACGTGGGTCTGCGGTTTGGCCAGGTCGTGATACAGGTGGTGCAGGATGCGCCCGCCGGTGCACATCCCGCTCGCCGAGATGATGACCACAGAGCCGTTCATCTCGTTGAGTCGTTTGGACTCGTCGACCGAACGGGTGTAGACCAGCCCGGGAAAACTGAGCGGCGCCATCCGATCGTGCAGCAGTTGCAGGGCCCGTTCGTCGTACAACTCCTTGTGACGGGCGTAGAGGTCGGAGACAGAAGTGGCCATCGGGCTGTCCACATACGCACGCACGTTGGAGAGTTTGCCCTCCCGGATGAACTCGCCGATATGAAAGACCAGATCCTGCGTCCGTCCCACGGCGAACGCGGGGATGAGCACCTTTCCGCCGGCGGCCTGGGCCTCGCGGAGGATCCCCAGCAATTCATCCCGCGTCTGATCAAGCGGCTTGTGGTCGCGGTCGCCGTAGGTGGATTCAAGAATCACGACGTCGGCGGGCACGGGCGTAACAGGATCGCGCAGGATGGGTGATCCAGAAACGCCTATGTCTCCCGAGAACACAATGCTCAACGTGCGGGCCCCATCGGTCACGACCATCTGCACGCTGGCCGCGCCCAAGATGTGCCCCGCATCCACAAACTTGATGGTGATCCCTTCCGCGATCAACTTCACCTTGTCGTAGGAGACCGCGGTGAGATGCCGCAGCGCCTGTTCGGCCGCGGGCACGTCATAGAGGGGCTCCTGCATCGGTTCATCGGCGCGGCGAAAACGACGGTTGAAGCGCTCGGCGTCTTCGACTTGGAGCGCAGCCGAATCCCGCAGGATGATGCCCGTCACATCCGCAGTGGCGCTCGTGCAGTGAATCCGTCCCCGATATCCGTTCATCGTCAGAAGCGGCAGCCGGCCGCAGTGGTCAAGGTGGGCGTGGGTAAGAACGACCGCATCCAGACCGGCCGGGTCGATCGGCGGCGTGCGCCGGTTATGCTCGTCGGCCTCGCGCTCGCCCTGATACATACCCATGTCGATCATCACGCGGGCGCGGTCGGTCGTGAGCACGTAGCACGAACCGGTCACTTCGCCCGCAGCGCCGTAGAAGCCGAGTTTGATCATGAGGTCTGCTCCGTTGCGGGGAAACGAATCATCGGCCGCGCCTTGGCCACGGGCGCGTGACCCTAGGCGAACCCGCCGTGCAACCGTACGTCCGCCTCGTGCCCCTCTTCGAAACCCGCATAGACAGGACGGCACGCCGTCGAGAGACACCTCTCCAATGCGGTTGACCGTTTTCCCCCGCAGCGAATGAAGTCGGTGGTCCACCTTTGACCGCCAACCCGCATGGGTGCCCCCAAGTGCGTGCGCCGCCATCGCCCATCTATGCGCCCCATTTTGGGCCATACCCGCCCGCCCCCTTGCATCCGCCGCGGCACCGGTTATCTTGTACAAACGTCGTTCCCGCCCCCTGAGTCCCACCCGTTTCCCGCCCTGCCTCCCAACCGCCCTCCGCTCTGCCAATTCAAATCTCCGTCCAATAACACTTTAACCAGCGCGCACACAAAACCGCGCACCTTGCGCACCTTGCCGCTTTCTAAGCCAAAAATGGCCCACAATCAAGATGCGCACAGGCTTCCCCTTGTGCGCACCTTGCTCCCCCCAAAGGACCCCCATGAACCGCCTCCCCCGCCGCCAAGTTCTCAAAACCGCCGCCTCGCTTTCCGCCCTCGCCATCCTTGCCCCGCACGCCGTCGCCCGCGCTGGGTTCATCGCCGGCAGCGATGAAGTTCGCATCGGCGTCATCGGCTGCGGCGGCCGGGGCACCGGGGCCGCCGTCAACGCCCTCGAAGCCCACGAATCCACCCGAATCGTCGCCCTCGCGGACCTTTTCCCCGATCGCCTGAACGGCGCTGTCGGCGAACTCTCGTCCGATGAATCCCGGGAACGCTTTGGTGACCGCTGCCACGTGCCCGAAGACCGCCGCTACACCGGCTTCGACGCCTACAAACAGTTGCTCGCCTCCAAGGACATCAACGTCGTGATCCTGGCGACCAGCCCGCACTTCCGCCCCACGCACTTCGCCGCGGCCATCGACGCCGGCAAGCACGTTTTCATGGAGAAGCCGGTCGCGGTCGACCCGGCGGGTGTGCGCAAGGTCATCGAGGCCGGTGCCCTCGCCGACACCAAGAACCTGTCGGTGGTCGCCGGGACGCAGCGCCGGCACGAGGCGTCGTACTTGGCGGCCATGGAGCAAGTGGGTGCCGGTGCGCTCGGGGACGCGATGTCGGCTCGCTGCTACTGGAACCAAGGAGGCCTGTGGGTTCACAACCGCAAGCCTGAGTATTCCGACATGGAGTGGCAGTGCCGCAACTGGCTCTACTTCACGTGGTTGAGCGGTGACCACATCTGTGAGCAGCACATCCACAACCTCGATGTGGTGAACTGGGCCTTCGGCTCCACCCCGGTGCGGTGCCTGGGCCTCGGCGGCCGGCAGGTGCGCACCGGCGAGGAATACGGCAACATCTTTGACCATTTCGCCATCGAGTACGAATACGCCAACGGCCGCACGATGACGAGCATGTGCCGGCAGATCGAAGGCACCCCCGGCCGCTGCGAAGAAACCATTGTGGGAACGAAGGGATCACTGACGATGCATCCCGGGTACGCGGAGATTCGGAGTGCAAAGGGAGCGGCGGAACCGGGCTGGAAGTTCAGCGGAAAGAACCGCAACCCCTACGTGCAGGAACACGTTAACCTGCTCGCCAGCGTCCGGGGCGACAGCACCCGCCTCAACGAAGCCAAACGGGTCGCGGAATCGACGCTCACGGCCATCATGGGCCGGATGTCGTGCTACACCGGGCAGGAAGTCACTTGGGATCATGCCATGAACAGCCTGCTGGATCTGTCGCCACCGACCTACGCGTTTGAGAACCTCCCGATTTCACCCGTTCCGGTCCCGGGCAAGACCAAGTTGATCTGAGCCACAAGCGACGGTCGGAGTCACCTTTCGACCGTTTGCTTCCGTCCACCTCCTTCTTCAAACACGGAGCGACCCATGCACCTTTCCATTCCCTTCGCTCTCGCCATTGTCGTGCTGACAACCCTCACCGGTGCGCAACAACCCAGCGTTCCCGAACCCGCGGCCCACACGCCACCGCCCTCATCCACCCCCACGGACCCGGCGACCCCCACCACCACCCCCACGCCCAAAGTCCGCGCCCGCCACGTCACCGATCCGGTCAAGGTTCTCTTCTGCACCGCTTCTTTCGGGTTCAAGCACGACGTCCTGCCGCTCGCGCGCGAGGTCATGACTTTGCAGGCCGACAAACTCGAGTGGCTTGAACTCATCGCGACCGACTCGGCCGATTCCATCACCGGCACCAACCTCCTCACCACACTCGCCGAGATCGACGTCCTCATGCTCTACACCACCGGGACGCTTCCCTTTGACGCCAAGCAACTCGCGGCGTGGGTCGAAGCCGGCGGAGCCTTGGTCGGCGTCCACTCCGCCACCGACACCCTCTCTGAAGACCCCGCCTACGTCCCTCTCATCGGCGCAGTGTTTGACGGTCACCCGTGGGACGAAGAGGTGACGATTCTCGCGCCTGAGGGCGACCGCCATCAGCCACAAATCGGCTTCAATGTCGAGTATCACTCCAACCCTTCGCGCCGCACGTTCCGCATCGCGGATGAAATCTACCAGTTCAAACAAATCTCCGACGACCGAAAGGTGCAATTCAGGCTCGCCCCCGGCCAGCCCAAGATGGAGCCGGGCCGCGACTATCCACTCGCATGGACCAGCGTCCGCGGCAAGGGTCGCGTCTTCTACTCCGCGCTCGGGCACCGGCCAGAAGTCTGGAACAACCCGGAATTCGTTCGTCATGTCCTGAACGGCCTTTGGTGGTCCGCCGCCGGATCGGGCGATAGAGCCTGCAAGCAATGCAACGTCGCCATGGAGCGGCTTCCGATGGCTTATGGCCTTCGCACGGATCCGGTTGACCCCGACAAATTCATCGCAGGCGGCTGCATCGTTGGCCTCGCACACGAGGGCTTCCGGTGCCCGAAATGCAAACATATCGAGATTCCCCGAGATGATTGATCCGGTTGCACTCGGTCCTTGACCTCTTACCCAGCAGGTCTAAAGCCCCGCCTCCTCCATCCACTTCGACGGTTTGTGCCCAAGACTCGCCGCGATCGTCACTAAAGATTCAACACTCGGCAGATGCGCCCCTCGCTCGATGGAACTCAACTGGCTCACGCTCATCGCCGAGGCTTCCGACAACTCCTTCAGCGTCCAACCCTTTTCGGTGCGGGCCATACGGATCAACCGTCCCAGTTCGGCACGCAGCCGATCTTGTGGCCGCTGACCCAGCCCCAACTGCGCCACAGCCTGACCCAAAGACCGACGTAACTCCCCAAGCGAGAACGGCTTCGCGAGGTAATCAAAGACGTCCTGCCGAAAGGTCTGCCGCATGCTGTCCATCGATGGAAACCCGGTCACGACGATTACGCACAACTTGGGCCACCGCTTGCGAATCTCAACAAGCGTCTCTTCGCCGCTGTGGCGTCCCATCTTGATGTCGAGCAGGACGACCTCGGGCAGGTGGCTTTCGCACGCCCCGAACAATTCGGCCGGTGTGCCGCACACCCGCACGTCGTGGCCGTCGCCCTCCAGCACACCCCGGATGTACTGCCGGAAATCCTCGTCATCATCCAACGACACGATCGAAAGCGCTGGGCCTTCCCATGCCCCGCCCGCTCCCACGCCGCCCACCGTGCTTTTACCTTCGTTGCTCACGCTTTCTCCTCTTTCAAGGCGGACGGGACACCTGACGACGGCACATCCATCGGCAGGATAACTTCAAAAACGGCGCCACGGGCATCCGGGCGGTTACCCGCCGCGATCAGCCCGCCGTGTTCACGCACGATGCCCTCCGCCACGGCCAGGCCCAATCCCGTGCCGCGGGCATCCAGCCGCGTCGAGAAGAAGGGTTCAAAGAGTCGCGGCAGGACGTCCGCATCGATCCCCTTGCCGTTGTCCGCGATCGCGATCACCGCCAGCCGATGGCCGTCCCGCTCGGCCACCAGCCCGTTGACAGTCACCAACGCCCGCCCGTCGTTGAGTCCGCTGCCCCGTCCCCCGGCGGCATCGGCCGCGTTGCGCAGCAAGTTCACGAAGACCTGCACCATGCGGTCTGCGTCGCACGACACCAATAGCGGTTCGGCGATGTGGTTCTCAAGCGTTGCCGCGTGCTCGCGGTCGAGCCGCACCAGCGTGATGGCCTCGTTCACCAATTCGCGAAGATCGGTGGGCACCGACAGTGGCGGGCGGACCCGCGCAAAGTCGAGCAAACTTTCGCCTAAACGCTCCAGCCTCCGCACCACCCGCACCATCAGCGCGGCCGAAGCCGGATCGATCGTTCCGTCCGCCGCCTCCAATTTTTCGGTGAGGCCTTTCAAGACCGCCAGGGGGGTGTTCAGTTCGTGGGCGATCCCCGCCGACATCATGCCGAGGCTCGCGAGACGGTCCGCATCCGCAAGATTTCGTTTTGCAGTCTCGAGCAGGTGGTTCTTCTTCCGAAGGTCGTCGGCGACCTCGGCCAGCCGGCTGACGACACGCGAGAGAGCGGCCTCTTGCTCACGCAACTTCACAACGGCGCCATTGCGTGACCGCATGATCTCGCCTAACTCATCCTCCGGGATGTCCTCTTCGCCGATCAATTCCTCGCTGGGCCGCCCCTCCTGAACTGCGAGATCCGCTTCTAGCAGGCGGCGGATGGGTGCGTATACGGTCGAGGGCAGCACCAACGTTTCGAGCGAAATCGCCACCAATGCATAGACCACCAAAAGAGCCACCGTCAAAACCGCGTAAAGCCGCCAGACCGCTGCGCGGGCTTCATCAATCCGGACACTCAGCGTGACAAACACCGGGTCGCCCGAGCCGCGCGGGACAAAGGTCACCGCGACCGTCTCACCCTCGCCCCGAACACCCTCGATGGCGGTCCCGGGCACGGCCGAGGCTTGCGACGCCGATTCGGTCCCCAGCCCAAGTCCGGCCGCCGTCCCTGCACGCATTGTGACGCCCGGCCGAATCTCAACCGGCCCTTCGATGCCGTTCAACTCGAGGTTGGGCAAGATCGCTTCGAGCAGCGCCTTCCCCTCGTTCACTTCCGAGCGTTCCACGATCTCGTCCAACGAGGGCTTAAGTGTCACGAGCAGAATCGCTGCCAAGCCGAGAGAAAACGCGGTGTGCAGGACGATCAGTTTCTTCCGGATCCGTAGCCGAGCCAGCACGTTGCGCCGTCCCCGCGTCGGAACCGGCCGCACACGACGCTGATCATTGACCGGAGCCGGCTCCGGAATCAGGGTCGGCGCAGCGTTGGCCCCACGAACCGGATCGGTCGGGCCTTTGTCCTTCACTGCCGCGCTAAACTTTCGCTTGAACAACCAACCACGATACCCCCGGAAGCCGTCCCGGGGCGGGCCCGATTCCCGCGGCGAATCTTTCGGTCCCCGTTCCCAAGGCCGTCCTTCTTCGGGTCCATCACGATCCGGCCCCAGCCGACCCGCTACGGGCATGGGGGCTCGTCCCAGCCCCGGTTCTGGACCTGATAGCCGCCCAGCCCCTCGGTCGAGCGGTCCGGTGAGGCTCGATCCCGCCCGCGACTGCGTCGCCCAACGCCTCACCGCCCAGGCAGAGCTCTTCCCGGACCTGGAACTGGCACCCCTCGATACCTCGGGCCTCACCGATCGCGATGCCGCGTTTGCCCATGCGATTTACGCCGCGGCCATCGAACGTTGGCTGACGCTTGTCTGGATCGTCAACCAGCGGTTACGCGATTCTGGTGGCAGCGTCGAGCCGGCCATCAAGGGCATCCTGCTTACGGGAGCGGCTCAACTGCTGTTCCTCGACCGTGTGCCGCCCCACGCCGCCATTGACGAAGCCGTGAAATGGGCCAAAGTGAGGATCCGCGAGGGTGCTGCGGGCATCGTGAACGCGGTGCTCCGCCGCATCGCCGACATGGTGTATCCCGGCGATTCCGCGGCCACCACCCCCCCCAAGCATTACGCACCGGCCTGGAACGGCGATCGCGATTCATTACCCCTCGCAGACGGACGGGCCTTGCGGTTGGCGGACATCCTGCTGCCGGAAGATCCGCTCGTTCGCTTGGGCGTTGCAACAAGTCACGGGAAGCCGTTACTGGAGCGATGGCAGAAAGCCTTCGGTGCCGAACGCTCCCGCGAGTTGGCACTCCACAGTTTGGTGGCCCCCCCGACCGTGCTCTACTCAAGCAACGGCCGGACCGTGTCGGACGAAAGCCTGACCCCACACGAGGAGCCGAATCACTTTGTGTTTGCAGGCGGGCGGGCAGAACTCACAGCATTCATCAAAGCCAACCCCGACGTATGGCCGCAAGATTCTTCCTCGACCGCAGCGATCATCGAAGCGGCCCGCTCTTGGACCGATCGGGCCCCGGACCTCATCATCGATGCCTGCGCGGGCCAGGGGACCAAAACCCGCCAGTTGTCGGCGGCCTTCCCTTCGGCCCGAATCGTCGCGACCGACACCGACCCGCGTCGATTTGCGCGGCTGAAGGAAGTCGCGGCCCACTTGCCGCGGGTGCGGGTGGTGCCGCCCGAGGATCTGATGACGATGTACACGAGCACCGCCGACTTGGTGTTGCTGGATGTCCCTTGCACCAATACGGGCGTGCTGGCCCGCCGCCCCGAGGCCAAGTACCGCTTCGACCAATCCCAACTGACCCGGATGTTGGAAACGCAACAGACTATTTTGGTCGATTCGCTCCGGTTGCTCAAGCCCGAGGGTTCGGTGCTGTACACCACGTGCAGCCTCGAGGCCGAGGAGAACGAGGCGATGATCGACTGGGTGACCTCCGGAGGCGAACTGCACGTGGTCTGGTCGTCGGCCAGAGCCCCAGCGGGCCTCCCGGGTGAGCCCGCCAGTCAGTATCGGGACGCATCTTTCGCGGCGATGCTGACGACGAAACCGCAGAAGAAGCGGCGGCGGAAGTCGAACACTTAGCCCGAGCCAATCGTACAAGTACCGAACGATAAACCCTCTCGGACGCGAGCGACGCTCGCTTTCAGGGTTCCCATAGGCCTCCTCCGACGCGGAATGTGGGGAGTGTTGCCGTGACCAAATAGCGCAAGTGTCGCTGGAATAAACAGCAAGGCCGGTTTCTGCGGTCTGTATCAAAAATTCTTCCTAAATGGGTGGCACCGCCTGAAAGATGTGGCACATTTAGGATGTCTTGTCTCTCTCTCCTCCTATGACTCGATTGCGGGCGGAAACACGCGATCGGGCTTGATGAAAACCTTTGTGGCAGCGAGTGTCGGAAACCGCTCGTCGCCTGTTCAGGGGTTTTCAGCGGTGTCTTGTCTCTCTCTCCTCCTATGACTCGATTGCGGGCGGAAACACGCGATCGGGCTTGATGAAAACTTGGGATCTTGTGGGCGATCGGAAACGGCCCACAAACGGTT
>Ga0105049_10007261_pt1 | contig 12871 bp, 12 predicted proteins | sample MAT06_FD_78087 | JGI IMG/M metagenome (GOLD analysis project Ga0105049, IMG submission 78087) | Freshwater microbial communities from Lake Fryxell liftoff mats and glacier meltwater in Antarctica - MAT-06 | ecosystem: Environmental > Aquatic > Freshwater > Ice > Liftoff microbial mat | place...
CAGAAAATTTTGAAAATGTAAAGTAAATATTATATTAATTCGTAATCTCTAGTATCTAATATCTAATTATCAATTATCAATTATCAATTATCAATTATCAATTATCAATTATCAACTCCTGCTTCTTCTTTCTTTTTCCTTAATAATTAAACCTAGCTCTCTTCCTGTTTGCCCTTCAACGGAAGTGTTTTCTTGAGCTCTTCTAATCAGATAAGGAAGAACTTCCTGCACAGGGCCGTAAGGTAAATATTTTGCTACATTATAACCTTCTTTTGCCAAGTTAAAACTTATGTGTTCACTCATTCCAAACAATTGGGAAAAATAGATTCTTTTGTCGTTTTTAGAAATAGATTTTTTTTCCATTGATTCTATTAGTGCTAACGAGCTTTTTTCGTTATGAGTGCCAGCACAAATTGAAACTAAATTAACGTTATCTAAGCAAACGTTTATTGCATTGTCGTACATAGTATCTGTTGCTTCTTTTGTGGGATTTATTGGAGAAGGATAATTTAATTTTTGTGCTCTCTCTCTTTCTTTTTCCATGTATGCACCTCTAACTAATTTTGCACCAAAAAAGTATTTGTTCTTTTTAGCTTTTTCTATAGAAGATTTTAAAAAATCTAATCTATCGTTTCTGTACAATTGAAAGGTATTATAAACGATAGCACTTTTTAAATTATATTTTTCCATCATTGCATCAGCCAACTCGTCAATTGCAGGTTGAATCCAACTTTCTTCGGCATCAATAAAAATAGGAACAGAATTTTCATTGGCACTTTTGCAAATACTATCAACTCTTTCCCAAATTTTATTTTTCTCAAGAGTTTCTTGTTCAGATAATTCTTTTTTTGCACTAATTTTTTCTAACAATTCAAACCTTGATAAGCCAGTAACTTTAAAAACACAAAAAGGAATATTTGTACTTTGAGTTGCTTTTTTAATTGTGTTTAATGTTTCGTTTTTTGTCTTTTCAAACTCAGAATCATTTTCTTTTCCTTCAACAGAATAATCTAGAATTGCACCTATTCCATAATTGGATAGTTTGTTTATTGTTTCTGTACATTCTTCTATGTTTTCGCCGCCACAGAACTGTTTAAAAATTGTTGCTTTTACTATTCCGTTTATTGGTAATTTAAAATTAAATGCAAATTCAGTAAGTCCACGTCCTATTTTTACAATGCTTGGTCTTTTTATTAAATTAAATAAAAAATAAGATTTATTTAAATCACTATTCGATTTACTTTTAAATGCTATTTCTGTATTCTCAAATGAAATCATTTATAATTTTTATTTAATAGTTTTTGCAAAAAGAAATTACCAGTTCCTTTAAAATAGCCTTGTTAATTTTTTCAAATGAGTGTCCGCCACTCAGCACTTCTGAGTAATGCGAAATAGGCAGGAATGATTTTGCAGAGTTAGATTCTGTTCTACTTACCATGTTGTCAAATTCTCCTCTTAGCACTAGTACGGGAGTTTTTATTTCTTTTAATGTTTCTTCATTTAGAGGTGCATTTTCTCCTAAATGGTGAATTAAATCACTTGTTTTTTCTAAAACATTTTTCCAGTTGTTTGGCTTATGTCTTTCAAATAATGTATTTGCAAATGCAGGAAAATTCTTCTCTATCAATTCAGGATTCAACATTGCTTTTTCTGATAGTGCAACTTGAGGATTCCAATCAAATTTTGTTCCTAATGTAATTATTCCTTTAAACAAATTTTTAAATTTATGTTCGGCCAAGAGTGCAGCATAACCTCCCATACTGTAACCAAATGCAAATGGTTTTGTTTTTCTTTTTTTGCAAATTTCATAAATTTCATTCGAGAATTGAAAGATATCAAACTCATCTTCAAAGTTTTTTCCGCCGTGTCCACTAAAATCAAATGGTATGCAATTAAAGTCTTCTCGCAGTTCAAAAGCAAACGATTCAAGTTGCCTCGAAGAACCTAATGCACCATGAAATAAAAGCAAACTTGGTTTCATGTTTTATTTGTTATTGCTGGCCAAAATAATAGCTTCCACTTTTTTATGAAATCCCTTTTCTTTTTTATCCAACGAAGAAAAAAACTTTGCCTCAAAAATTTTTAACTCTGCTTTTGATTTTAAACAAGCAGTTTTACCTTTTTCGGTAATTAAAATGCTGTTGCTTCTTAAATCTTCTTTGTTCTCGACTCTTTTTGCAAACTTCTTTTCTTGAAGCGAAGAAATAATTTTTGATGTCATCATTTTATCTGTTCCTGCAAACTCACAAACTTTATTTTGTGCAATGTTTTTCGAATTTGTCGATAAACTATTTATTGCATCTAAAACAGCATATTGTGCATGAGTTAAGTTGTGTTTTAATAGCAAACTATTTACATTTCGCTGCCACAAATTACTGAGCTGCCAAATTAAAAATCCTAGACTTTCGTTTTTGTTTTTTATTTCGGAATGTTTTGCCATAGTCAAAATTTATTTTATTTGTAACCAAACATACTATTTTTTTTTTAATTGAGATATTTCTAAAAAAGAGTGTAAAAAAAAACTGCCTTGTGGCAGCTCTTTCTGTAATTATATTCCTAATTTTTTCTTTATCCCTTCGGTAGTTTGAGAACTTGGTCGCTCTAGCGGATGACCCAAAGCTCTGTCCCAAATTAGAGAAGCCATAACTCCTAAAGCTCTTGAAACTCCAAAAAGCACGGTGTAAAAATCGTATTCTTTCATGCCGTAATGCATAAGCAATGCTCCTGAATGTGCGTCAACATTTGGCCAAGGATTTTTTATTTTCCCAAGTGACTCTAAAATTGGAGGAACAACTTCATAAACAAGTTGTACTGTTTCGCAAAAATCATCATGTTTGATGTAGGTTTTGTAAAACTCTTGTTGAGCAGTAAATCTTGGATCAGTTTTTCTTAATACAGCGTGTCCGTATCCAGGAACAACTTTCCCTTGTTCTAAAGTTCTTTTTACATATTCTGCAATTTGATCTTTAGTTGGCAATGTTGTATTTAACTCTTTTAGCATTTCCGTTAACCATGCAACAACTTCTTGGTTTGCTAAACCGTGCAGTGGTCCTGCAAGTCCATTTAAACCAGCAGAAAATGCTAAATAAGGATCACTTAATGCAGAGCCAACTAAATGTGTAGCATGTGCTGATACGTTTCCTCCTTCATGGTCGGCGTGTATAGTTAGATATAGTCTCATTAAACGCTTCATGTCAAATTCTTCGTAACCCAACATGTGAGCAAAATTTGCGGCCCAATCTAATTTAGGATCGGGTTCGATATGAGTATCGTTGTGATATGTTTTTCTATAAATATATGCTGCAACTCTTGGAAGTCTTGCAATTAAATTCATTGCATCCTCGTAGCAATAATCCCAATAATCTTTTTTAGCTATGCCTTTTTTGTAAGCAGCAGCAAATAAAGATTCAGTTTGCATTGCCATAACTGCAATGCTAAATTGTGTCATTGGATGTGTTCCTTTTGGTAGTTTGTCTATCACATCAAAAACATGGCTTGGAACAACACATCTTCTCGCCCAATTGTTCGATAAATTATTTACTTCATCGTAGCTTGGTAATTCTCCAACCAACATCAAATAAAAAACTCCTTCGGGTAATGGTTCTGTTCCACCTGGTGCTTTAGGCAATTTCTCTCTAAGTTCAGGAATGGTATATCCTCTAAATCGTATGCCTTCTTGCGAATCAAGCTTGGAAGTTTCGGTAATCATACCAATCATACCTTTCATTCCTTGGTAAACATCGGCAACGGTATATTCACCCAATTTTTTATCACCGTGTTCTTTTATTATCGCCTTTACTTCTTTGGCCATTGGCGTGGCTTTTTCTTTGAATTTTTCTTTTAGAGTATCCATTTTGAACTATTTTTTATTTGATGATTTATTTACAATTATATGAACTTAAAGTTTTTACCTAAAAATTTTGCATTCTGCCCTAGTTCTTCTTCTATTCTTATTAGTTGGTTATATTTGCTAATCCGATCGGAACGAGATGCAGAACCAGTTTTTATTTGTCCAGTATTTAGGGCAACAGCCAAATCTGCAATTGTATTATCTTCAGTTTCTCCACTTCTGTGGCTCATAACGGCAGTGTATGCGGCGTTATTTGCCATTTGCACAGCATCAATAGTTTCGCTTAAAGTGCCTATTTGATTTACTTTTACTAAAATTGAGTTTGCAATTTTTTCGTCAATGCCTCTTTTTAATCTTTTTACATTAGTTACAAACAAATCATCACCTACCAATTGAATTTTTTTTCCAAGTTTTTCAGATACCATTTTCCATCCGTCCCAATCGTCTTCGGCAAATCCATCTTCAATTGAAACTATTGGATATTTATTGCTCCAATCTGTCCAATAATCTACCATTTCAGAAGAAGTTAATTTTTCGCCTGTAGATTTTTTAAAGTGATATACTTTTTCTTTTGCATCATAAAATTCAGAAGCGGCTGCATCCATTGCAATCCAAATATCAACTCCTGGCTTGTAACCTGCATCTTCAATTGCTTTTAAAACTATTTCAATAGCTTCGGTATTACTTTTTATGTTTGGTGCAAAGCCGCCTTCATCGCCTACGTTTGTGCTGTAGCCTTTGCTTTTAAGAACTTTTTTTAGTGTATGAAAAACTTCGGTTCCCATTCTTAATGACTCAGAAAAACTTTCGGCACCAAAAGGCATTACCATAAATTCCTGAAAATCTATACTGTTATCGGCATGTGAGCCACCGTTTAAAATATTCATCATTGGCACTGGCAATAAATTGGCATTTGTTCCGCCAACATATCTGTATAATGAAAGTCCTGCTTCGGCAGCAGCAGCTTTTGCAACTGCAAGTGATACTCCTAAAATAGCATTTGCACCAAGCTTACTTTTGTTTTCTGTGCCATCTAATCCTATAAGAGTGGAATCAATTTTGTTCTGTTCAAAAACGTTAGAATCAATTAATGCTTCTTTTATTTTTGTGTTTACGTTTGAAACAGCTTTTAAAACGCCTTTTCCTAAATAAACTTTACTGTCGCCGTCTCTTAATTCAACAGCTTCATGGCTTCCAGTGCTAGCACCCGAAGGAACCGCAGCTCTACCAATAAAACCATTGCTTGTAATTACATCTACTTCAACAGTTGGATTTCCTCTTGAATCTAAAATTTGTCTGGCTTTTATGTCTTGAATTAAACTCATTGATTTGTTTATTGATTATTGTTTGCGAATTTAACAAAAAAACTTTCCAAAAAAACCTATCCAACATATTAAAATAACTTAAACTTAATTTTAAACTACTTGCCATAAAATATCAAGTAATTTATAGATTTTCAATACTTTTAAAAACTCTAATAAATACTTTTGAAAATAAATAATTTATTGTCTTGTTTGATTTTAATTCGAGGACTGCCTGGCGCAGGAAAAACTACTCTTGCAAATTTATTGAGCGAAGATGGACTTTATCCCGTTTTTTCTGTTGATGATTATTTTACAAATAGCAATAATGGCGATTATAAATTTGAGTTTTCTGAAAATCATTTGGCGTATTCTTCTTGCCTCCGAAAAGTTGAACAATCAATGATAGAAAATACAAAAAAAATTTTTGTTCACAACACACTCACTTTAGATTGGGAAATTGAGCAATACTTTAAATTGAGTTCAAAACATCAATACACTATTTTTGTTGTTACTTGCGAAAATTATCATTCCAAGAAGAATCTTCATTCTATTTCTGATGATCAATTAGTGAAAATGGCAAATAAGTATAAAGTAAAATTGTATTAAAGATGACAATCTGTTTTTTAGTTTTTAACTCATGAGGTTATACAGCACGGAAACCTTAAAGTTATTTGAGTTTGATAGAATTCTAAATAGAATTGAATACTTGTGCAGAACAAAAGCTTCTAAACAAAAAGTTAAATTATTAAAGCCAATAGAAGAACGAGATGTTACAATAAAGCTTTTAAATCAGGTTAATGAATATAGAAATATTTTAGACAATAAAGGATATTTTCCCGATTTTTTATTTGAGGATTTTGAATATGAGTCAAGTTTATTATCACTGCCAGGTTCAGTATTATTGGAGAAGCAAATAATTAAAATTTTGCATGCTTCAAATTTAGTAAACACGCTTATTAAATATTTTGATACAAAAACAGATCAGTTACCTTTTCTTTTTCAAGTGCTAGAAAAGGTTTATTTTACCGAAGATATATCAAATTTAATCAATGAAATTATTGATGCAGAAGGAGTAGTAAAATCCAATGCTTCTAAAGAACTGGCAACAATAAGAAGAGAACTATTTTCTAAGAAAAAAGAAGCCGAGAGAAAATTTAGAGGTTTAATAAACGAATTAAAAAAGCTGGGCTGGATAAGAGAAAGCGAAGAGAGTTTTTACAATGGAAGGAGAGTAGTTTCTATTTTATCTGAGCACAAAAGGAGTTTAAAGGGGGTGGTTCACGGCAGTAGCGAAACCGGTAAAACAACGTTTATTGAGCCACAAGAAACGGTTGAATTAAACAATCAAATTGCTGAACTTGAAAACGAAGAGAGGCAAGAAATATTTAAGCTTTTAAAAATACTTACAAATAAAATTAGACCATTTTCATTTTTAGTAAAAGAATATTTTTTATTGTTAACTGATTTAGATCTATTAAGAGCAAAGGCATATTTTGCGTTAGAACTAAAGGCGGTTCTTCCTATTGTTTCTAAAGAGCCAATAATAAATTTGAAGAATGCATATCATCCAATTTTATTTCTTCAAAATGCTACTCAAAAAAAGGAGACAATTCCTTTGAGTATTTTTTTAAATTCCGAAAGAAGAGTTGTTGTTATTTCTGGTCCAAATGCCGGGGGAAAATCTATTGCTTTAAAAACAATTGGTCTGTTTCAACTAATGCTTTCTTCGGCCATTTTGGTTCCTTGTCATCCAAGTTCTGAAATGAGTTTTTTTAATCATTTTTTGGTAGACATTGGAGATAGTCAATCAATAGAAAATGAACTTTCTACTTATAGTTCTAGGTTATTAAAAATGAAAGAATTTTTAAAAATTGCAAACAGAAGAACTCTGTTTTTGATTGATGAATTTGGCACCGGAACAGATCCTGAATTGGGTGGAGCAATGGCAGAAGTTCTATTAGAAGAGTTAAATAAAAAAAATTGTTTTGGAATAATTACAACTCATTATTCCAACATAAAAATTTTGGCAGATAAACTTAAAGGATTGATAAATGCAAGCATGTTGTTTGATACAACTACTTTGGAGCCAATGTATCAAATGATAATGGGGCAGCCAGGCAGCTCATATACTTTTGAAGTTGCCGAAAAAATTGGATTGCCTATAGACATAATTAATAAAGCAAAAGCCAAAATATCTTCAGAAAAATTAAAATTAAATAAGTTGATTTTTGAACTTCAAACTCAAAAAAACGAAATCGAAAAAAGTAAAAAAGAATTAGAAAATTCTGTGTTGCAGAATACCGAATCAAAAAGTAAATACGATTTATTGTTTAATAAATTAGAAGAGAAAAGTAAAAAAAATAAAGACAAAGCCGAAGAAACAGAAGAACTTAAAGAACTTGGAAAAAAGTTTAAAGTTTTATCCGAAGAATGGCAAAAATCCAAAGATAAAAAGGCTGTAATTCAAAAGTTTGTAAGCACGATTACAATTGAAAAGAGAAAGAAAATAGAACGTGATCAAAAAGAACGAATAGAAAACTCTAAAGAAAAAAAAATAAAGAGAGTACTTTTAAAACTTGAAGTTGGTTCAAAAGTTAGAATTTTAAAAAGTCATCAAACAGGAATTGTAAAAGAAATTAAAAAGGAAAAAGCAATTGTAGTTATGGGAAATATTTTAAGTACCGTATCAATAGAAAATCTAGAGGTTGTAGAATAAAATTATGATAAAAGCAGTAATATTTGATATGGATGGTTTGTTGATTAATTCTGAACCATTTTGGCAAAAGGCAGAGATAGAAGTTTTTAATCTTGCAGGAATAGAATTAACCAAAAGTATGTGCCACGAAACTATGGGGTTAAGAATTGATGAAGCTATTTCTTATTGGCACAAAAAATTTGGACTAAAAAAATTTACAAAAAAGCAAGTTCAGGATTTAGTAATGGATAAAGTTGTTGAGTATATTTTAAAAGAAGGCCAAGCACTTAAAGGTGTTTTGAAATGTTTAGACTTTTTTGACGAGAAAAATATTCCACTGGCAATTGCTTCTTCATCCTACTATAGAATTATTGATGCCGTTGTAAAAAAGTTAAATATAAGTAGTTACTTTGATTTAATTGTTTCTGCCGAAGACACGGAATACGGAAAACCTCATCCAGGAATTTTTATAGAAACAGCAAGGCGTTTGCAAATTTCGCCTGAAAATATTTTGGTGTTCGAAGATTCTCCTAATGGCGTTTTGGCTGCTTTGTCTGCTCAAATGAAAGTTGTTGCTGTGCCTGACAATGAGCTTAAAAATAGAAAAGAATTTTTGGCTGCAGATAATATAATTAATACCTTAGAAAATTGGAACGATAAATTGTGGAATAAATTTAATTAAATTTAAATATTACTTTAGCTAAGTTTTTAAGAGTTAAAATATACCTATGAAAAATATTTTTCTTGCATTAATTTTTTGTTTGTTGCTGTTTGCAAAAGTTATTTTAGCTCAAACAAATAATGAGGTTGCTGATTATGATTATTCTCTATTTAAAGAAGGAGATTTATTGTTTCAGGATATAGACTGTGGCCCTTTATGCGATGCTATTGAAGGCGTTACCCAAGGCCACCAAGGGTTTGATGTTTCTCACATGGGAATTTTAGTAAAAAAAGGCGATTCATTGTGGGTGTGCGAAGCAATTGATAAATCTGTTCATTTAACTTCTATACCAGATTTTATGAAGAGAACTTCCAACCAGGATGGCGACCCAAAAGTTTTAGGAGCAAGATTGGTTGATGGATATTCTAGTCTTGCAAAAAAAGCAGCAAAAGAAGCTTTAAAATATATAGGTACTCCTTATGATTCAAAATTTTCTGACGGAGATTTAGCACTTTATTGTTCAGAACTAATTTACTATAGTTTTAAAACTGCTAATGGGGGCAAAGATTTTTTTAAATTAGAACCAATGACTTTTAACAGCCCCGAAACTGGAAAGATTTTAGAGGAGTGGAAAAAATATTTCTTGGAAATGAATCTTACAGTTCCCGAAGGAATGTTAGGTTGCAATCCTGCCGCATATTCTAAGTCAGAAAAAATAGATATTATTTACGACTCAGGAGATTTTTTATCAAAGGTTAAAGAGTAAATCTAAACTGCTTCTCCAAGTAAAGTTGCCGATGTGCAATTCAGTACTTTTATCATTGCATAATCTCCTTTTTTCAAATCCTTTTTAGGAAAAACAATTACTTTGTTTTGAGAGTTTCTACCGTATAAAAAGTCATCAGATTTTTTTGAAACCCCTTCAATTAATACTTTAAATTCTTTTCCTAAATCTTTGATATTACTTTTGTATGAAATTTCCTTTTGAACTTCAATAATTTCTGCTAATCTTCTGCTTTTTGTAGCTTCATCAACATCGTCTTTAAATTTTCTTTCTGCCATTGTTTTTGGCCTTTCCGAGTATTTAAACATGTAAGCAAAGTCAAACCCAGTCCATTCTATTAAGCTTAATGTCTCTTGGTGATCTTCTTCTGTTTCTCCGCAAAATCCGCTTATTGTATCGGTGCTAATGCCGGCATCAGGCATGTATATTTTTATTGCATTAATTCTGTCCATATACCATTCTCGTGTATATCCTCGGTTCATCATACCTAAAACTTTGCTGGAACCTGATTGCACTGGCAAATGAACGTAATTGCAAATGTTTTCGTACTTGGCCATAATTTCTAAAACATCGTTGCCCATATCTTTTGGGTGCGAAGTAGAATATCTAATTCTTAATTCTGGATTTATAAGTGCAACTTTTTCTAGAAGTTGAGCAAAAGTTGTTGCATTTTTTAATTCATCATCGCTGGGATTGTCTTTTTTTAATCCGCCACCTGTCCACAAATAAGAATTTACATTTTGACCTAATAAAGTTACTTCTTTGTAGCCTCTTTCAAATAAATCTCTTGCTTCGTTTACAATTGTTTCTGGCTCTCTGCTTCTTTCTCTGCCTCTTGTGAATGGAACCACACAAAAAGCACACATATTATCGCATCCTCTTGTAATGGATACAAACGCTGTAATGCCATTGCTATCTAGCCTCACGGGGCTAATATCGGCATAAGTTTCTTCTCTTGACAATAAAACATTCACTGCTTTTTGTCCGCCTTCAACTGTTTCTATAAGTCCTGGCAAATCTCTATAAGAGTCTGGACCTACAACCAAATCAACTAATTTTTCTTCTTCAAGTAATTTAGATTTCAATCTTTCGGCCATGCAACCTAAGACCCCAATTATTAAAGAAGGATTTTTTCTTTTTAGTTGTTTAAAATCGTTTAATCTGTTTCTCACTCTTTGCTCTGCATTTTCTCTAATGGCGCAAGTATTCAAAAATATTAAATCGGCTTGTTTAAAATCTTGTGTGGTATCAAATCCTTCTTTATCTAAAATGCTTGCAATAATTTCGCTGTCAGAAAAATTCATGGCACAGCCATAACTTTCTAAAAATAACTTTTTTGTATTGTTAGAATTTTTTGAAATAGTTTTAATCGCCTCTCCTTGTTTTTCTTCTGGCAATAATTTATCAATTGACATATCGTATAAAAAATTTTCGCAAAGGTAATAATATCAATGTTATTGGTTATAAATAAAAAAAGCCCAATTAAGGGCTTTTTTTTTATTTTTTAAGGTGTAAATTTAAAAAGTATAACCTAAGCAAAGTCCACATCTAAAACCGCTATAAGGAATTCCTTTTATGCTTCCACTTACGGTTTTAGCTCCAATAGTTACGTTAGATTCTGCATTTTTAAATGGAAGATCACCTTCAATTAAATCTTCTAATGAGCCTTTAACTTGAGTGGCGCCGCCAGTTTGTGAAATTAAATCTCCTTCTGCAGTAACTTTTACTTTTGCGTTGCCATAGTGTGCACCAGTTATCCACCAATCTAAACTAAGTCTGTTTTTAAATACCCACTGAGCTCCAAGCATAAGGCCTCCACCAAATCCGCTGTAAGTAATTCTGGCATCAACTGGTCCTCCCTTAAATCCTGATGCTGGATCATTTGGTATTGTTACTGTTGTATTTATTGCAAAATTTGAAAATCTAGTATAAGGCGCTAAATAAAAACCGTGTGGAGCTTGATGTTCAGATTTTTTGCCTGGATAAAATCTAAATTCTGGTGTTATGGCATATCCAGTAAATTTAAATTTACCCAATTTTGCGCCAAAAGCATCATCTCCGCCTAATTGGCTAGACAAGTCAACAATGTATGGCAACATTACTCTTACCCCAAGGGCAGCAGACATGTTTTTATGAAATGCATATTCATACTGCAAAGAAAAATTTCTTAGAGGCAATGCCAATAAGTTCATTTTAACATTGTGAGGTCTTTCAATTGAGCCTCCTTTTCTTTTTGTTCCTGCATTAACGTTAAGGATGTTTGAAGAAATTAAACAAATTGCAAGTAGTGATTTTAATAGAGTTTTTTTCATAAAATTGGATTGTAGTTTTTGCAAATATAAAAAATGTTATTAAAACACAAAAAAATAAATTAAAAAGGGCTTGCTAATACACAAAATTCATTTCAATTTCTGCCTTTTCAGAAAGGCTTAATCCAACAGGGCAAGTTTTTGCAGCAAGCTCAAGTATTTTTTTTTCTTTATCGGAATAATTATTTTTTGGAAAATTTACAGTAACTGCTATTTTTTCTACTCTTCTTGGATTTGACGCCATTATTTTTTGAACCGAACATAAAGTTTCATCAATATTTATGGAATGTGTATTGCTTGCAATTCCCATTAGCGTTAGCATACAAGATGCCAAAGAAGTACTCATTAAATCTGTTGGCGAAAATGCTTCTCCTTTGCCATGATTGTCAACTGGTGCGTCAGTAATTATTACTTGGCCCGACTTTATGTGTGTGGCTTTTGTTCTTAATCCTCCTAAATATTCAACCCTTGATATTTCCATTTATTAATTACTATTTATAAATAACTAAATTTTGTTTTTGCAAAAAATATTTTCTGTTTTAATAAACTACTGTTATCGTTCCTTTCTTTTCGGTTTTGCCGCAACTTGTATTTGCAGTTATAGAATACATATATATTCCTGCTTGCACAAGTTTGCCTTTGTGTGTGCAGTCCCAAACGTCATCAATGCCTTTCCACGTAAAAACTTTCTCTCCCCATCTATTAAAAATATCACCTTCTAACGTTATATTTTCTGAACTCACTAATTTAAATACATCGTTATTTGAATCACCATTTGGTGTTACTGAATTTGGTATAAATAAATTTAAAGAGGTGCTTTCAACTTTAATTTCTGCTGCATCAGAGAGTAGTGCCATTCCGCAGCCGTTTACTCTGCAACGATATAAATATCCTTCAAAAGATTTGTCCACATTTTTAACTGTTAATTTAGAATAGTTTGCGCTATCCACTTCATCTAAGGTATTAATTGCGTTAAATGGAAGCCCTGGGCCTTTGCTCATGAACCACTGAAAAGTGTTGCCAGTTCCTATTGTTGTAATTTCAAAATTAACATCTTTTTCTGCACAGGTTTTAACGTCTTGTGGTTGTGTAATAATCTCTGGCAATTTGCTAACAGTAATTTTTGCAAAACCAGTAGCAAGAGGAGGTGGACATGTTCCGCTAATTAAACACCTAACTTCAAATCCATCTAAACTATCTTCGGCAAAATCTAATGTAAGATTGGGTGAGTTTGTTCCTGAAAAATTAAGACTAGAGGACGAAATATC
>Ga0105049_10007262_pt1 | contig 12866 bp, 6 predicted proteins | sample MAT06_FD_78087 | JGI IMG/M metagenome (GOLD analysis project Ga0105049, IMG submission 78087) | Freshwater microbial communities from Lake Fryxell liftoff mats and glacier meltwater in Antarctica - MAT-06 | ecosystem: Environmental > Aquatic > Freshwater > Ice > Liftoff microbial mat | place...
CCAAGAAGGTGCCAAACGCTGAATTAAATGCCAAAAGTGCTCCAATTGATAGGGTATCTTCTCCTTTTTGCTGGGCTTCTTGAAGCAACATCATAGTGAACCAAAGGATGAGAACGGAACTGAGGACTGGAAGCGCCTCTGTGAGGACGGTGACGCTATCATCGATGCGCTGCATCCGAGAAACAATCTTGGTTCGTTGACCAAAGACGTTTGCCCATGCCCCAAAGGCTCGATCTTCAGCGGCGGCAACCCGCAGTTTGGCAACACCGTTGATTAGTTCTACATTAAGCCCGTTGAGTTTGCCGCTTAGAGTTTCTTCTTGACGAGCTTGGCGCAATAAAAGAAAGCTGGAGATGCCAGTTAAGATAACGGTAACGACAGTAACCCCAATGCCCACGATCGCCAGCTTGACACTATAGAGCAGCATCAGTCCCAGATTAAGCAGGGCAAAAAATGCGCTTAATAGAGTGCGTTGGGTTGCGCCGCTGAGTTCTCGGCGAATTTGGCTGACTGCCATGACGCGAGTGAGCAGATCGCCCATGCTATAGCGTCGAAAGAAGCCTGTGGGAAGTTGCAGCAATCGATCCCAAACGGCGGGTTGGAGGGCGGCATCGGCGGCGCTTTCAACCCGTAGCGAAAAGAAGCTTTGTGCTAACCCAAAGGCTGCTCTACCGCAAGCAGAGGCGAAGAGCGCTAGACCTAGTTGCCAAACCATAGCGCGATCGCTACTGGGAATAGCATCGTTAATTAGGATCTTGGTTGCCTGGGGCACGATCATTCCTAACAGAGTTCCCAACAGCCCAAGGACGACAATTAGAATGACGTCGTTGAGGTGACCGCGAATGGCAAAACTCAGGATATTGGTCAGGTGAGTAATTTTGTTGGGCAGCGGTCTGTAAAACATTGATGCTTCGCTGCTGAGGGTTTTAGCAAAGTCAGCATCTACAAGGGTTCGCGTTAGATGGATGGCATCGAAGGCGATATATTGGTTGCCCGATCGGGGCAGCAGGGCATAGGGGTTTCCTTGCTGGGTATAGGTGAGTAGGGCACCCTGATCTTTTGTCCACCAGTTGCCAATGAGCTGCACTCGACGAATGCGAAATTTAGAGGTGCGGGCGATCGCCTCCAATGGGTCTTTAATCTGGCTCAGGTTTTCGGATATGGCAGGAGGACGGAGGTCAATTCCCAGGCTGTGAGCAACTGCACCAGCAGCGATTAACAGAGGGGAACCTTCTTGTCGTAGTTCGGCTCGTTCTGACTGAAGGGGTGATGCCAGATCATTCATGGCATTGAAGAGGATCTGTTGATTCAACCGCTCGCGTTCCTGAAAGCGATTAAATTCTGCCTCATGATGGTGTTGCTCTAGCTGGCGACCCACCTGATTAAGAAATTGGTGAAACTGAAGCAGACTAGGAATCAGCGAGGCTGGTTCTAGCCCATCTGTTCGTTCTAGCTCATCTTCCGGAACATCAGCAAGATCTAGCAACTGTACCTCTGTGGGCAGTTCGGCGGTGATCCAGGTGTGAGGAGTGAGTGGGAATGGAGAACTGGTCGAATCGAGCGTCAATTCCCCAATGCCCATCCACTGCACCTGTCCTTGCTGAATTTTGACCCATTGCACATTCTGCTGAGGTGCCTGAAGTGACTGCTGCTTTAAAAGCGACAGGTATCGAGCTGAGGGTTCTGAAATGAGGATTTCCGCGATCGCCTCTACCTCCTGATGTGCCAACTCTTGATACGCTGTCTGCTGATGTAGCCACGCGTCCCAATGGAGAATCCAGCGTTCTACCAGGCTTCTAAAAGTGGGGTCGTCGGCAATTTTTGGGGGCAAGTCGGCAGGGTCGATCGCTTGTAGAGCAGTTTCCTCTAGGGCAATTGCCAAAATGCTGCGATAGGTTACCTTTTGGGTATCCCCCAGCGGTAGAGGCGGCATGCCCCAAAGGATCTCACCCGTTTCGACGGTAAATAAATATTGGCGATCGCTCTGCCTTTGAGTGTGTTCATCTAATCGCGTTGCAAACAGTGCTAGGCTACCAGACTGCACGCGCCAAACTGCCTGTTTATCGTTTAATGGCAAGAGAGTGTTGCCTTTAAGCAAGTGTGACGTAGCAAGTAGATTAGTCTGAATCATAACTATCAATTCCTAAGCGATCGCATTTTCTTGAGCCGTGGTAGTAGCAATTAACTGCTGGTATGCTCCGGGCTGCTCCCGAAGTTGATCGTGGGTGCCCCGCTGCACAACTTGCCCTTGCTCTAGCACAATGATTTCGTCACAGTCTCGAATCGTGCTGAGGCGATGGGCGACGACGATGCACGAACAGCCCCGTCGCCTGAGGTGGCGATCGATCACCATTTCGGTTTCTGCATCCAGAGCGCTGGTGGCTTCGTCAAGTACTAAAATTGAGGGATTTCGAACAAGGGCTCGGGCAATTTCCAATCGCTGCCGTTGTCCGCCGCTCAGGTTCATGCCCCCTTCAATCAGAGGTGCGTCATAGCCTCCTGGTAGCGAGAGAATCAGATCATGAATTGCCGCATCTTGTGAAGCTTGCACTAGATCCGTTAGGGGAATGGTGGAATCCCAGAGAGTAAGATTTTCGCGCACGGTGCCAGCAAACAAGAAAATCTCTTGCTCTACCATAGATAAAGAGTTTGCTAAAATGCCGCGCGAGATTTGGCTGCGGTCGATGCCATCTAGCCATATTTCTCCCTGCCAGGGTTCATATAGTCCCGTCACCAATTTCGCAACGGTAGACTTGCCAGAACCGCTGCCTCCTACTAGTGCCACCCGCTGACCGGGGTAAATGGTCAGGCTGAAGTCTTCAATCAAGGGAGGTGACAGACGACTATAGCCAAAGGTCAAATGACGAAGTTCGACGGTACCTTGTAGTCGAATCAATTGAGGAGCAGAAGCGGCTGGCTGGCTGGGTGTAGGCGCTGGGCTGCGAGAGTCAGGACTGGTAAGATTGGAGCTACCTACTTCTGTTACAGGATCGCGGGGGTTTTGCAGCACGTCATCTAAGCGATTTAAATCGGCTTCTAAGTCTTGAAGGGTGCTGCCGAAGCTAAGCAGTGTGTTGACGGGCTGAAGAAAGCTTTGAGTCAGCGATTGATATGCCACTAGCATCCCAATGCTAAGGCTGCCGCCCATGATCCGAAACCCACCGACGACCAGAATGGTGGCAGTGGCGATCGCGGTTAGCAGTGTGGGTAATGTTGCCAGCAGCATATTGGGCAGCGCCGCCTCTCGCTGGGCATTAATCCCTTTGGCGTAGTAACCTGCAAATTTAGCAAACGCATCAGACTCTAGCCCCGATGCCTTAACGCTTTCGATCGAGAGCAGCGTCCCAATGAGTAACCCAATCGACTTGCCCGATTCCTGGGAAAGTTTGCTGTTGGCATCTTTGCGGCTACTCGACAACAGCTTTAATACCAACAAATTAAGCGCTGCAAAAAAAATCGCTACCAGAGTTAACACCCAATCGTAAGCAAACATGATCAGGGCATAGAAAACAATCATCAGCAAGTCGATAACTGTAGTCGCCAACTGCCCCGTAATGACCTGAGAAACTTTATCATTCAGCGCGGTGCGATTGCTAATTTCCCCGGCATAGCGTTGGGCATAAAACCCGACAGGCAGGCGCAGGGTATGCCAGAAAAAATTGCCCGATAGAGTGATCGACAGCTTAATAAATAACCGCCGCAGATAGGTCAGGCGGAGCCGCGCTAATAGCCCTTGCAATAGTGCCGTAATCAGCATTCCCAAGAGTAAAGGGCGCAGCCAATCTTCCCGGTTTTGTACCAGCACTTCGTCTACAAATACCTGGGTAAACACAGGCACCGCTAATCGAGGCAAAGTCAACAGCAGCCCTGCGACCAGACAAAAAGCGATCGCCCGTCGAGAATAGCGCAGCCGCGTTAACAGAGCGGGTAACATTGCCAGTTTTTTGCCTCCCGGCTGAAACTGCTCTGCTGGTTGAAAAATCAGCGCTACTCCGGTATAGCACTGGTTAAACTCTGCGTTAGAAACCTTTCTCCGCCCCGACGCAGGATCATTGATCTCGACCTGGGTTTTGCCAAAGCGCTCGACTACTAAAAAGTGGTTAAAATTCCAAAACACAATGCAGGGCAGATGCGCTTCTTTGAGGCGCTCAAGTGGCATCTTAAAGCCTTTTGCTTCCAAATTATAAGAGCGGGCAGCTTTCAAAAGATTCGAGGCCTTACTGCCATCTCGTGATACACCGCACGCCTGCCGCAGCTCTGCCAGGGGCACAATCCGCCGATAATAGCCCAGAATAATGCCTAGAGCGGCTGCCCCACACTCCACGTTCTCCATTTGGATGACAGTTGGAGTCCGGCTGAGATTTGGCTGAAATAATTGAATGATTTTAGACCCAAACCCAATAACCATGATTGCGTACCGTAAATACAGAAAATGCAGTGGTTTAGTAAACACCAGTCCAGGAGCGGAATAGGGGAATGACATAGGCGATCGGGGCAATTTCGCCAATGCGAACCTGGACAGCCGCAGTCGTCCCCGATGACAGGGTTTGCTGAGGGCCCTTTGAAGAAGTCCACTGATACTTGCTATAGGTGTTTGCGTCAGAATTCAGGTGAATCTTGACCTGCACAGGAGCAGCCTCTCCCGCCAGTTGTTTTGCCAATTCTGGATTACCTACCAATGCGGTAATGGCGCTCGAAGTCACAGGGTAAGGAGTCACGTCTGTGACCTGTCCTACAATGCCGCCAAACTGCTCTCGCTTAGAAATGCTAGGCGTAATCTGCGCCACCATACCCGGTTTCAACTGTTTGCCATCTCGATCTGCGAAAAAGGTGAGGCTGATTAGATCTTCTGCCTGATCTTCTGCCTGTATAGAACCTACTAAACTGCCCGTCTGGATCATTTGTCCTGGAACCAGCGCCACTTCCAGCACCCGACCATCGTAGGGACTGACAATTTTGCCCTGGGTCGAGAGCTGCAATTGCAATTGGGCAACTTGCCGCCGCACTTCATCAACATTATTTTTGTTACCAAAAGAATCTTCCGCTGCCTGCTGGGTCAGTTTGACTTCTTGAGTCGCCAGATCTTCAAGTTTATTTTGAGTTTCTTTGATGGAACTTTGATTTTGCAAATACTGCTGTTGAGTTTCCAGCTCTCTAACCTGTAATTCTTGCAATTGAGTTTCCAGTTCTGTGACCTGTCCGACTCGATCAAAATATTCTTGTTGAACTTGTAGAAGAGAATCCTGACTGAGCGCTCCTGATGCGACGAGCTGTTTGCGAACGTCAATGCGCTGGCGCAAAACGGGCAGTTGTTCCCGCTGTTGCATTAGCCGGGTTGTTAGCCCTGTCCGGTTTTGCGCTACCGAACTTAATCCTTTGTCGCGCAGTACGGGTGCCAGTGCTTCTGCATCGCTCAGAGTTGTCTCTAAAATACGGCGCTGCTGTTGCAAATTTTGGCGTTGAAGATCAAGCTGGCGCTTCTGAAGAGTGCCTTTCTCACGAGTTTGGGACAATAATCCTGTCAGCTTGTCTTGCTGTTGGCGCAACTGTTCCTGAACCTGGGATTGGTCGATCGTTCCGAGCACTTGTCCTCGGCGAACTTGCGTTCCTGATTGAATGTCGAGCGTTAGCAGTTGTCCATTGCTAGGGGCTTGAAATTGGATGACGCGATGAGGGCGAACTAAAATTCCCTGCCCCTTGACGTTGAGAGGCAGTCGCCCAAAAATGCTCCAGAGCAAGGCAGCGATCGCCAAACAACCGATCGCCCCCAAGGGAATCCATGCCATGGGGTTGACGATTTCCACCATTTGATCAAGTTGCTCTGGAGATGAGAGGCGTTCAAGCGCCTCTTGCCGAAATAGGCTAGGGGATTTTTCATCCTTATGAAATTGCATCAGGCACCTCTCACTTTTAGACGTTTGAGCATCCAATCAAACCGGGCACCGCCGATATCTAAACGGTCAATGGCATCAAAATCGAGTTCGTTGTCGTATTGCATGTCACTAGATAGAGGTTGCGCTGCATCGTAAGTGAGCGATCGGTAGCTGAGGCGATCGATTAGTCCATCTAGCCGATGCGCCATTAAAATTGCTAACACTCGGTAAAAGCGCGATCCCATTGCCGGGTCTTGCCGAAGTTTGAGGGCAAGCTGCGGCCTGGGCAATGCTAGCAGCAAAGAAGGTTCTCGCGCTTTCACCATAAAGTTAGATAAGTGCGAGTTCAGCAGAGCAGTCTCTCCCACAAGTTCTCCTTTACCAACGCGAGCGATTTGGCGACCCGTCGGTTCACTAACCTCGCGCACTTGGCTAAAAATCTCATTCAGGTCGCTTCGCTTTTGGTCTAAAACGGCGATCGTCAGCTCTCCATACAGCACCACATATAGTTTTTCGACAGCGCGCCCTGCATGAATCAAAATCTGGTCGGTACGGGCTTCTTCCACCACGCCCTGCTCTACCATCCAGTCCACATCTCCATCATGCAACTCCCCAAAGAACATCGGACCATCTTGTAAGAGAGAAGCCTGTAAACCTCTGCGCCGAGAAAACTTGTCGAGTACCTGCTCATAACGTTTGAATAAAAGAATAGCGATCGCTCGATAAAACCGGGAGGCAAACGCCAGATCTTGACTGAGACGAGTTTGCATTTGGGCGTAAGGCAGCTCTAAAACGGACGAATCTTCAAGAGCCTGAATGGCGATCGATGAAGGAACTGCTCGAAGAAAACCAGTTTCTCCCACCACATCGCCCACCGAGAAGCGAATTAGCGTTTGTCCTAAAGCCGGATCGATCGCCAAATCATCTGCAACAGCAGCAGCGAGAGATCCCTCCAAAACAACATAAAATGCATCTACCGTTTGCCCTTGTTGAATCAGAGATTGACGAGCAGAGAACTGCCGCCGCTGTCCTCTCTGAATCATCCAATTAATATCGCTGTCCAACAATTCTTCCAACAATACTTCGGTCATAGATGCAGTCTCTCACTTCATTGTTGATCCATAAGTTTAAGCAATTTGAACTATTCAAGTTACGAATTATGCAGGCTGTGAGTCACGCATAGTCAGAACCTTGTCAGAACCTTGTCAGAACCTTGCAAAGTTTCTTGAGTCACTTGGGCAATAGCACTGGCAATTACCTCTTCTCCTGATTCAGCCGCCAAATCGATCAGGGTTAATCGAGTCAGCGCTATTAAAATTGCAACCTCTTTCTCATTCGAAGATTCAGACTCTCGATACCTCTGATCAAAGTGCTCAAGATTTTTAGCAGCCTGCCTGACCAAGGTTTGCAATCCTCGGAAAGCACTATCTGATAGAGGGGGAACACCTCGGTAGTTTTCCAACCGTCCGCCCTGCCGATACGTAGGATAGTTCTCCAACCCCACAAAGCGGAGAAACCAATCAGCCCGATAATATCCGATCGCACCAACAATTCCTCGATAGTCTGCAATCAGTTCGTCCAGTAAATGATTTCTCATCGAACCCAAAAAACGCAATGTGAAATAGTGAGTACATTCATGTTCTAAACGAATGATTTGGGAGTAGGCTGTCCATTCGGGTTCTGTCAACCCCATTTCATCTGCTGAAACCTGACTATAGCATCCTGTGCTAAGAATAATAAATCGATCCTGATAAAGTTGTTTACACGCAATTAATTGCTTAAATTCTGTGTTCCAATCTGACTCATTGGGCTTGTGGTAATGCTGCTCTATCCATTGCTCTACCCACTCTTGCCGATACTTTTTAATTCGATCCCAGTTGTTATAGCCGCTTACCATACAAGCCCCCATGGAAAGCGGAATAGAATGAGGTTCGTTGCGTTTGGTTAGTGCTTGCACCAAGGTGATAAAGTCTGCTCGACTTCCAGTTGTAATCACTGGAATTGCACCCGCGAGGCTAGGGTAAATTTGCAAACTGAGGCGATCGCCAGCTTCAAACGAGCATCCCTTTAACTGCCCGCTGACCAGCAGCGTAGGCTCTAGAGAAGCTAAAGGCAAGATGCCTCGACGACTTGCCGTTTGATAGCCAACGGTTTCGCTAATCCCAGCTTGAATAGGAAATTGAAGCTGAATTAAACGCTGTCTGAGCGCTGTAGCTACTCCAAGAACCTGTGCTTCGTGCTCATATTGTCGCCAAGCTTCGACGTAAGGTTCTGGCGCAACTGCGGACATTACTTGTAGGAGAGTTTTAGTATTATCTATCGAGGAATGAGTAAAAGCATTTTGATTATATAAAAGCAGTTCTTCCGTTTCGGACTGGCTAGACCCATAAAATTTAAGAACCTCAGTGCGAAATTGAAGTACATCTACGCGCATCAATCTGTACCTTAACTAGACTTTAACTGGGAGTTTCACAAACTATGTCAAACTAAAAGGACTTTACCAAATTATCTTGTCAATCTGTATAACTCCTTAAATAAACGTATAACTACCAATATTTGATAGAGTTTTAATTAGGATCTGAATTTCTTCAGGCTTACCTTGGCTTCGTACTTAATTGGTCATCTCTCCTCTAGGTTCCTTGTTAATCTAAGGCAGATTTGGTTGATACAAGCCGCTTTGAAATCTTTTTTATGTCACTCATTTAGAATAAACCTCGTTAGGAGCACGCGATAATATGGCGAAGATTGTGGCAATTCATTCGTTTCGGGGAGGAACAGGTAAATCAAATACTACTGCCAATTTAGCAACCGCGATCGCCGCTTTGGGTCACCGCGTTGCCATTATTGATACCGATATTCAATCTCCTGGTGTTCATGCTGTATTTGGGTTTGATAACGAGCAAGCCAAATACACGCTCAATGATTATTTGTGGGGCAATTGTGCGATCGCCGATGCATCCTATGATGTTAGCCCTCCTGAGATCAAGCAGGGTGAGGGTCGAGTATTTTTAGTTCCTTCAAGCAGTCGTCCGGGGGATATTACGCGGGTTTTGCAAGAAGGATATGATGTTCGGCTGCTCAAAAATGGGTTTCGAGATCTGATTCAGACTTTCCAACTTGATTATGTATTTATAGATACTCATCCAGGTGTCAATGAAGAAACGTTGCTTTGTGTGGCGATCTCTAATTTACTAATCGTGATTCTAAGACCCGATCGCCAAGACTTTCAGGGAACGGCTGTTATGGTAGACCTGTCCCGTAAGCTGAAAGTGCCAAAGATTTTGATGGTCATTAATCGAATTTTACCAACTGCTGACGTTGAAGCACTCCAGCAACAGATTGAAACAGCGTATGAAATACCTGTGGTAGGACTATTTCCGAACTGTGACGAAATGATGCAGCTAGGGAGTAGTGATTTGTTTTATTTACGCTATCCTACCCATCCCCTCACCTATGAAATTGCAAAAGTTGCTCAACAGGTCATGGTTTAAGGTCATAGCTCAACCCATCTCATACCAAATGTAAGCTCCATGAAGCTGCCTGACCTATCGGAAAATTCACTCTTCTCACCCATTGATTTAGAGCTTGTCCTTCAAGCGATCGATACATCAGTTGCTACCCAAACGGGAAAACACCTAACCACACTGCAAACGGTCATTATCCGAGGAGTTTGGATAGCACAGAGCTATCAAGATATCGCCCAGAGCTTCCACTGCTCTGAAACGCACGTTAAAAAAGTTGGGGCTGATTTGTGGGAACTGCTGTCTACTATTTTGAGCGAACCTGTTAGTAAAAAAACTGTTCGAGCCATTCTAGAACGCCATAACCCGGAACTTCTGGCGGTTATGGCTCACGCCTTAGAACCTGCTTCAGAGCCTTCTAATGAATCGCCCGATCGCAGAGAGACGGCACTAGAGTTCCCTGATGGCCCTGTCAAGCTCACCTCAATCCTATATCTTGAGCGCGCCCCCATCGAAACAAGATGCTATGAGGCGATCGGACAACCGGGCGGACTCATCCGTATCAAAGCACCTCAACAGATGGGCAAAACCTCTTTGCTCAACCGCATTTTATCCCACGCCCGACAGCAGGGCTATCAGATTGTTACTCTTGATCTACAGCTAGTCGATAACATGATTCTACAAGACCTCGATCGCTTCTTACAATGGTTTTGTGCCAGCGTTACTCAGGGACTTCAGTTGCCTGTCAAGTTAACCGACTATTGGGATGAAGTCTTTGGCAGCAAAATGAGCTGTCGAGACTACTTTAAAAGTTACCTGTTGCCACAGCTCCAAAGTCCTCTAGTATTGGCGCTAGATAAAGTAGACGTAGTGTTTCCCTATCGCAGTATTGCCGATGATTTTTTTGCTCTATTGCGATCGTGGTATGAACAATCTAAAGACAGCGAGCTTTGGCAAAAGCTGAGACTGATCTTGGTGCATTCTACTGAGGTTTATATTCCGCTTAATCTCAATCAATCGCCCTTTAATGTTGGTCTGGCGATCGAGCTACCAGAGTTTAATGCTTTACAAGTTCATATCTTAGCTGATCGCCACGGATTGTCCTGGACGATCGATCGCGTTGAGCAGCTCATGACGCTGGTAGGTGGGCATCCTTATTTAGTTCGTCTGGCGCTTTATCATATTGCCCGCGATGGGATGTCTCTTGATCAACTTTCGCAGAATGCCCTGACAGATGCCAGTCCGTTTCATTCTCATTTGCAGCAGCAATTCGCTACCCTGGAACAGCATCCCGCTTTAATTCCAACCCTAGAAGCAATCTTGGGTCAAGAACCTGTTAACCCTCAGTCTCTAGAACTTCATCAATTAAATCGAATGGGCTTAATTCGCTGGCAAGAAGGACAAGCTCAACTGCGATGTGAATTGTATCGAAGGTGGCTCAGCGATCGCGCTTAGCCTCGGTTTCACAACCCAAAGTTTTGTCATTTGTATTGGCATTGACCTTTAAATAATCTTGCATCCAGCTACAGCCAAACTGCACCAGTTGAGCCGAATCGAAGGCTTTTTTCAGATTCCACACGGCAATAGTGCGATCTTCGCTGCCCGATGCTAACCATTGACCATTGGGGCTAAATACGGCAGATAAGACCGCTGCACTATGTCCTCTAAAGGTATGAAGCAACTTGCCATCTCGTTGCCAGAATCGAATTGTCTTATCACCACCAAAGGAAACAATCTGTTGACCATTGGGGCTAAAAATCACCCCGTTTACCCCAGCACTATGACCCCGCAGGGTGGCGATCGCCCTACCGTCTGGCTGCCAAAGCTTAACCGTACCGTCAAAACTAGCAGAGGCAAGCAGTTGGTCATCGGGGCTAAAGGCTAAACCAAAGACTAAAGCCGTATGTCCTTTAATGCTAGTAATGAGGGTGCCATCTCGTCGCCACAGCCGAATTACGCCATCTAAACTAGCAGACACAATTTTCGTCCCATCGTGGCTGAACCGAACGGCATAAATACCCGCTTCATGTCCCTTTAAGGTTGTCTTTAAGGTGCCATCACTGCGCCAAATTTTCACGGTTCTGTCGTCTCCAGCAGAAGCAATTTCTTGACCATTAGGGCTAAAAACAACCTCAAATACTCTGGCAGTGTGACCTTTTAGCGTGGCATAGGAGCGTGTACTAAATTGCCCTGATTGATTTCGTCGCCATAGTTTCAGGGTATGGTCATCCGAGCATGATACGAGCATTTGTCCATCTGGACTAAAATCTACTTTTCGGACTGTTGCCTGATGCTCCGTTAGCGTTATGGTTGATATGGAAGAGAAACTGCCGTTGTCCTGCCGCCAGAGTTTAATCGTCGTATCCCAGGATGCCGAAGCCAGGTTTTTACCGTCGGGCGAAACAGCAATGCCGCTGACTCTAGCACTGTGACCCGTCAAAACAGTCATCAAGGGTTGGGTTTGCTGCCACAGTTTCACGGTACCGTCATCACTGCTAGAAGCCACCAAAGCTCCATCGGGGCTAAAGGCAACTCCCCAAACCCCGGCACTGTGTCCTCGCAGGGTTTTCAGGACATTACCGTTTCGCTGCCAAAGCTTGACAGAACCGTCTAGGCTCCCAGAGGCAAGCGTCCGACCATCGGGACTAAAAGCAATGCCATAAACACCCGCTTCATGCCCTTCTAAGATTACTGAGGGGCGATCGCCAAACCTTCCTGTCTCATTTTGTTGCCATAGTTTAATGGTGCCATCCACCCCCGCCGATGCCAACGTCCGACCATCAGGGCTAAAAGTGACTCCCCAGACAGCACCTTTATGTCCTTTCAGCGTTTGCAACAAGGTGCCGTCCGCTCGCCAAATCTTTACGGTGCCGTTAGCACCCGCCGCCGCGAGGAGCAATTCCGCCAAACGGTTGGTTTTAGAGAGAGGGACAAATGCCACTCTCCAGACGGCGACTTGACCTCCTTGGAGCGTTTTCAGCAAAGTGCCGTCTTGATTCCAAAGCTTGACCGAGCCATCGCCATTAGCAGACGCTAACATTTCTCCATTGGGGCTGAAAGCTAATCCTGAAACGGTTGTCTCGCCAACAATAATTGTCTTTAACAGATCGCCTCCTCGCTTCCAAAGGCGAATGGTGCCATCGGTCGAGGCGGAGGCGATCTGTTGTCCATTAGGGCTAAAGACAACTTCATAGATGCCCGAACGGTGCCCTTTAAGAGTGTTTAGCAATGTTCCATCCCGCTTCCAGAGCCTGATGGTGCTATCCCAACCGCCAGAAACTAGGGTTTGACCATCTGGGCTAAATTGCACAGAGCGCACGGGTGCGGTGTGCCCCAATAGCCGATTTGATTCCCGAACGTTGTAGTCTGCTTGGCGCAGAGCATCTTCAGTGCGTTGTTTGAGCTGCGGATCAGTATCTCCAAACGCTTGGGCACGCCCGAGCGCCTCAATTGCTACCTGTAAAGCATCAAACGTTTGCCCTGCGGTAAACAGCGCCTCCGATGAGGTGACGAGCGCCTCAATCTGTTGCTC
>Ga0105049_10007264_pt1 | contig 12861 bp, 9 predicted proteins | sample MAT06_FD_78087 | JGI IMG/M metagenome (GOLD analysis project Ga0105049, IMG submission 78087) | Freshwater microbial communities from Lake Fryxell liftoff mats and glacier meltwater in Antarctica - MAT-06 | ecosystem: Environmental > Aquatic > Freshwater > Ice > Liftoff microbial mat | place...
AAGGTGTTCGGAAGCCGCCTGGTGCTGGTCTAGAGGATCACGGTCGGCGCGCAGGTCGAGACGCCTGCACCGACGATGACGCGGGTGCTGGTGGGTGTCGATCCGGTGATCGCGCCAGTCTGCCCGTTGACCTGATAGACCGTCGTCGAGAACTCGAAGTCCTTCATCAGGAACACGTGGAAGTCGCCGCCGAAGAAGGCGAACGCCCAGGCCGCCGGCTCGCCCGCGAGCGCGGGCAGCGGAAAGTTCTGCTGCGTGCCACCGCTGGTCTTGTCGATCTTCTCGATCCGCGGCGACGTCGACGACGGGAAGAAGCCCCACAGCTCGGCATCACCGGTGCCGGTCAGCTCCGGCCAGTCGTTGACGGTGCCGACCTGGGTCGGGGCGAGGGTCGAGAGGTTCAGGGTGTTGAGCTTCGAGGTCGGATCCGCGGGACCGACGCCGCCCGCGATGTAGAGCGTGTCGGTGGACCCGCCGGCGGTGTCGGTGGAGAACCCCATGCCATAGACCGCCAGGCCATTCTTGCCGGGCTGCCAGCTGGTGGGCGTGCACGCGAGCGACTCGGTATCGACCTGGAACAGCTCGCCGGAGCTGAACAGGATCCATGCACCTGCGTTGCGATCGATGCCCATCGAGAACGGCGACGCCGCGGTCGGACAGTTCAGCGGACCCTTGTCGGTGAAGGCCTTCGAGATCGGATCGTACGTCGAGAGCACGTTGCCCTCGTCGACGACGTAGATCAGCTTCGCCTCGTCGGAGCAATTGTCGCCGCTGATCGGGCCGTCGGGGTTGGGACCATCGTCATCACCATCGTCGTCACCGCGGGTTGGCGCGCCGCAGGCAGCGAGGGAGAGCGTGAGCCAGACGAGCTTGGTGATGGTGTCCCGCATCGGCGCGACCCTAACACGGTTAGTTCTGGGCCTTGCCAGGCTTCTTTTGTGCGCCGGGATTGCAGCTTTGCCTTGGCGGCCGGCTTCGCCGCGCTCCGCCAGCGTCTTGATGATCAGGTGCGTGCAAGCGCTCGACCTTGGGGTCGCGCATTACGCAGCACGTCGATCTGTTACCAGCACGGGGCACGCGCTTACAGTCGTCCTCGTGCTCCTCGCGTGTGGCCATCACGACTTTGCCGGGGTCGCGCGCGTGTGCACGCACGTTCGACAAGGCACCTCGCATCACGAACGGTTCACGGGTCAGGGCATCGAGGCGGAGCTGGTCTGCGAAGCGTGTCTCGAGAGCACCTCGCTCGACGCCATCTGTCTCGCGTGCCGCGATGAGGTACGCAAGGCGAGCGCCCGCGACGGACACCTCGGCAACCCGGGGATCGTCGAGGAACCGTCGACCCTGCGGTTCGAGCACCTGCCGCCGATCGCGCCGCGCGTCGGGCCCCTGCTCGACCTCCGGCCGATGCCTGCCGGTGATCGCGATTGCTGGTTGGGCGTGACCGCACATCGCGAGCTGGTCGAGCTCGATCTCGATCGCGACGAGGTTCGCTGCATCGCGACGCTTCCCGAACAACTCTTCGAGCTCGCCGAGCGCGAAGGGCTTGACGACAGCGACTCGCGCGATCCGCCGGCACTCACGCTGCACGTGTCGCGCGATGGCCGGCTCGCCGCGATCGTCCAGCAGGGTCACGGACTCGCCGGTCTCGTGATCGATCTCGAGACCGGCGAGCACCTGATGCCGCTGACGCGGGACACCTACTGCGCCGAACATTGCATCCACTCGTTCGCGTTCCTCGAGTATTCAGGGCGCACGCTGATCGTGCACGCCACCGCGTGGAACCGGCTCGACGTTCACGACCCTCGCACGCGCGAGCTGCTGACGCCGCGCGGCCCGACCAGCTACACGCGCGACAAGGAACGTCCACCGCACTACCTCAACTACTTCCACTGCCGGCTCACCGTGTCGCCGGATCAGCGCCGGATCGTCGACGACGGCTGGGTCTGGCAACCAGTTGGGGTGCTCACCACGTGGCGTCTCGACCGCTGGCTCACCGACAACGTGTGGGAGTCCGAGGACGGCGAGTCACGGAAGACGCTGGCCTACTGCGATCAGTGGGACGGCCCGCTGTGCTGGATCGACGAGCACCGGGTCGCGGTCTGGGGCTACGGCGAGGATGACCGGCTGCTGGAAGCGGTGCGGATCTTCGATGTCGAGCACGGCACGGAGTCGTGGTTCGCCGGTCCGACGGGCGAGATGATCTTCGACCGCGTGCTGCTCACGTTCGGGTCGACGGGCGCGACGGTGTGGAACGTCGACCGCGGCATCCGGCTGCTCGTCGATCCGCACCCTGCTCCTACCCGGTATCACCCGACCGCGAAGACGTTCGTGCGCTGGGCTGGGACCACGGTCTACCGCTCGCGCCTGCACGGGCTCGACGCCGCGATCGCCGTCGGCGTGATCCGCGAGCTGGCGGAGCGGATCGTCCGCGAGCGCGCCTTTGACGATCTCCCGGTGCTCGGCGATGCACTCGAGGCCGCTGGCTGCACGGACGCGGAGATGCTGGCGCACTGCCAGCATCCCGGTCCGCACGGTGACCGGTGCTGGGTCGTCGAGCGACTGACTCGCTAGAGATCGATCACGAGCACGCCATGGCGGCGCGTCGCGACGTACGCGCGATCGGCGCTGCAGACCGCACCGCGCGGCTCCCACGGACCCTGCGCGAGGACCTTCGACGAGCCGTCGAGGCCGATCCGGCGAACCGTGCCGATGCTGGTCTCGTCCTCGGTCGAGGTCACGAGCACCGCGTCATCGCCGCACGCGCAGACCGAGTCGGGGCGCTCGACATCGGTTGACAGCTGCAGCCGGAACACGCCGCGGCCGCCCGAGAGATCGACGCGGAACACGGCGCGGCGGCGCGCATCGGCGACCACGAGGACGTTGCCGAGCACCGCGAGCCCGGTCGGATGCAGGAAGCCGTCGATCACGTTCGAGCAGGTGCCGCTCTCGAGATCGACCTCGACGATCGCGCCGTCGAATGCACCGCTACGCGACCGCATGTACTGGGTCGCGAACAAGCGCGTGCGTGTCGCGTCGTACGCGAGCGCGCCCTGCCAGATCTTGACGTGCACGTTCGGCAGCGCATGGACGCGGCCTTCGGGGTCGACCCGGATGATCGCGCCGACCTGCCCTTCGCCGACGCGCGCGATGTAGAGGGTGCCGTCGGGTGCGATCGTGAGCCCGCCGACGCGGTTGCTACTGATCGTGCCGCCGCTCTCGACGGTCGCGACCTGGCGCTGGAGATCGCCGGCCACGCGTACGATCGCACCGGAGATGCCGTCGGCGACGATCACGGCTTCTCCGTGCAACCCGACGCACACCGGATCGGAGACCACCGTGAGCGGTGGCCGCGCGACGTCGCGTGGATAGGCGGGAGCGACCATCGGGTTGTATGCGAGTTGCGCGTGCGGGGGCATCGGGTGGAGCAAGTGCGAGTCGCATGCCGAGCGCAGGTCAGGCCCGCACGATCACTACTGCCACGTGCCCTGGAACACGAACGTGACCACGCGCCCGGCGGTGCGAAATCCGGTACGCGTCTCGGGGCGAACATCGAGCGCATCGTCGATCCGGAGGACTGCGAGGTACTCTCTCGAGAGCTGCGCGGTGACATTCGCCTCGACGAGCGTGTACGCCTCGGTCTGCAGCGTCTTGTCGATCGCAGCGCCCTGGTAGCGAGCGCGCACGAGCGCCGAGACCATGCGATGTGGCGCCACGGACACCCACCCGTCCGCGCGATGGCGCGACAACCGATCGAGTGGATCCGCTCCGCCCATCATCGTGACGTCGGTCCCACAGCCGTTCACCGAGCCGAGCTCGCACGCCTTGATGTAGTTGTACGAACCGCCGACCTCGACCTGGCGGACGATCTTCACGCGCGCCTGGAGGTCGACCCCGTAGAACAGTGCGTCGTCGAGTGCGGCGAGCTTGCCGACCGTGTCGTCGGGGCACTGTTCCTGGGTCGGGCAGACCCGCGACGTGCCCGTGGTCTTGCGCACGTACGGGGCGATCTCGACGTGCACGCGCGGCTTCGGATCCTCGCCGGGACCTGCGAGCTTTGCCGCAGGCAGGCCGTCCCAGATCGCGCGAACCTCCCCGTGCTTCGCAAATTCCGGACCGAGGTCGGGGTTGCCGGTCGCCGAGTCGAAGCGCTCGCGCAGGCTCGGGACGCGGCCCTTGTAGCCGGCGGTCGCGGTGAGCTCGAGATCCTGTTGCGGGCGGTACTTCGCGACAGCCTTCGCCTCGGGCCACGGGTTCGCGTCGACGCCGATCGGGATCGCGACGCCACCCGCGAGATCGAAGCGGAGCTGCTTGCGCTCGTACTGACCGTCGAGCGCGAGCTCGGTGATCGAGAGGTCGCCTTCGGAGACCTGGTTGTTCCTGGCCTCGACGCGCGCGGACTCGCGCGAGAACGAGGCCGAGGCCGCCCACCGGAAGTCCTTGCCGATCGGCGCGGTCGCGAGGGCGGAGCCGCCGAGCCGGGTGGCCGAGAGCTCCTCGAAGTTCAGCTCGTCGGTGAACGCGGGATCGAGGAAGAACCGTGAGCGGCGATCGATCGAGTGGATGAAGCTCTGCGCTTGTACCTGCAGCTTGCCGAGCTTGTCGTCGAGCTTGATCGCGCCGCGCATCGACGTCTCGCGATCGACGAGGAGGATCGCGCCGGTCTCGCCGGGTGGGGCGACGTAGTGGCGATCGTCGAGGAAGCCGTCGACCGCGAGGCGGCGCACACCCTTGCGATACTCGAGGCGGGTCGAGCCAGTGGCGGCGCGCTTACCCTCGTCGAACTGCGTCGTCGTCATCGGGGCTTCGAGATCGCGCGCGCCCATCAAGCCCGAGGCCGCGATCCGTAGCGCGGTGCGCTTGCCCAGCGCCGCGCGCGCGGTGCCCGACATGCCGAAGCTCGGCAACGAATCGCCGGTGATCCGCGCGACCACGACCTGCGAGCCGATCGCGTCGCGCGTGTGCACCTCGACGACGCCACCCGGACCACCGGGGCCATCGATCGGAGATTGTGGCGTGGTCGACACGCGGATCTGGACGATGTCGGTGATCGGGATCGAGGAGACGTCGAACGTGCCGTAGTACGGATCGCTGACCAGCACGCCATCGATGAAGATCGAGACCGCGCCTTTGCGCGCGCCGCGAACGTCGATGTTGAAGCCGCCGCGACCGGCATCGCGCACGACGATATCGTTGAGGAGCGAGAGCGCCTGCCCGAGATCGACGATGCCGCGCGCCGCGAGTTGTTCGCCGGTCAGCCGGACCTCGGTATCGCGATCGAACGGCTTGTCGGCCCGCTCCGCGAACACCTCGACGGTCTCTTGGCCGGCCAGCTTCAGCAGCTCCTCGTCGGTCAGCTCCTGGGGGGTCGCCGTGACGCCGTCGGAGCCTGGGTCCTCAGCCCACGCCTCGACTCCCCAGGTCAGCGAGAGCAAGGCCCATCCGATCAACAGCTTGGACGGGGACGCCATCGGGTCCCCCAAGGGTAGAGCAAAGTCCTGGCCGAGCGCTGCGTTACAGCCGCGTTACCGCCAGCCGATCCTGCCAGCCGATCCTGCCGGCCGATCCTGCCGGCCGATCCTACTGCCAGACGGTCTCGAGGTAGACCTCGGGCTTCGGCGCGATCACGTTGCCGCCGTGGCGCTCGTCGATCCAGGTCAGGATCGCGTTCTCGCCGGCCGCGACGCCGCGGATGTCGGCGGTGCCCTCGATGAAGTGCGAGTGCGAGAACGCGAGGTGCTCGGTGGAGATCAGATCGGCGCCGAGCACCGACGCGTAGAGCTCGACCTCGCCCTGCGTGATGTCGATCGCGTACTTCCGCGCGTCCGACCACGCGAGGATCGGAAGCGCAGCCGTGCCGATCATCATCGGCTCGACGCGGGTCTCCGGACCGGTGACGATCCTGAGCCCGTCGCCGCGTCCGGCCACCAGCGGGACGCGCACCGCGAACAGCTCGTCGGGTGGGGTGTCCTCGCTGCTGGTCAGGCTGTTCGCCGCGCGGACCGCGACCGGGCCTGCGCCGTCGTCGAGGATCCGGCAGTCGTCATCCCACGTGAAGTCAGCCCCGATCCCGACGATCGCGGAATCGACCACGCCGCCGATGACGCTCGCGAGCTGGCACTTGAGGAGCTCGAGCTCGAGCTGGGTGTCGTAGACGTAGCGCGAGAACGCGACCCAGCTGGTGCCCGCGTGATGTCGGATCGACACGTTGGTGATGGCATCGAAGCCGGCCTGCGGAGCGCCGTCGCCGGGCGCCGCGACGATCATCGGACCGGTGACCGCACCGGTGGCCTCGTCGACGTGCATCCAGCGAATGTCCGACGAGCCGGCGCCGCTGTTGGTGCGCCACACCAGATCGTAGCCGTCGCCGGTGAACGTGACGTCGCCGCTGTTGGAGCCGAAGCGATCAGCGGGATCCAGGGCGATCGGCGCGATCGTCGGCGCGCCGTCGCGGCCGGCGATCACGAAGAAGTTCTTGTACGGTCCGCCGCGCTCTTGATAGAGCACGCCCACCGTCGCGGTCCCGACGGCGGTGCGCGCGTAGAGCTTGTCCTCCTGCCCCGGAGCGAGCTCGAGCTTCTCGCCGATCCGGCGACCGGCACCGTCGAGCTCCTGCAACCACGCGACCCGGGATCCGCTCGACCCGTCGGTCCACGTCATCAGCAATCGATCGCCCGCGAGATGCAAGCGCGGCGTCGCGGCGTTCTGGTCGACCGAGATCGACGTCCACTGGATGCCTTGGCGACCGGCGGCGAGCACCGCCGTCGCGGACACGCCGTGGGCCTCGGCGGTGAGCGCGTGCTCGCCATCGGCCAGCGCCGCGACCTCGATCATCGCGGTCCATCGCCCGCCATCGTGGGTCGCTTCGAAGGCCACGCCGTCGACCGAGATCGCCACCGCGCTCGGATCTCCATCGACGATCGCGTGCACCGGGATCGTCGGGAACACCTCCGGGTTGACCCACATCGCGCCGCCGATCGCCTGCGTGAAGCGAATCGCGGTCGCGGTGCCGGTGTTGTCGCCGTCGTCATCGCCGTCACGAGAACCGGCGCACGCGGCGAGCGCGACGCACAGGATCCAGCTGTTCCTCATCATCCGGGAGGCATCGCACGCGCTCGCTATCGCGAACAACTGAATCTCGCTGTTGACTTCGCCTCAAGACCACCGATTCACCGCTCGGATGATCTCTGGCGTAGCCCTTGCGGGCTGGCCCCTGGCACGCCAAAGATACGGCCCCATGCCCGAGACGCAGACCCCGAAGAGCAAGAAGTCCAAGGCCACCGCGGCCGCTGCGCCGAACGGCCAGCAGCAACTGACCCTGGAGCAGCTGGTGCCGGAGAGCGAAGGCCTCCTCGCGAACCAGGCTCGCATCCTCGCCAATCAGGAGAAGCTGCTCCGCAACCAGGACACCCTCGCGAAGCTGCTCGCCAATCAGGAGACGATGATGGCCAAGCAGGCGAAGCTCGAGGGCAACCAGCAGACGATCCTCGCGAACCAGGATGACCTCCTCGCGAACCAGAAGAAGATCGAAGGCAACCAGAAGAAGCTCGACGACGTGCTCGCGAACCAGAAGGCGATCCAGGGCAATCAGAAGAAGCTCGATCAGGTCCTCGCCAACCAGGACAAGATCGCGGGCAACCAGAAGAAGCTCGACGATGTGCTCGCGAACCAGAAGGCGATCCAGGGCAATCAGAAGAAGCTCGATCAGGTCCTCGCCAACCAGGACAAGATCGCGGGCAACCAGAAGAAGCTCGATCAGGTGATCGCGAACCAGAAGAAGCTCGATCAGGTCCTCGCCAACCAGGGCAAGATCGCCGGAGACCAGAAGAAGCTCGACGAGGTCATCACGAACCAGAAGACCTTGCTCGGGAACCAGAAGAAGATCCTCGCGAAGAAGTAAGCGTGGACCTGCTCGAGCGAGCCCGCGCCCTCGCCGCCTGTGCGCTGTTCGCGGACCTCGCTCCGGCGGTGATCATCCGGCTCGCGGAGCGCGCGCGTCCGCTCGAGCTTGCCGGCGGTGACCGCCACAGCACCGACGACACCGTCCTCGTGGTCGCCTCGGGCAACCTCGCGGTCGTCGCGCGTGGTGAAGCCGCGATCGATGCGACCGTCTCGACCATGAAGCGACATGGCGGTAGCGCGACCGCCGGTCACGTCATCGGCCTGATCCGCGTGATCGCGCCGACCACGCCGGTCGTCGAAGTGATCGCCGACCGCCCCACCGTCGTCCTCGCCTTCGCCCCCGACGACATCCGCGATGTCCTCGAGGAAGATCCAGGCGCCCTCGCCGCCCTCGCCGCCGCGCTCGCGAAGTCGCTGCTCGAGCGGCCGAAATGACGAGGCCAGGATCCGGGGTGGCAAGCCCGCGAGATCACGAGCGTCGTGGACCGAGATGAACAAGCGCGCGTTCCTGCTCGGCGCGGCGATGGTGTTCCTCGTCAACTTCGTCGCGGTCGCGCTGCGTGTGTACGCCGAGGCCGCGTTCCTGCTGAGCTACGACAAGTCGGCCTTGCCGTGGCTGTTCGTCGCCAACGCGCTCGGCTTCGCGTTCGCGACCATCGGCTACGATCTGGTGACGCGGCGAGCTCACACGCGCTACGTCGATCTCGGGTTGCTGTTTGCGTTGATCGCGACCACCGCGAGCGCACCCTCGCTCCTCGGTGCAGGTGCACCACCCGTGTTCCTGGTCGTCGCGATCGCGGCGGTCTCGCAGGTCGTCGGACTCGCGCTGTGGAATCGCGTCGCCGAGGCGGTCGCCGGTCGAGATGCGCGGCGCTACCTGCCGCGCGCCGGTGCGGCGGTGACCGCAGGCGGCATGCTCGCGGGGCTCGGCCCCGGGCTGCTCGGGCTCAAGGGCGATCTGCTCCCGTATCTCGGCGCCGGCGTGACCGCGGTCGTCGTCGTGCTCGCGCTCGCCCAGGCGAACGCACTCGAGACTGGGGGCGCGCCGGGCGCGATGGTGCCGCCGGGCACGAGCGATGTCCTCGGACCTTTGCAGCTGCGCCTGCGCCGCGCGTTGATCGCGGTCGCGCTGCTCGAGGGCGTGATCGCCACCGTCGTCGACTTCCAGTTCCTCGCCGAGCTGCGCAACCAGTTCACCGGTGACCAGTTCACCACCACGCTGCTGCTGTTCTACGGCGGCACCAATGCGTTCCTGTTGTTGCTCCAGGCGACCGCGGTGCCGCGCTTGCTCGTCACCCGCAGTCTGCCGACCACCAGCGGCGTGCATCCGACGCTCGTCATCCTCTGGTATCTCGGCTTCGCGTTCGCCCCGGGCCTGTTCGCGATCGCCGGGACGCGCACCACCGATCAGGTGTTCCGCCTCGCGACCTCGCGTACCGCGCAGGAGGTCAGCCTGTCGGCGTTTCCTCCGGGTCCCCGCGCTCGCTGGAAGGTCCTGCTGCGTGGCGCGATCTGGCCCGCCGGTGCCGCGATCGCGGCGCTCGTGCTCGTCGTCCTCGGCCCCAACACGCTCGACTATCCGACCAGGATCGCCGGCGCTGCGATCGCGGTCGCCATCGCGTGGTGGATCGCCGCCCGGATCTCGGCGCGCCGGTTTCAGACTGCGCTCGCGGCCCCGCTCGCGATCGGCTCGCAGCGCGCGATCGAGGATCCGACGCGGATCGACCTCCCCACGCTCGAGCAGTGGACGCACGTCGCCGGCGATGACGACGCTGCGACCGCCGCGCTCGGCCGCGCTGCCCTCGCACGCGCCCGCGTCGATGCGACGGGTCTCGCCGACCAGCTCCGCCACGACGCGCCCGCCGTGCGCGCGGCGCTGTTCGATCAGATCGCGCGCTCGCCCTCGCCTGCCCTCGTGCGCGAGCTCCGCGCGGCCGTCCAGATCGAGGACGACGATCGCGCGCTGGTGTTCGGCCTCAAGGCCCTCGCGATCGCCGGCGATGAAGGCGGCCTCGAGCGCGGCCGCTCGCGTGCGGCACTCTCGCGCGAGGTCGCCGACGCGGTGAAGTCTGCCGAGCTCACGCTGCGCGGTGGCCCCGACCTCGCCGAACAGATCGGCGTGCTGTGCGAGCGCGATCCGAACTGGGCCGTGGCGTTGATCCGGAGGCAACGCACGCGCGATGCCGCGCTGGACTCGAATGATCCACTCGACGACGTCGCGTTGACCACGCTGCTCGAAGCCACGGAAGGGAAACGCCGCGCAGGCGCGCTGATCGTGATCGCGCATGTCGGTCCGCCGGCCGCACTGCCGATCCTCGACGCCGCGCTCGTCGCGTGTGACCCGGCCGCGATCCGCGCGATCGGCGCCCTCGACGAGCTCGGCGTCGCAACCCTCGCCACCACGCTCGGCGCGACCACGGCGCGGTCGACCGGCGTGTTCTCGTCACTGCGTGCGCGGCGTGCCGATGGGGCTCGCGAATCGATCCCGGTCGACTCCTTCAGCGTGCTTGCCCGTCTCGCGCTCGCTCGCGCGCTAGCCGCGACACCGAACGCGACCGCCGCGATCGGCGCGCTCCTCGAGGATCCCGATCCCGAAGTCGCGCATGCCGCGCTGCGCACGGCGCTCGCGATCGCCCGCGGCGGTGCCTCGTTGCCCGCCGCCCCGATCGCCGCCGCACATCACGCCGCCGCTGGCGCCCTGGTCGCCACCCTCGATGCGCGCGACGCCGCCCATGCCGCCAGCCTCGCGCCCCAGGCCGCCGGCGCCGTGCTGACGTGGTCCGCGTGTGCGCGTCACGAGCTCGAGCTCGCCACCCGCAGCTGTGTCGCGCGTCTGATGTGGGCGACCGCCGTCGAGGTCGCCGCCGCCGGTCGAGATCCGGCCGCGCTCGCGGCCACCGCGCGCCGCTTGATCGGTGGGCGCGAGCCCGATCGCCGTCGTGCGCTCGACGTCATCCAGGAGCTGCAGGCCGGGCGCGTCGAGATCCTCGCCGTGATCGAGCGCTGGCTGCGTCCCGCGGTGTCGAAGCCCGGCTCGCCCGATGCGCTCGCGCTTCACGATCCGTGGCTGACGCGACTGTGTCGAGGCGAGCTCGCTCACCTCGAGCCGACGCTCGCGGTCCTCCGCAAGCCGGCACTGCTCGCCACCGTCAACGGCCCGACCCTCGGTGCACTTGCTGCGCTGGCAACCACTCGTGCCGTCGAGGGCGAGCTGTTCACCGCCAACGCGCCCGGCAACTCGATGTTCGTCGTCGCCAGGGGCACGCTCATCGCGCACCGCGATCCGGCACCGCCGCGTCGCATCGAGGTCGGCGGCGTGGTCGGCGAGCTCGCCGTGCTCACCGGTGCACCACGCGCGGCCACCGTGATCACCGATGGTGTCGCAGAGGTGATCGAGATCGATCGCACGACGTTCGACGCCGCCGCACGTCGTGCTCCGGATCTCGTGCTCGGGTTGTCGGCAACGCTCGCAGGTTGGCTCGCACCGGACCGTCCCGACGTTCTGTAGCGCGCGACACGTGCGAAAGCGTCGGAGATATTGTCGGCATCCGACCGGGTGCTGCCGCGCAAGATCGATCATGCTCTACTCGTGCGCGACGAGGAGTCCGGATCCGAACGCCGCCATCACGAGCGCTTCGACCTCCTCGTGCAGGTCACGCTGCTCCATACCGAGCGCAGCGGCACGCTGACGGTGCTCAACATCTCGGCGGGTGGCGTGCTGCTCCGCAACGATCACGATGACGCGTTCGCCGTCGGTGAGCCGATCCGCGTCCAGTTCGACATCCCCGACGTCGCCACGTTCTCGATCGAGGCCAAGATCATTCGCATCCTGACACCGGCCGGCAAGCCCACGGCGCTCGCGGCGATGTGGACGTCGAGCGATGCCACGGCCTCTGCCGGGCTCGGCGAGGTGCTGTGGAGCCTCAGCGGACGTCGCTGAGCTGCTTCAGAACTGGAAGTAGATGAACGGCACGATCTCGTGATGCGCGAGCTCGCGTAGCGCGAGCGCGATCCCGACCAGGAGTAACCCGCGCGCCCAGTGCGGCAGCTGCACGAACCGCGTGCGCAACCAACGAAAGCTCCCGTCGGCGAAGAAGTGACACACGAAGCCGATCGCGAGCGCCGTGGTGACCAGCGTGCCGACGTTTGCGGTGCCGGTGTCGCCTTCCGCGATCTGGCGCAACACGGCGAGCGCGGTGTCGAACGCGGTCCGCTTCTCCTCGGGCATCGACCCGGCACGAAAGAACACCCACGCGAGGCAGACGTAGTGGAACACCAGGATCACGGCGACCGAGCGCCGCAGCACGCTGACCAGTCGAACGTCCCAGCGATCGAAGCCGCGCTCGATCACGTCGGCCGCGATGCCGATCGCCCACATCAGCAGGATCGTCGGGATCCACAGCCACGCGTCGGCGTACTCGAGCTCGGCGAGGAAGCCGACGCCGACCAGACACATCGCGATCCGCAGCAGCTCGACGGTGAGCGCGGGATCGACCCGCGCGCTCAGCCCACCTCGAATCATCGCGACCAGCGGGGACGTCCCCGTCACGGGCAGCGGCACCGGCTTCTCGTCGCGGCCGAGCCACGCGGTGAGCACGGCCCAGACCGGCGTCACCGCGACCCACAACAGGATCAGCTGACTCCAGGTGTCGTCGAACCACAGCCCGGTCTGCAGCGCGCCGAGCCCGAGCACGCACACGATCGCGCAGGCGATCACGAGCGCACCGCGGTACTTGCTCGCGCGCTGGAAGTACCGTGTCACCGCGAGGCCGAAGCCGTGGAGCGCCCCCCACACGATGAACGCCCAGTTCGCACCGTGCCAGAGGCCACCGAGCAGCATCGTCGCCGCCAGGTTAAAGTACGTCCGCCACTCGGCGCCGCGGCTGCCGCCGAGCGTGATGTAGAGGTAGTCGCGCAACCACGTCGACAGCGAGATGTGCCAGCGCCGCCAGAACTCCTGGA
>Ga0105049_10007270_pt1 | contig 12858 bp, 11 predicted proteins | sample MAT06_FD_78087 | JGI IMG/M metagenome (GOLD analysis project Ga0105049, IMG submission 78087) | Freshwater microbial communities from Lake Fryxell liftoff mats and glacier meltwater in Antarctica - MAT-06 | ecosystem: Environmental > Aquatic > Freshwater > Ice > Liftoff microbial mat | place...
CTTGGTGAGCACCCTTTGTTGATAAACATTGATCTTTTTAAATGTAGATGTAAGAAATTACACCGCTCTTTTTGTAAGAGCGTTCTAATAGAATTATGCAGGTAAGTCTTATAATGATATAAAAAGCACTATATAGTTTGTTGGTAGTTTGGCATTTGTATAAACGTGAACTTTTTTCCCCGTAAAATATTTAAATTCATTTGTAAGATTGAAGTTGATTTTTATATATTTGTCCCTCACTTTTTAACCTAAACACATGAAAACCTTGACTTCATTTCGCTTGCCCCTTTTGGCAGCTGCTGCTGTTGTTGGATTTAGCCTGAGCGCAACGGCTCAGATCTATCCTGTATCACATTCGAATTACATGCCAGGTCCTGCTGCAGACCTTTTTTCCCCTCTGCCAACTGCGCGAATTAATCCTAACAATGCTTTAGGAGTTCCTACAAACACCGATATCGACGCCGGAGAAATTGCTGGAAACTCTGCAACTGTTGACTTTGTTTCTCTTGGGTTTGGTGGTTCAATCGAGCTTGCTTTCGCACAGCCTTTCGGTCAGTGTTCAGGACCAGATCTTCAGATCATCGAAACTTCTTACGGCACTCCTGCATGTGGGGCGTGGCAAGAATATGCTGACGTTTGGATTTCTCAGGACGGATGTAACTGGCTTCAGGTAGCTGACGACCAGTGTCAGAACTTTAACATTGAACTTCCAGCTGCGATGCCATGGGCTCTTTATGTTCGTATTGTTGATGCATCTCCTGCAGCAGCATTCGCGCCACTTGCTGACGGTTATGATGTTGACGGTGTTATTGCTGGTTGCGTAAGCCTAATGATTCCAGTTGCTGACGTTAACGCTCCACGTTTCGCTGATGCTTTCCAGAACTACATCGTTGGTTCAACTAAAAACGGAGGTGTGCTTCCTGGAAATCGCCAGATTGGTGGTAATGCAGTTGGTACTGCCGCCGGATCTGACGCTCCTGCAACACCAGTGTTTGCTTCTCTAGGTTTCGACAAAGTATCTACCATTGGTACGACTGAAGGTCAAATCACTCTTGAATTCTTCTATACGCTATTTGACCGTTTAGGTGATGATATCCGTGTTCTTGAAACAACCTTCAACGATGGTCCTGCAAGACCTTGTAGCAACTACCCTGAAATTGCAGAATTCTGGGGATCTATTGATAATGTAAGCTGGACACTTCTTACTGCAGGTGGATCAGGTGAGCCATCTGATGCTTACATGGGTGGTTCTGGTCGTCTTTGCCGTGATGGTTACCTTGGTATCCAGAACATGGCTGGTGGAACTCTTCGCTTCCTTAAAATCATCGACAAATCAATCAAAACCAGCAACAAGTTCCCAAGCTCTGCCGATGGTTACGATGTTGACGGTGTTTATGGTTTTGGATGTAATCCTTCTGCAAGCGGCGGAAAATATGCTATCTACGATCAGAACAATACTCCTGACGAAGATGTGTCTGTTTTCACTATGGGTCTTTTCCCGAACCCTGCAACTACTTTGATCAATATCAATCTTGAAACTGCTACAGTAGATCAAAACTACTCTATCATCATTACTGATATGACTGGTCGTTCAGTTGAAGTTTCTTCTTTGAATGCAGCTGCTAACACAACAATCAACCACGAAATGAGCATCTCGCACTTACCTGCTGGTGTTTACATGGTTAGTGTTGAAGCTAATGGTTTCAAACAAATCAGCCGATTGATTAAACAATAATCAATCACGCTTAATGAAAAGCCCTCCGCCAAAACGGGGGGCTTTTTATTTTACCTCCATTCATAAAGGTGTCTTCTCTAATTATTGTCTCCGTTCTATTATTGATGCCAGAACCCTGACAGCATAAAAAAAGTGGCTGCACATTGAAGGTCAGCCACTTATGCGAATTATTTAGAGTGTATTAGTTTCTGCCGGGGTAATTCTTTACTTTAATATTATCAGCCTCAGGTTCGCCGAAGATCTTTTTCAGCAGACCGCGGACTTCGTCAAAAGCCGTTTCATTTTTCACAATGAAGTCATGAGCACCCTGCTTGAAGGCGCTTATGGCAACATCAGCACCCGTTTGACCAGAAAGGAAAATCACATGGATCTCAGGGTCAAACGCCTTTATCTTTTTCAATACATCAAGGCCAGACATTCCTGGTAAACGGTGATCCAGGATAACAACCCGCGGATGCATCTCAAGATTTTCCACAGCCTCTTCACCCGTGAAAAATACCTTTATTCCATCGAAATAATTTGCCTCAAGATCATAGTTGATCAGATTTGCAAAGAACGGTTCATCTTCCACGATGAAGATCTTTACTTTGTTGTCATTTGTCATGCTCCTCTTTTTTAACTGCAGTCAGCACCGGGGATTTTGGTTAGGTTTCCGGGTTCCACTGTGATTGGTTTGTTACCGTGTCAAGTTTAACTTACAGAATGCGGTAAAGTAGCTAAAGTTTTGATTAGTACACAAACCAAATTACATGACATTTATACATCTTCCTGTTAATAAGGTTACGGACGTTTCCAGCCTTTTTAACTTAATGAATAATAATCGTTTTCCGGCCCCGGCCGAATTCGTCCGAATCAGAAGTTAACAGGTAAGTTCCTGCCGGCCAAATTGATACATCCAACTTCGTTACGACGCCGGGCTTCATTTTAACCGAATGAAGGACTTTACCATCCAGACTACGGAAAGTAGCAATGCAGTCTTTTTTCGTTGCAATTTCTGGCACGTACAAAATATTTAACTCATCATTTGCCGGCTGCGGAAACACGCGTATGCCGTATTGTTCGGTACCTAACGTTGAAACCGATTGGTCGCAAAGTTCCGTCTTATACAATTTACCGCCAATTTGGAATTCGGCTAATAACTCATCTGAAAGAAAAAGCGTACAGCTGTCAGCCCATGTAATTGCTTCCTTTTGGGAAATAGTGCTCAAATCGTAATGATCAGCATCATCTTCAAGAAACCTTCCACCGGCAGTTTCTTCAAAGATCAATACCTGTGTATAAGTTAACAGGGCTAGTTTCCCGTCATCGGAAAGATCAGCTCCGGTTACCCTGCCTGAAAGTTCGTCAGCTCCTACCCAGACACTGTCGCGCCGCGATAGAACATACACTCCTGCTATTGCCGGGACAGCATATTCATAAGTTAGCCCGGTAAACGGCACCGTTCTGTTTTTTGAAAACATAAAAAGCGAATCATTCCTGCAAACCATCGCTTCGCAATCAAAATTCATTTCCGCTTCACCAGGCGGAAAAAGCGTTTGTTCCGAATAACTAAATTCGATTTCCCCGGCTTTAACGAAGTTTTCCCCTGGAACAAGGTTATTCACAAAGACAATCAGAATTCTTAAATTTTGCCTGTCGTTGAGGTTATTACCAAAATCGCCAATATATATGATGCTGTCGCCAACAAGACTTATGTCTTCCCAATCGTGATTGCTGTGGTTGGTAATACGAACAGTGTGGAGAAGCTCACCGTTATCGTTGAAATGGTAAAGTATGGGTTCTCCTCCCGAATCGTTGGACGACCAGAAATTCCCCGTAGAATCTATCTCAAGACTCGAAGATTCAGTGAGCTCCGCCGGTAGGTCGCAGATTACAATCGTCTCAAGCGATTGTGAAAACAGGAATGAATGTCTGATGACCAGCAATAGAAGGAAGATTATCCACTTCATAAAGTTGAAGAAGATAGTTTAAGGTTTTCAGCAAAAAGACGTTGTGTTTCGGCAAAAACCGCCCAGCGCAGCTGATCCTGTTTGTATGAATTTAAAAATTCAACCTGTATATACCATCCGCCATTATCCGCTGTGAGATTCGCCCTTATCCCTTCCTTGAAAGTATTCCGGGTTTTTATGTAAGTTGAAAGTTCGGTAAGTCTTACCTTGAAATCTTCAGGAACACTCTTTAAAGGAAATTTAAGCTCATCCCTGAATCTTCCTGTACCACGGTTATAAATTGATTTGGTCATCACGTGGCTGTTCGGAACTTTGATGTATTCGTCCGGATTTTCAAGCTCAAGGGTGAAGAAAAAGGTTCCGATGCGCGTAACAAGTCCCTGTTCTTCGCCTATGCGGATGTAGTCTCCCATATGAAATGGTTTTTTGTTAAGAATAATAAACCAGGCAAAAAATGAAAGCAACACATCGCGGACAGCGAACGCAAAGCCAGTGGCTATAAGTCCTGCGAAGATTGTGATGTTGTTTATTGAAAGCCCGGCCCTCCAGAACGAAATAATAAAAGCAAGACTGTATAAAGAGATTGAATAAAGTTTGGAAATGATGATCCGTTGTTCGACCTCCATTTCTTTTTCAAACATCGTCCACACTTTATTCGCCGTAAACCTTAGGACGACAGTCGTAATAAGCATTACAACAATAAAAGTGAAGAAGACTCCGAGACCCTTCATGAGGTCAGGGTCTATCTTAAAACCTTTTCCTACCGCAACATAAATAAGCTGAATCGCAACAACGATAACAGTCAGAAGCGTAATGCGACGATATAAATTTTTGGTTAGTGCCATTTGAATTTGCTGCAAAAATACATTATTTAAAAAAAATGACTGCATTTCCTCAAAGGACTGATTCTGTTTATTGTAACCTGATTTTTGAATCTCATCTAATCGATCTGCCTTGAGTCTGCATGATCAAAAATCACCCTTCAAATAAAAATATGAAGAAACCATCATCAACGCTTTTCGTATTGAGCTTACGATTAATTTAGCCGGGCTGATTTTTCAATGCAGCTGCCATAAAACAAATAAAAAAATCAATCCATGAAAATTACAGTGATCGGTGCAGGTAATGTTGGTGCTACCTGTGCTAACGTAATTGCCGAAAAGGAACTTGCCAACGAGGTGATTCTGATTGACATTAAGGAAGGAATTGCAGAAGGTAAATCCCTCGATATCTGGCAAACAGCGCCTATCAATCTTTACGATTCAAGGATCGTAGGTTATACAAATGATTATTCACGTACCGCTGGGTCAGAAGTAGTTGAGATAACTTCCGGACTACCTAGAAAGCCGGGAATGAGCCGCGATGATCTTATTGCAACGAACGCTGGTATAGTTAAATCAGTTACCGAAAATGTGATTGCACATTCGCCGGATGCAAAAATCATCGTTGTTTCCAACCCTTTGGATGTAATGACTTATGTCGCTTTCCTTACAGCGAAAGTTGATTCAAGAAGAGTTTTCGGTATGGCAGGAATACTCGATACCGCCCGTTACCGCGCATTTCTTGCAGAGGCGTTGGATGTTTCTCCAAAAGATATCCAGGCAATGTTGCTTGGTGGGCACGGTGATACAATGGTTCCGCTTCCCCGATATACTACCGTTTCCGGAATTCCGGTGACTGAGCTTATCGAAGAGGATATGCTTAATGGTATTATTGAGCGCACCAAAAAGGGTGGAGGAGAGTTGGTAAATCTTATGGGAACTTCCGCCTGGTACGCTCCGGGTGCAGCTGCAGCACAGATGGTCGAAGCTATTGTTCGCGATCAGAAGAGGATTTTCCCATGTTGTGCATTATTGAACGGCGAATACGGATTAAACAATATTTATCTTGGTGTTCCGGTGAAGCTTGGTAAAAATGGGATTGAAGAAATCATCGAGCTTAAATTAAATGACGCAGAGAAAAAGCTGCTTGCTGACTCTGCCGCTGCCGTTAAAGAAGTAATGGATGTTTACGATAATATGGCTAAATCCGCAACTGTCTGAACTATGTCAGTTTCCCGGAATTATAATGTAATCTCCGGTTTAAGGAAAAATTAAGATCAGGGGCTTCGACGGCCCCTTTTTATTTCTGTTGAAAATGAAAACAGTTTTACCGCTCGACTTTATCGATATACAACAAGATGGTTATCATCTGTTTGTTGATGCTAAAATAGGAAGGAAGAAAGCCAGGTTCCTGGTCGATTCCGGCGCTTCAAGAACTGTATTCGACGAATTTCAGCTGATGAAGTTGTTTCCAAAAATACGGCTTGAAGTAATGGACCGTTTGTCCACGGGGTTAGGTAGTAATTCGGTAGCAGGCTCTGTGACTGAAATCTCAACTCTGAAGCTTGGAGAAATTAAGCTCAGGGATTATGAAGCAATTGTTCTTGACCTGAGCCATGTAAATGAATCCTATAAGCTCCTTGGAATTCCTCTGATTCACGGTGTTTTGGGAAGCGATCTTCTGATGAAATTCGGAGCAGTGCTCGATTATCGGAAGAAGAGACTAACGTTAAAACAAGAGAATAAGAAACGATGAAAATTGGAATCGTATGCTATCCCACTTTCGGCGGTAGCGGTGTGGTGGCAACAGAATTAGGAATGGCGCTGGCAGCGAAAGGGCATGAAGTGCATTTTATTTCCTACAGCCAGCCGTTTCGCCTCGATGGCTTCTCTGGAAATCTATTTTACCACGAAGTACCGGTTGCTAATTATCCGCTGTTTGAATTCCTGCCCTACGAGATTTCGTTAAGCTCAAAGCTTGTGGATGTAGCAATCCATCATGATCTTGACCTACTGCATGTTCATTATGCAATTCCACATGCATCTGCAGCTTATCTCGCCAAAAAGATTCTTGCGAGCAAAGGGAAGAAGGTGCCGTTTATTACAACATTGCACGGAACAGATATTACACTGATGGGCCGCGATCCATCTTATCAGCCGGTAATTGAATTTGCAATCAATGAAAGTGATGGTGTGACGGCAGTTTCAGAAAGTCTGAAAAGCGACACATTAAAGTATTTTGCAATTAACCGGGAGATAAAAGTAATTCCTAACTTTATTGATATCAGTAATTATGCAAGGCCTGCAGACCGCTGTTATAAAGGAATGTATGCGCCTAATGGTGAAATCGTTTTAACACATATTTCGAATTTCCGTCCTGTAAAAAGAATTGAGGATACAGTGCGTGTTTTTGAAAAGGTACAGCGTGAAATTCCCTCAAAGCTTTTATTGGTAGGCGACGGTCCCGAGCGTGCTGGCGTTGAAAAGCTTGCACGGGAGTTAGGTGTATTTCATAATGTTGTTTTCCTTGGAAAAACGAAAGCAATTGAACGCATTTTATGCATGTCGGATCTATTTCTTCTGACTTCAGAAACCGAAAGCTTCGGACTTTCTGCATTGGAAGCACTTGCGTCGATGGTGCCAGTTATTTCAACAAATACGGGCGGAATTCCTGAGGTGAATGTGCATGGCGTTTCAGGGTTTTTGAGTAATGTGGGCGATGTCGATGACATGGCAGCGAACGCTTTGCGCTTACTTAAAAACCCCGATATGCTACAGAAATTCAAAGTCCAGGCGCGTGAACAGGCAGCTAAATTCAATATTGATCATATATTGCCCAAATATGAAAAGCTCTATGAAGAAGTAACGGCAATGAATTGATACTGGAGAATTGAAAGTAAATAGTGTTTTTATTGCGCCAATACTTTTAATGAAAAATATCACATCCATAAATTTAAAGTTGTAGCATTACTGAATTCCCGGGTTATTTGAACCTGATTTTCGGTTTTTAATTTATTGATATCAACGATTTTATGATATCTGAGAACCCGTGGAAAGGTAGATATCGAGGCGAACAGGAAATTAGAAACGCAGTGACGCCTCAGCGTGATGAGGCTTGCGGCCCGCGACTTTTAATTTTGAAGTTCAACGATTATAGGTGGCGTTTTAAAGGTTCCTATCTGTTTGTTTTTGTTTTAAGGAACAGGTCAATTTAACCAACCTTCTTTGCCCTAAAACCTTTTTCTGTAAAGTATTTAAGGATTTTATCTCTGTGATCTCCCTGAATAATTATTTCTCCATCTTTGGCAGAACCACCGGATCCGCAAAGGCTTTTTAACGATTTGGACAAAGATTCCAGGTCGTCCGATTTTCCAATATATCCTGTAATAAGGGTGACCTGCTTTCCTGCGCGGGACTTTTTATCTAATTGAATCTTCAGATTTTGTTTCGCCGCCGACAAAGTACTAGCCTCTTCCTGATTATTTGTCTGATAATTAAAATCAGGGTTGGTCGAATAAACGATGTTAACGCGATCTTTAGGCTTGCTCATTGGGCTAAGATAAAAATGATTCTTGAAAGTTGAAGTGTTTATTCGGGCCCAATAAAGCCTTTAAGTAATACAGATAAATCACCATATTATTTATGTCGGACCACTTAAACCCCAGGCCACCATTTTTGTTATTCACAGATATCGTTAGCCTCTTTTCTGCAGTCAATCCAAAATCCCGCTCATAAACCTTGCAAGCTTTTTCTCAACTTTTCACCCGACTTGATCAGACTAATAGCACCAACGAAAAAGTGGCGGCTCTTGCTGATTATTTTAAAGATGGAGATGCCAAAGATCAAATATGGGGACTGGCTTTATTGTCCGGCAGACGCCCGAAAAGGACAGTAAATTCAAACCTGCTCCGAAACTGGGCCGCAGAAATTTCTGGAATTCCAACATGGTTGTTCGAGGAAAGCTACAGCACAGTGGGCGATCTTGCAGAAACCATTGCATTGTTGGTAAACCAGGAATCCAATGCCGAAGCCCTGCCGCTGCACACCTGGATGGAGCAATTAAGTATGCTCGATAAAGCTGCGGAAGAGGTAAAAAAGGAATTCATCCTCGCTGCCTGGCAAAAGATGGATGCACCTGAACGGTTTGTCTTCAATAAACTGATCACTGGAAATTTCAGGGTTGGCGTTTCTCAGAAATTGGTTGAAAAGGCACTATCACAGGTTTACGGGATGGAAGCAACTGTTCTCGCACACAGGTTGATGGGAAACTGGTCTCCTCGTTCAACGACTTTACTTGAGCTGCTTAATCATGCAGTTTCAGGAGAAGATTTATCAAAGCCTTATCCTTTTTTCCTTGCTTATCCTTTGCAGGAGGGGCCACAAAAACTGGGCGATCCGCACGACTGGTTTGCGGAATGGAAATGGGACGGAATTCGCGGGCAGGTGATAATAAGAAATGGTGAGATCTTCGTCTGGTCGCGTGGTGAAGATCTGGTAACTGAGAAATTTCCCGAATACAAAGTGTTGATAGAAAAATTGCCCGATGGAACTGTGCTGGATGCGGAAATTGTTACCTGGAAAGATGGGAGAGTTTTGCCTTTTCAACTTTTGCAAACCCGAATAGGAAGAAAAAATGTGACAGCAAAAATCCTGAAAGATGCTCCGGCAGGATTGATTGTTTACGATATTTTTGAATACGAAGGCAATGATGTTCGTCAACTTCCTCATGCCGAACGCAGAGTTATACTTGAGAAGCTGGTAACAGATGCTAATTCCGAAATACTAAATATTTCACCCTTGATTGAATTTAATTCATGGGAACAATTAGCGGAAATGCGGTTAAATGCCCGGGCGGAATTGAGCGAAGGATTAATGGTGAAACGTAAATCGGCAGTTTATCAGGTAGGAAGAAAACGCGGTGATTGGTGGAAGTGGAAAATCGATCCGATGACAATTGACGCAGTAATGATTTATGCAATGCAGGGAAGTGGGCGACGCGCCAATCTCTTTACCGATTATACTTTTGCGGTCTGGAATGGAGATGCGTTGGTTCCGTTTACCAAAGCTTACAGCGGATTGACCGATGAAGAAATTAGAAAGGTCGACGCGTTTGTAAGGGCCAATACGATAGAAAAGTTCGGGCCCGTACGAAGTGTGAAACCACAGCTCGTTTTTGAAATCGGATTTGAAGGAATTCAGAAGAGCAGCCGTCATAAATCCGGTGTTGCGCTTAGGTTTCCGAGAATGTTGAGGTGGAGAATTGATAAGCCGGCATCGGAGGCTGATACATTGGAAAACCTTATGAGATTTCTGGAATAGCCGACGATAGGTACGGTCAGCTCACGGGTACGGTCAGCTCATGGGTAGTCGGCATTTTTCAAATGGCCAGCCGCCCACCATTGAAATAGTTACCATTCAAACCGTTAAACCTCTTGTTTCCCCGCATTTTTACCATCTTTGCCCCCTTAATTTCCAAGATGCTTTCTCTTAACCCCGCCAGTGCAGCGTTTTTCATCGGCTGCTTTTTCGTCCTTTCTTCATGCAAAACCAAACCACTGCCCGAACCTACAGCAGAGGAAAAAGCTCAGATGGCGATGGATTCTGTGATAAATAGCATGATGGAATCCATTTCACTTGACACTATGGCGATCAGCGATACCGAAAGCGCCAGGTACAACCCTTCCGCAACACGTGTCAACGATATTCTTCACACACGTCTCGAAGTGAGTTTCAACATTCCCGCACAACAGCTTTTCGGTAAGGCGACAATTGATGTAAAACCCTATTTCTTCCCGGTTGATTCACTTATCCTTGACGCAAAATCATTCGACATTTATCGTATAGCTATGGCTGATGAAAAAGCCGCTTTAACAGATCTTACGTATAAATATGATGGTGTTCAGCTTCGGATATACCTCGGAAAAACCTACACCCGAAATGACAACTACCGCGTCTTTATTCAATACACAGCCAATCCTTCAAAGGTAAAGGCAAAAGGAAGCGCAGCCATTACAGATGCCCGCGGATTGTACTTTATTGATCCAAAAGAAGAAGACCCGCTCAAGCCAACCCAAATTTGGACACAAGGAGAAACGGAGGCCAATTCATGCTGGTTTCCGACTATCGATAAGCCAAATGAAAAGATGACCCATGAGCTTGCTATTACTGTTCCCGAAAAGTATAAGACCCTAAGCAATGGCTTATTAACAGGAACAAAGAACAATGTTGACGCAACCCGCACAGACACTTGGAAGATGGATCTTCCGAACGCTCCTTACCTGGTGATGATGGCCATCGGTGAATATGCTGTGGTTAAAGATAAATGGCGACAAATTGCAGTTGACTATTACGTTGAAAAGGAATTTGAACCATACGCCCGCCAGATCTTTGGAAATACACCTGAAATGATTGAATTCTTTTCGAAAAGAACAGGTGTAGATTACCCATGGCAGAAGTATTCGCAGGTTGTGGTGAGGGATTATGTTTCAGGCGCGATGGAAAATACCTCAGCTACATTATTTGGCGAATTTGTGCAGCAAACGCCTCGGCAAATGGTTGATGGTAATTACGAGGACATTATTTCTCACGAGCTTTTCCATCACTGGTTCGGCGATTATGTAACCTGTGAGTCATGGGCCAACCTTGCTTTGAATGAGTCGTTTGCCACTTATGGCGAATATCTCTGGCAGGAGCACAAATATGGCCGTGATGCTGCCGACCACCATATTCAGAACGACCGCAGTACTTACCAGGAAGAGGCTTTTCAAAAGAAAGTAAACCTTGTTCGATTTGATTACGAGAACAAGGAAGATATGTTTGACCGGCACACGTATCAGAAAGGCGGTCTTATTCTTCATATGCTAAGGAAGTATGTGGGCGATGATGCATTTTTTGAAGGACTCAGGATATATCTTACTGAAAATAAATTCCAGCCGGCAGAGGTTCATCAGCTGCGTCTTGCGTTTGAAAAAGTAACCGGCGAAGATCTAAACTGGTTTTTTAACCAGTGGATGTATGATAAAGGGCATCCTTCACTTTCTGCCAGCTGGACCTGGAACGAAACCGACCGCTCCGTTCTTCTTGACCTCAGCCAAACACAGGATGTGGAGGCAAACAGGCTTTTTCGTCTGCCAATGGATATAGACATCTATGAAAACAATAAAACGCGTCGCATAAGAATTAACATGGAAAAGCTAAGCCAGCAGTTTATTATTCCATGTACGGTAAAACCCGATTTTGTTAATGTTGATGCAGAACGGATGTTGCTTGGACAATTGAACCAGCTTCAGACAACAGAACAGGCGCAGTACCAGTTTACGCATGCTCCGTTGTACATGGATCGTTTTTATGCCGTGGAAAAAATGCTGGACAACTCCGCCGAGCCAGGGGTTTCGGAAATGTTGAAAATGGCGCTGCGCGATAAATTCTGGAACATCCGTCTTTATACGTTGAAAGGGTTGGAAAATACAGTTGCGCAATCTCCGGAGGATTTCAAACCAGTGTTGATGCAAATGGCAGAGAAGGACGAAAAGCCGTCCGTGCGGTCAGAAGCTATTACGTTGCTGAGCTCGTTCGGAAAAGATCCGCTTGTTTTCGCGTTGTTTGAGAAATTGCTTGTCGACAGTTCCGAAGAAGTTCAAAGCTCTGCTCTTAGCGCTATGTATGATGCAGATCCAGAAAAAACCAAAGCCATAATTGGGAAGATTGAAAGCACAGCAAAAGGCGATTTGTTAATTTCTATTGCGGCCATTTACGCAGGTTCCGGCGAGCCAGGGAAATGGGATTACATGCGAAAGGCATACGAAGGCATGAGCGATCCAAATGGTAAGTACATCATGATACAGGTGATGGGGAAATATGTGCTTTCGCAGGATGAAAAGCTGATCAACAATGCTGTGCCCGTCTTTACTGATATTTCTCGTAAATCCGGCGCGTGGTATCACCGCCTTTCAGGAATACAGGTCCTGGCCGAAATCAAAAACTACTACGATTCGAAGTCAGACGGACTTACAGAGGAGATCAGTGGCCTTATTGAAAAAGGTACTGCTGTTTCATTAGTGCAAGAGAAGGAATTGGAAAAAACGGTTTACAAAAAACGGTCAACCGATATTGACGTGATCTTAGACTCTATCCGTGAAGAGGAGAAAGATCCGAATCTTTCAAAGATCCTTAATATGATGGGCAACTAGAGAATGACTGATCGATTCTGAAAAGGACCCGGGCGAAGACGCAGCCTCCCGCACCAGTAAAGACGCAAGATTTTGCGTCTTTACCATGCGTCTCTATCTAATCTTATATGGCCTCTCGCACTAGTAAAGACGCAAGATTTTGCGTCTCTACCATGCGTCTCTAC
>Ga0105049_10007276_pt1 | contig 12854 bp, 9 predicted proteins | sample MAT06_FD_78087 | JGI IMG/M metagenome (GOLD analysis project Ga0105049, IMG submission 78087) | Freshwater microbial communities from Lake Fryxell liftoff mats and glacier meltwater in Antarctica - MAT-06 | ecosystem: Environmental > Aquatic > Freshwater > Ice > Liftoff microbial mat | place...
CAACGCCCGAGGCGCTTCAAAGACGCAATATCTTGCGTCTCAACGCCCGAGGCGCTTCAAAGACGCAATATCTCGCGTCTCAACGCCCATATCTTTTCGTAAAGACGCAATATCTCGCGTCTCAATGCCCATATCTTTTCGTAAAGACGCAATATCTTGCGTCTCAACGCCCGAGGCGCCAATCATCAGGAAAAATCCCGCATTTTAGCAAAATCAACCGCATCAGGGAAATCAAGCATCATAAATCAAAAAATGAAAATCGCCACCTACAACGTCAACGGTCTGCGTTCGGCAATCAGCAAAGGATTTATCGACTGGTTAAAGGCCACCGATCCCGATATGGTGTGCCTACAGGAAATTAAGATACAGCCCGATCAACTTGACTTTAACATCTTCCGGGAGATAGGTTACGAACCATATCTCTATTCGGCGCAGAAAAAGGGATACAGCGGCGTAGCTATTTTATCGAAGCATAAGCCTGAGCACGTTCAGATCGGAATGGAGCATGATCTTTATGATTTTGAAGGACGTTGCATCCGTCTCGATTTTGGTCCCTGGAGCCTGATCAGCGTCTATTTTCCCAGCGGTTCGTCAGGTGAGGAACGACAGGCAATTAAAATTGAATTTCTAGTATACTTCAAAGAATACATCCGGTCCCTAAAAAAGCAACGCGAAAAGCTAATCATTTGTGGTGATTACAATATCTGCCACCAGGCGATTGATATTCACAACCCGGTTTCAAATGCCAGGAGCAGCGGGTTTTTACCAGAAGAAAGAGCATGGATGCAGGAATTTATCGAAGAAGGATTTGTGGACACATTCAGGCATCTGAATAAGGATCCGCATAATTATACCTGGTGGACGTTTAGGCAGGGCGCACGTTCGAGGAACCTTGGCTGGCGCATCGATTATGCGATGATAACTGATGATCTTACAGATAAGCTCCGAAGCGCTGTTATTCTTCCGGATGCTATTCACAGCGATCATTGCCCGGTGCTTATAGAAATGGATCTCTGACCATAATTTTCCACATCACTTTATGCCTGATTCCCCAAACCGGGCGTTTATAGTGATCATGGTTGTCCTTTCTCTGTTTGTTGGTTGTCGGTAATCATAGCTATTATCGTTCTGTTTTCCCTTATTCGGAGGGAATTGTCGTTAGGTTGACATAATATTCAAAACAATCTGTGATGCCGGTTTTACTGGCTTGGATTGTGGTTATTTTTAAGGAATTGAAAGCAAAGAGGACACTAAAACGGATATGGAAGATTTTCCAATGGGCACTGCTATCGCTAAGCGTGATTCTGGTGATCCTGATTCTTCTTATCCGTACAGAAAGTTTTCAGAAGTACATCACCGGAAAGGCCGTTTCCTGGCTCACGGAGAAGATCGGAACACCGGTTACTGTTGATCGCCTGTTTTTTACATTTTCAGGAGATATAGAGCTGGAAGGCCTTTACGTCCAGGATCAACATAAAGACACGTTAATCTATTCAGAAAAGCTCCAAACCGGTATAAGCATTTTCCCTCTCTTCGGAGGCGATATTGAAGTAACCCACCTGGACTGGACTGGACTGGTTGCAAATATTAACCGCACATTGCCTGACAGTGCCTTCAACTTTGATTATATTATTAAAGCCTTTGATTCGGGAGCCAGTGCGAACGCAGCAGCCGACACATCCTTGGGTTCGGCTACCGATATTTCTCTTGGGAAGATAAGCCTCGCCAACTTTAGGATTCATTACAACGATGAGGTTTCCGGGATGGATGCAAGGATAAAAATGGGAAGCTTCAACATGGAATCCAACATGATCGACCTGGATGCTATGTTTTTCCATCTCAAGAAGCTGGAGCTCAACGAAACGTTTGTAAATATCAGGCAAAACGTGGTTCCGCATCCCGAAGAGGAGGAAGATTTAGATACCACGGCGTCGCCTTTACCTTCGATTCAGCTCGACAATCTGGCTTTCAGCAATGTGCATCTCAACTATGATTCGCCTGGTGATACTATGCTGATTGATGCAAAAATTGGCAAGTTCCGTTTCCAGCTTCCGGAAGCCAACCTTAACGCTCAGGTACTGAAAATAGGGAAGGTGTTTTTGGCTGAAAGCAGATTCATTGTTCAGTTGCCTGTTGGAACTCCTGAACCTGTTGTATCGGAAGATCCTGCTATCTCAGAACCTTTTACCTGGCCCGATTGGAATATTTCCATGAAGAAATTTACATTAAGCAATGTGAATTTTCAGATGGATCAGGGAAGTTATGTTCGAAAAGCCGGAGCATTTGATCCGGCACATATTGGCCTTGACTCCTTAAATGTTTCCCTGGAAAATGTTGGCCTGGCGAATAAATCAGCGAAGGCAGAGTTGAAAAATTTGGGTTTTAAAGAACAAAGTGGTTTTCAGCTCAGGAAGCTCGCAGTAAAAGCAGAACTCTCTGACAAAAATGCTGCGCTTAAAAAGCTGCAGATCATTACCAATAATTCGTCTTTTTATTCCGACGTTCAATTGAATTATTCCGGCCTTGCGGCATTTATTGCAGATCAGTCGGAAGCTCAGGTTAAACTGCAGGTAGAGCCAAGCAAGCTGTTCGTTTCTGAGGCCCGTTATTTTTCGCCCGAATTAGTTAAAAATGAGCAGTTCATGAAGCTAAGCGCTTCGCCTGTTTTGCTTGAAGGTAAAGTTGAAGGAAAAATGGCTGCCCTTGATATCGCGGGTTTACAGATAAAGTGGGGCGCGCAGACTGAGATTATCGTAAATGGTGAACTTACCGGTTTACCGGATTCTGAGAAGCTGGGTTTTGATTTACCGGATCTCCGGATCAAATCAGGGAAACAAGACATTGGGAAGTTTATGCCGCCCGGATCTTCTGCCGTAGAGATTCCGGAATGGCTGAATCTTGAGGCCGATGTTAACGGAAATCTTAAGGATATCAACGCTCATGCACTGCTTAAGACAAGCGATGGGATGATAGATCTTGATGCTATTTACTCGGATGCTGGTGAAATTTCTTACTCGGCCGTTGCGGAGATTGTTGATCTCAATGCTGGTAAATTACTTGGGCAAACTATTGTTAAAAAGATTAGCGGCCAGGTAACCGTTGAAGGAAAAGGAACGGATCCACAAACGATGGTGGCGGAATTTGCATCCGAATTCAGCAAGCTTGAACTCAATGGTTATAACTACGAAGGAATGCAGATCAGCGGGAATGCAGCTGATGGAATAGCCAAGGCTGTTTTGGCATACAGCGATTCAAACCTTGTGATGGAACTACATGCAGACGCTTCGCTTGATACAGTAAATCCGTCGTACAATGCGAAGCTCGACGTGCAGGCGGCCAATCTTAAAGCACTAAAGCTGATGGAGGAAGATATCCGGCTGAAGATCATGATGGACGCATCCATGACTGGCACACCCGATGATTTCAAGGCCAGTGTTAACATTTCTGAAGGGCTGGTTATTAAAGAGAAAAAGCCATACGTTCTGGATTCCATTATTATAAGGGCAACAGGGAATTCCGACAGCACTGGTTTTGCCTTTATTGCTCCTTTTGCGAAGGTGTTTGTTTCAGGAAATGACAAACCCGAAAATATTGCTGCAGCGATAAACCGTCACATTCAGAGCTACTTTAAATCGGGAGAAACAGCACTGGATTCTACTGGTACCATTGAGATGAGAGCCTCTGTGGAAATACGACAGACGGACCTGCTCAACGACGTGCTTGTTCCTGGCCTGGAAGCATTTGACCCTGCTACGTTAACCATGGATTTCAGTCAGCGCAATCACACACTTAATGCGGATCTCACACTTAACTATCTTAATTATTCCGGGACGATTGCCGACAGCCTTGAATTCAAGCTTAAATCGAACCGCGACACGATGGGCTTTAAGCTCGGTTTCGAAAGACTGATTAGTGGCCCTGCAGACATTCGGCACACAGAGCTTTCCGGCTCCCTCTCCAGAGATATTCTCCGTTTCGATCTCGGCGTAAATGATACATTAGGAGAAAAGCTTCTGAACATAGCCGCTACCGTTGAGACGCCAGGGGAAGAAATGCGCTTTCATATTGTGCCGGAGAATTTCATTCTGGATGGAAAGGCCTGGGCAATACCAGCTGAAAACCTTATTATTGTTGCTCCGAAGCGACTTGAGCTACAGTCATTTTCCTGGCAGAATGAACAGCAGAAGTTCATCCTTACGAATCCAGCCGGGAGCTATGATGCAATGGGCATTGAGATGCGAAAATTTGAAATCGCGTCAATCACCTCTATAATTAACCCGAAACAGATTCCTCTATCAGGTAGTATTGATGGAAAAATTGATTTAAAAGATCTTTTTACAACACCTGCCTTTACAGCAGATCTGCAGGTTAATTTCCTGAAGGTGCTCGGAAATCCAGTTGGTGTTTTAAGGGTAAATGCTTCTAATCCTTCGGCCAACCGTTACGAGGTGAAGGCGGGAATAGGAGGGGAAGGAATAGAACTGGGCGTTGAAGGGAAATATTTTGCGGGAACAGAATCTGCCGAAATTGACCTGAATCTTTTGATACAGCAGGTTCAGCTTGCTGCTGTTGAAGGTTTTGCAGGAGGGGCAATTAAAAACGGAAAAGGAGCGGTTAAAGGTAATTTGCACATCACTGGCAGCACAGACAAGCTGAAATACAACGGCCAGGTGCGTTTTGATAAAGCGGGTTTCAACGTTTCAATGTTAAACCAGGATTTCCTTTTATCGGACGAATTAATTGATATAACAGAAGAGAGGATAACATTTGAGAGGTTCCGTATCATTGATGGAAGCGGTAATACAGGAAGCATTTCCGGAAACATAGGAATAAAGAGTTTCACAAATCCCGAGTTGGACCTGCAGGTAAAAGCAAATGATTTTCAGTTGCTTAATTCAACCGCGAAAGACAACGATCTTTTTTACGGAAAGGCGAAAATGAATGCTGATATAAGAGTTACAGGGGATCTTGCAAAGCCAGTTGTGAAAGCAACTGCAAGGTTAAACGCGGAATCAGATATCACGTTTGTAGTTCCCGAAAGTCAGGTGGAAATTGTTGAGCGCGACGGCATTGTCCTTTACGTAAACATGAAAAATCCGGATGATCCTTTAACCAACGAACTTCCAGACACGCTTGCAAATGGCTTTACCGGAATGGACCTCGACGCGATCATCAGCATCGATCCAAAAGCCGTTTTCACGGTAGTAATTGATGAGCGTTCCGGCGATCATTTAAAAGTTTCCGGTACCGCAGATCTTAATTACACGATGGACCCAACTGGCAGAACAACACTTTCCGGCGTATACGAAGTGGCCAAAGGGCAGTATAAAATGAATCTTTACGGCATCGTAAAAAGGGCGTTCGACCTTATGCCGGGAAGCAGGATCGTTTGGACGGGAGATCTGATGGGTGCGAAATTGGATCTCACTGCAATTTACAAAGTGAAAACAGCTGCATCAGACCTTATGGCAGACCAGATTTCAGGTGGTGATGCTACTCAGCAAACGCGTTACCGCCAGCAGCTCCCGTTTGAGGTTTTATTAAATATTGACGGTACGATCCTGAAACCGGAAATTTCCTTTGGGCTCAATATGCCGGAAGATCAGCGTGGTGCTTTAGGTGGAAATGTTTATGCACGTATCCAGCAGATAAACGACAATGAAGCCGAACTCAATAACCAGGTATTTTCCTTGTTGGTGCTGAATAAATTTGCCCCGGTTGAAGGCAGTGGCGCTACCGGAAACACAACATCGCAGGCCGCGAGATCAAGTGTCAGCCAGGTGCTATCCGGTCAGCTTAATAGTCTCTCCGCAAAATATATAAAAGGTGTAGATGTAGGGGTTGATCTTAATAGCTATACCGATTATCAGTCAGGAATGGCGCAGGATAGAACACAGTTAAATCTGAATGTGCGGAAATCGCTTTTTAACGATCGTGTGTCGGTGCAGGTTGGAAGCCAGGTGGATCTTGAAGGCAGTGCTGCACAACAACAGGATCCGGCCAGTGATCTTATTGGTGATGTTTCGCTTGAATATTCAATTACGAAAGACGGAAGATACCGTGTTCGTGGATTCAGAAAAAATCAGTTTGAAGGATTGGTAGAAGGACAACTGATCGTAACAGGAATGTCGCTCGTGTACAACCGGGAATTCAATAGTTTTCAGGAATTGTTTAGAAAGGCAGAGAAGATTGATGAAGCGGAGCCCGTGAAAGGAAAGGAGAAGCAAGAATGAGGAACATTATTTTCCTTTGTTTTATGCTTCTTGTTTTTGCCGGTTGCAATACAATAAAGTATCTCCCACCAGCGGAAAAATACCTCGATGGAGCGAAGGTTGTCGTTAACAGCAAAGAGCCTGTGGAAGGAGAAAGTGAATTAAATTCTGAATTATCTGAGTTGCTTCGTCCTCAACCCAATACTGCTGTTTTTGGATTGCGTTTCGGAGTGTGGGCATATTTCCGTGGCCCGAAAAAGAACAAAGCAGACACAAGCGCGATCAACAAATTTATCCTGAAAAAATATGCCATAAAGCCTTCGTACCTTAGCGATGTAGATACATCTAAAACGAAGGAATTAATAAACAACAGGCTTGAGAACAGAGGCTTTTTTTACAGTCGTATCCGCGCTGAGGTAAAAGAATATTCAACGAAAGCCGGGATCACGTATCATGTGGAGCTGCCGCAGCCCTATATATTGGATTCAATGAATTATCTGCTGGATTCATCTGATCTTACCAAAGAGATTGTGAGAATGGCTCCAGAAGCGTTGCTAAGAAGAGGCCAGCGCTTCGACCTGGAGTTATTGAAGCAGGAAAGGGAGCGCATCGATACCCGTTTAAAAAACCTCGGGTATTATTTCTTTCAACCTGATAATCTGTTATTCAGAATGGATACAAATCAAAAGGGAACGCATAAATTCCATCTTTATCTCTCGTTAAAAGCGAACGTTCCACCAGAGAATTATCGTCCTTACCGCGTCGATAAAATCACAGTATTTCCGGATTTCGCCATCAATGATTCAAACTTCGTTGCAAAGGATTCTACCGTTACCGACAGCATTATTTTTATTCAGAACGGGGTGTATTTCAAGCCTGAATTACTGGAAGATTATATTTTGATCCGCAAAGGCAATCTTTATAGTAAACGAAAGGAAAACCTTACCAGCAGCAGGCTTGGATCAATTGGAAATTACCGGTATGTAAATATCCGCTTTAGGAAAGTGGATAATGATTCTTCCAAAACCGGCAGTCTTCACGCAGAAATATTCCTTTCCCCTTTAAATAAAAGAGCCTTGCGTGAAGAAATGCAGGCCTTATCAAAATCAAATAATTTTGTGGGGCCGTCATTCCTGGTAAGTTATAAGGACCGCAATGTCTTCAAAGGTGGTGAAACGTTCTCCCTTTCCGGAAAGATCGGGTATGAAACGCAGATTGCCGGAGGACGGCAGACAGGACTGAGCTCATACGAAACAGGCTTGCAGGCAGATCTGATATTTCCGAGATTGCTTGGTTTCCCTAATCTCACAGGCGAGAATTTTGTTTATGGTGTTCCACGGACGACAATGGGTGCGGGATTTTCAGTAATTAACCGCGTTCAGTTTTACCGGCTTAATTCGTTTTCGCTTTCGTACGCCTTTTCGCTAAACACAAGTCGCCTTATTTCTCATGAATTAACGCTCCCATCGATCACTTACGCAGGCCTTTCGAAGACTTCGCCACAGTTTGACACCATCCTGCTTAGCAACCCTTTCCTTCGACGAAGTTTTGAGCAGCAGTTTATCGTCGGGCTGAAATACAACTTCCAGTTTAACCAACTATTACTTAAAAACCGGAAGAACAGATTTTTATTTTTATTGGGTATTGATGCGGCAGGAAATACTATTTCGTGGTTGCAGAACGCTGAGCAGAAATCCAAGCAGGAATTATTCTCACAGCCTTATGCACGCTACGTAAGGCTTGATGCAGATCTCCGTCATTATTTCAAAGTGTCTGCTAATTCCCAGCTTGTTACACGTGTTTTTGCAGGATTTGGAATGCCATTCGGAAATTCGTCATCATTGCCTTACATTAAACAATATTTTGCCGGTGGCCCCAATAGCATAAGGGGATTCAGGATCCGTTCGCTTGGCCCGGGAATTTATGCACCGCCTGAACTAAATGTTTCCTCTTATTACGATCAGGCTGGTGATATTAAATTCGAATCGAATATCGAATACCGGTTTCCGATTGTTGCTATATTCAAAGGAGCCTTGTTTGCGGATGCCGGGAACGTATGGCTTTACAACGACAATCCAACATTGCCAGGTGGTCAGTTCAGTAATAAATGGTTTTCTGAATTAGCCGTCGGAACAGGATTCGGTTTAAGGGTCGATCTGGAATTTTTGGTCATAAGACTTGATATTGCCACACCGTTAAGAAAGCCTTTTTTACCTGAAAATGAGCGCTGGGTGAGTGAATTTAAATTGGGATATAAATCCTGGAGAAAAGAAAACCTCATCTTCAATATTGCAATCGGCTATCCTTTCTGATATTAGGATATAAAGGATCTGCAAAAGGCGCATTTTATTTTTTCGTCGTCTGGAAAATGCAGGGAATTCCAGCAGCAGAAAACGTAGGCTGCTACCGTCAGGGTTTTGAAGGGAGCAGAGATAATCTTTATTTTATTACTTTTAAATTAGATTTATAAAGATTTACCATGAAGACCAGCCAGTTGCTTTTCATCGTACTGTTTGTTTTAACAACAGTTTCTGCCTGCAAGAAATTCGAAGAAGACGATAAGATCCAGTTTCAGTCACCCAACAAGCGACTTACAGTTTCCACCTGGAAAATAACGAAGTTTACCGTGAGCGGGATTGATTCAACAGCATTGAAGGATTCGGTGTTTAAGGATCTTCCCTTTCGTTTTTTTGATGATAAGGATATGGCTGCAAAAAATCTGATGCTTGACTATGTGCGTTTAGGTGATTGGGAATTAACCGACGATAATGATCTTAAACTCACGATTTGGGAAGATCAGGCAGCTATCATTGCTGCACATCCCGTGGATTCCGTAATTGTGAACCAACTGCGGCTTCTTGGCGGACTTTATCATATCATAAAACTTTCTGATAATGAATTAAAGATTTCAAGGGCGGATAATCAGGACGCTCAGATTGAATTTAAAGGAACTAAGATTTAATCGCACACGGAGCGTTTTTAATATCCCCGCAGAAACATTGTGAGGCCATATCCTCAAAATATTCAAAGGAGAAAATCATAGAGTTACATAAAAAACAAAGCCGCGTATCGGTTAGGAAGTACGCGGCTTGCTCAATTGCATGCGGGAGGTTATAGAGACACGCCTTCTTCAATAAGTTTATATAACTCGTCGAGCTTCGGTGTGAGGATTATTTCCGTCCGGCGGTTACGCGCCCTTCCTTCAGGATTGCCATTGTTATCAACCGGGTCAAACTGACTGTGCCCGGAAGCAATAATTCGTTTTGAATCTATTTTGTAATTATCCGTTAGTATTCGTACAATTGATGTGGCACGGGAAACGCTTAGCGCCCAGTTGTCCTCGTATTTTCCTTTGATCGGAATTGAATCCGTGTGTCCCTCAATATTTATATTAATATCAGGATTTACCGTTAATACTTCTGCAAGTTTACCTAATGCCTCTTTTCCTTTAGGATTTACAACTGCAGAACCAGAAGGGAATAAAAGCTGCTCTTGCAGACTTACGTAAACCTTACCATTTTTATTTGTTACTGTAAGCTCGTTTGATTTAAATCCAGCCAACGCATCCGCCATTTTTTTGCGCAACGCTTCAGTTGTTTGTTTCTGACGATTGATGAGTGACTGCAATGTCTCAAGTCTTTTCTGCTGCTCTGCATATTTTGCAGCAGCCGCTCTTGACGTTTCGTCTAATACCTGCGATGTGGAATCGAGACGGTTTTTCAAACTACTTCTTTCAATTCCAAGTCCTGATAATTCTCTTCCCAGGTCATCCATATTGCGTTCGAGTGCTCCAATCCTTCTTGTAAAATTAGAACTGTCCTGCTGCAACCTGCTGATGCTGGATTGTGCTGCCTTGAATTTTTTCTTCGAAACGCAGGATGGGCTCAAGATGATCCCTGCTGCGGCTAAAGAAAGAAAAAGAGTTGATCTTAAATTCATAGCTGTTTTAGTTAGGTGATGACCCTTAATTCAAAACGGTGCCATATTACTAAGTTGCTTATTATCAAATGAAAGCGGCAAGGGACAGGTTTTTTGAGTTTACCATTGGGGAAAATAGACCGCGTTCCTAAGCCCCGTTCCACATATTGATATTTGTTAAGGTTTATTTTTGAGGTTCACTCATATCGCAATTCTGGTCCGTTGACTTTAATCGGGAGATGTCAAATCCTAGTTCAGTCGCCCGTTTTTTATAGCGGTCTATCACTTCCGGATCTCCTTTTTTATCGCGACTGAGAATCCATAGGTATTTCCTGTCTGGCCCTCCAATCATAACATGGGAGTAGTCTTTCTCAAGAGCGATAATGTAGTAGTCGCCTTTAAATGGCCAGAAGAATTGAACTTTTAATCTGGCATTATTGCTGTTTTTAACTACCGATGCTGTTCCTGTCGCATGTTCCCATTTCTGTTTTGCAGTATTGAAGCAACTGTTGTAAACTTTGATCTTTCCATTCGTCCTAATAGAATAGTTAGCTTCTGTGCACGAACAGTTTTTTTGAAACCGCTGTGGGAAACTTGTTATCTCATACCATTTACCTGCATATTTATCGAGTGTTACTTCCGCAACTACCGGTAAGTCATACTTGTTTGCCGATAGCATTAGTCCTGCAGTTACTATCATTATTGTAATGTAATGTATTGGTTTCATGATCTGATGTTTTGGTTTAGCGCGTACGTATTTATTCTGATTTTTTCTTTAATCTTAGAGGTTCCGTGATTCGGTGATTATTTTAATTGCGTCCGGGATTATCGATGCTTTCAAGGTTTTCACTTTACCGAGGTATTCTCCGTCCACCTGGAAATGCACATTTTTCCTGGAATTGATTTTAACTGAACCTGTCTGAAACAATTCAGTTTTTTCGGGATCATAGGGTTTGTGAGTAAAACGCATCTTGAAGATTTCGGCAAGTGAAATTTTCTTTACTACAATCACTTCAAAGCATTTATCAGTAAGGCTGCCCTCTGGATTTATTAAAACACCCGTGCCATATTTTGTCGCATTTGCAATTACCACCATTTCAGCGTTCCGGTGAATTAGTTGCGAGTCCGTTTGTATCTGTATACTCATACGTGGGTTGGACCAAAGAACTTCCCAGGCAGCTTTTACATAACTCCACATTCCACGCTTCTCGGCGGTTTCAAATTTCTTTACAACAAATGCATTAAAGCCTATATCGCTTAGGTGAATGCAAATTTCATCGTTAATTTTTGTAAGATGGATCTGAATAATCGTTCCATTTATGAATGTCTCAAGTGCCTTTTCAACGTCAAGAGGAATTCCCAGCTCCTTCGCCATTCCATTTGCAGATCCCGCCGGAAGAATTCCCATTGGTATGTCAGAATTCACAAGGCATTCAGCAATTAATTTAATTGTGCCGTCGCCGCCCGCTGCAAGCACACGATCAGGGGCTGCCGCTTTGATCTGCTGAACTATTGTTTCTTTTTTACAGCCTTTTTGTAACTCATAAATAACGACGTCAATGTTCGTCGGGGAGAAATGAGACTCAATTACGGTCCGGAAATCGATGTCATCCTTTCCTGATAGCGAATTAATAATGCAAAATATTTTCATCCGGTTCATTTATCCATTATCATTAACGAATCGGAATCATAAGAGGTGAAGGCCGAAATCATTCATGAACGATTTATCTAATCAACTTAGCGTAAAAGTATACCATGGTTATGGATACTCGAATAATCTCGTTGTTTACGGACACGTATTCACTAGAAATGCTTCCCGTGAAAATAAGTTTAGCGGGAATATTTTCCACAATATTTCTCACCTCGCTCGGCTCTTTTTTGTTAAAGCGTTACCGTTTGCCAAAGTGAGGTTGTATTGGAACAAACAAATAATTAATGCAGTTTCGGAGAGTGACGGGTTATTTAAATTCGAATGGAAATCGGCGGAAGATGTAGCTGCAGGATGGCATCCCGTAAAAGTTGAAGCTGTTGGTGAAAACGGCGATGTGATGGCCGCCGGTGAAGGAAAGGTATTTGCCCCGCATTTAACCCAATATGGATTTGTTTCGGATATTGACGATACTGTTATGATCTCGCATTCAGCGCAGATGTGGCATCGTTTAAAAGTTTTATTTTCAAAGAATCCAAGGACCAGAAGACATTTTTCCGGTGTTGCAGAACATTATAAACGTTTATCGATGGCCCATACAGAGCCGGAAACCCCTAATCCGTTTTTTTACGTCTCCAGCAGCGAATGGAATTTATACGATTATCTGAAGGAGTTTTTCCGGTTTAACGGCTTTCCTGAAGGTGTGTTTCTGCTTTCACCTTTAAAGCGATGGAATAAAATGTCCCGCTCCGGTCAAACGAAGCATCAGGGAAAACTGTTAAGGATCATGCGCATTTTTGAAGCTTTTCCGCAACAGCATTTTATTTTATTCGGCGATAACAGCCAGGCAGATCCGGAAATTTACGCAGCTCTTGCTGAGAAATATTCCAATCGAATCTTCGCAGTTTACATAAGGAATATCAAACCAAAGAAGGAAGCTAATACCCTGAAAATATTTACCGGCCTTGAAAGCAAAGGAATTCATACATGCATCTTTAAAAATAGCAAGGATGCGATGAAACATTCCCAACAGAAAGGACTAATTTAATGGAGAGTTGGTAATGAAAAAGTAACAA
>Ga0105049_10007282_pt1 | contig 12850 bp, 8 predicted proteins | sample MAT06_FD_78087 | JGI IMG/M metagenome (GOLD analysis project Ga0105049, IMG submission 78087) | Freshwater microbial communities from Lake Fryxell liftoff mats and glacier meltwater in Antarctica - MAT-06 | ecosystem: Environmental > Aquatic > Freshwater > Ice > Liftoff microbial mat | place...
CAAGCGGTCGTTCGCTTCGAGCCGATCGCGATGAATCGCGGGCCGTTCGCCGCTCTCTTCCAGTCACCGGAACGAGACTTGCCGCCTGGTGATCGCTCAGTTAAACCGTTGAGATGGCCTTCTTCAGCGAACGGATCGGACGTCGCGACGGCCTGCGGGGGCGGGAATCACCACCCTGTTGGGCATCGCCGGCTGCAAGACCGCGCACCCCGATGGCAGGATGTCTGAACCTCCCAAGATCCATCGCGGTCAACCCTTGGAGAATCGAAGCGATGTCTATCGTTCAGTTCGTCTGCTTTCAGACGCAGCTCGCTCGGGAGGCCTTCCTCGCCCGGTGGGAGCCGTTCGCGAAGTCCTTCATGGACAAAGGCCTCGAGCGCATCGTCCTCGCGGACCGCGACGCCGCGGCCGATGGCTTTGCGTTCATCTCACGCAACGAGTGGCCCGAGGACCGGTTCGGCGCCGCCTTCCTCGGGCAGCTGCCGGCCGACGCCGGCGGGGGCGGCGTGATCGCGATCCAGGGAGGTGCGTTCCGCGTTGTTTGGAGCAACTCGCATCCCGTGCGCACCACCGCGGACAAGGTCGTCGCGCTCGTGCGGGTCGCTCCTGACGCACTCGCGCAGACAGTCGAGGAGCTACGCAGCCTCGCAGTCGAGCACGCCGCGGGAGCCGGATGGATGGTGTTCGCCCGCGATTCGGCGACGCGGGGCGGTCGATTCGACGCCGTGCTCGAGGTCCATGCATCGACCGAGTCGACCGCTCGAAGGGTACGCGAGGCAATCGCGTCCCAGCTGGCGGTCGCTCCGAACTTGAAGGAGAGCCATGTGCTGGCGATGTGCGAGCGGCTCTCGCTGCCGTAGTCGCAAAAGCGATACGATGGGGTCAATGCGAGCCGCCCACCGGCCGACTGCGCAAGCACCGGAGGCGGCAAAGGGCGGCCGATGCCACCGGCGTCACACCAGGACTCGTTCTGATGAGCGCCGCAGAATAATGTGTCTACCCCGACGTCGGAGGCCGCCATGCGACATGTCTACCTGAGCGTGCTCGCCGTCGCCGCGTGCACACGCCCGGCCGCGCCTTCCAATGACGCGGATGACTTTGATGGGGGTGCGGCGCTCGATGTCCGCGGGGGACAGATCCACGCGCGCCCGATCGCGGTCGAGCTCGCGCGCTTCGCAGCTCCCGAGGTCCCGACGACGGCGCTCACCGAGATCCTCGCCGACGACGATCTCGCGTCGCTCCTGCCAGCGATCGAGATCGACGACCTGGCACCGGTGCGGGTCGTGACCACCCAGAGCGGCGGCGGTCCGCTCGTGCAGCTGTCCACGCACCAGCAGGTCCGCGGCATCCCGATCCACGCGACGTACCTCGATCTCACGCTGCGCCGGGGCCGCGCGTCCACAGAGCTCGCCGCATCGGCGTTCCGCCTGTACGGCGCGCCGCGGGTGGACACGACCGCGACCATCGACGCGGTCGCGGCCCTGGTGGCGGCGCGCGCCGCGCTGCGACTACCAACCACCGAGGCCCACGAGCCGACGCTCGCGATCTGGCAACTCGAGGAGGGTCTGCAGCTCGTGTGGGTCGTGGATCTCGCCGACGCCGAGCGCCGTGCCCTCGTTCGTGCCAATGGCCCAGCGGTGGGCGAGGTGCGGCCGTGGGACGATCGAGTGTTCGACGCCAGCGGGTTCGTCCGCGGCTGGGTCGCCGCCGGCGGCGCCCCGGCGGGCCGCGGTGTGCCGCAGCTGCTGGCGCTGCGAGACCTCACGGTGGGCGACGGCGGGGCAACCACGGTGACGGGTGCCGATGGGAGCTTCGCCCTCGCGGGCGCGGGGGCCACGATCTCGGCCACGCTCGGCGGAACCGCAGCGAGGGTCAGCAACAACGGTTTCATCGGCGTCTCTGCCGTGTCTCCGGCCGGCTCCAACCTCGCGCTCGAGCTCGGCGGCACGCTCACCGAGAGCGCGCTCGCGCAGGTCACGGCCTTCCACGCGGTCACGGCGACCCGTCGGTTCCTGATCGACAACGGGTACACGGCCGAGGAGCTGGGCTCACCGGTGCGGACGATCGTGAACCGCGTTGGCTCGTGCAACGCGTTCTTCTCTCCCACGGATCGCACGCTCAACTTTTCGCGGGCGGGCGATGGCTGCCAGAACACCGCGGAGGCCACCGTCGTGGCGCACGAGTACGGCCACTTCGTGGACCACACGTTCGGCGGGATCCGAAACGGTGGGCTCAGCGAAGGCTGGGGTGACGCGCTCGCGTGCCTGATGCGACGCGAGCCGGTCGTCGGGCCCGACGTGTTCCCGAACGACATCATCCGGACCTGCGACAACGCCTACCAATTCCCGAGTGGCGGCGTCGACGAGGTCCACGCCCTGGGCCAGGCGTGGGCTGGCTTCGTGTGGCACGCGCGCGAGGCTGCGATCGATCAACTCGGCGAGGAAGCTGGCGACGCGCTGATCCGCCGGCTCGTGCTGCCGGCGCTGCGCGCGAACACCGCCGACATCCCGGCCACGCTCCGCGACGTGTTCCTGCGTGACGACGATGACGGCGATCTCGGCAACCGCACACCGCACTGGGACCTGCTGTTCGCCGCGGCGCAACTGCACGGCCTCGAGTTCGTGGTCGCCGGCGATCTCCAGCGGCCGAGCGCGGTCGCGGATCTCGCAGTCGCGAGCGTGACCATCGCCTCGGCTCGCCTGCGGTGGACCGCGCCCGGGGACGATGGCGCGGTGGGCACCGCGGCGGCGTACGAGCTGCGCACGAGCACGTCGCCGATCACGGCGGAGAACTTCACGCAGGCCACGCGCGTGCCCTCGCCCGATCCGGCATTTGGGGGGACGCTCCAGCAAGCAACGATCCCGGTCACCCCGAACCAACCCGTGTTCGTCGCCCTGCGCGCGATCGACGAGGTCGGCAACCAGGGCGGCATCTCGAAGATCGTGCTCGCGACCCCCAGCCCGCCGGTGACCGCGTTCGCCGACGGCGCCGAGGCCGGCCTCGGTGGCTGGCAAGCGACCGGGATGTGGCACATCTCCACCGAGCGCGCCGCCTCGGGCACGCATGCGTTCTGGTTCGGCGACGAAGTGTCGACGACCTATGCCGGCGCCGGGACGCTCACATCGCCGGTGATCGATCTTCGCGGCGTCGTCGATCCCGTCCTTGTGGTCGCGCAGCTCCTCCGCGTCGAGTTCGACCCGACCCGCGATCTCGCGACGATCATCGTGCGCGACGTCGACGATCCGAGCGTCGTGGTCCGCGTCGAGAAGGGGAGCTCGCCCACTGCTTCGTTCGTGTTCGCGCCCCGGGTGATCGATCTCGCCACCTTCACGAACAGGCGAGTCCAGATCGGCTTCGCGTTCGACGCCGTCGACGGCGTCAACAACACCACCGCCGGGTGGTTCGTCGATGACGTGACGATCTACGGCACCTCCGTCGCGCCGCAGCCGCCCGGCCTCGTGATCAACGAGGTGCTCGCCGATCCGCCCGCCGGGTTCGACTCGGGCGGTGATGGCGTGGCCAGCAGCAGCGCCGACGAGATGGTCGAGTTGGTCAACGCCGGGACCACGCCACTCGACCTCGGCGGCTTCACGCTCAGCGACGCGCAGCGCACCCGTCACACGTTCGCCCTCGGCACCGTGATCGCCCCGGGTGGCGTCCTGGTCGTGCTCGGGGGCGGCGCCTCCACGTTGCCGGTCCCGGCCGTGATCACCACTGGCCTCTTCCTCAACAACGATGGCGACGCCGTGCGGATCCGGGATCGCAACGGCCTGCTCGTCGCCGAGCGGACGTACGGCGTCGAGGGCGGGCGCGATCGCTCGCTCGTCCACGCGATCGACGGCGATCCGACCAGCCCGATCGTCGCCCACACCAGCCTCGCCACCGCGGCGGCCTCCCCGGGAACTCGCTCGAACGGAGGTCCCTTCGGCGCCTCGCCCCCACCGCCGCCACCCGTCGCGCTCGTGATCAACGAGATCCTCGCCGATCCGCCGGTGGGCTTCGACGCGAGCGGCGACGGCGTCGCGAGCTCGACCGGCGACGAGATGATCGAGCTCGTCAACCCGGGGGACACGCCGATCGATCTCGGCGGCGCCACGATCGCGGATGCCACCGCGGTGCGCGTCACGCTCCCCGCGGGCACGCAGGTCCCCGCGCACGGCGCGCTCGTCGTGTTCGGCGGTGGCGGCGTCGGGCTCGTCATCCCGGGGGTAGCCGTTGTCTCGATGGGCACGCTCTCGCTCAACAACACGGGCGACACGATCACGATCGCGCGCGGCGGCATGACCCTGGTCACCGCCACCTATGGGGCGGAGGGCAACGCCGACCAGTCCCTGGTCCGCGCTGTCGAGGGTGACCGCACCGCCGCCTTCGTCGGCCACCGCTCACTCGCCGCCGCCCCGGCATCCCCAGGCCGGCGCGCCGGCGGTGGCTCGACCTGGTGATCGAGGTCTGGAAGCTGGAGCGAACCACCAGCGTGAAGTGGCGGTGGCTCGAGAACCCGAGGTCGAGGGCAAGTGTCGCGACAGTGTGGCGGCGTGGCGGCGAGTCGGAGCGGAGTTGTGAAACTGTGTGTGTTGGGGCGCGCAGCGGAAGCTACTGATCGTCGCCGCGCCGCGGTTGACGACGCGCGGCGCTCGGTTCGACGCGGACCCAGTAGTACGCGGCGAGCAATCCAAGCTTCGCGCGACGCGGCGCGGGCGTCTCCAACGCGCTGTCCGAACCGCGGACACCGTTCGAAGGTCACTCGGAGAGGGCCAGCTCGGCGCACCTCTCCGCGATCATGATGGCGGGCCCGTTGGTGTTGCCGCCCACGATCTTGGGCATGATCGACGCGTCAGCGACCCGCAGGCCACGCAGCCCGTGCACACGGAGGGTCGGATCCACGACCGCCAGCTTGTCGACGCCCATCTTGCAGGTGCCGGTCGGGTGAAAGATCGTCTGCGCGCTGCGCCGGATATGGGCGCGCAGATCCTCGTCGGTGGTCGCGTGCGAGCCCGGCCAGACCTCCTTGCCGAGCACCTTCTGGAGCGGAGCGGTCGCCGCGATCTCGCGCGACATCTTGACGCCGATCAGCAGATGCTCGAGATCAGCGGAGTCACTGAAGTACCTCGGATCGATCACCGGGGGTGCCAGCGGATCAGCGCTCCGCAACCGGATCTCGCCGTGACTGCGTGGATAGATCAGCCCGGGCGCCATCGATGCGATGCGGCCCCACGCGCGTACACGCTTCTCGTCGGTGTTGGGCTGCGGCCAGCCGAAGCCAGACATGTGGAACTGGATATCGGGACGCGGCACATCGGCTCGTGACTTGACGAAGGCGCCGGCGGGCGGAATCGGCTGCGCCATCGGTCCGCCGCGTCCGAGCAGGTGCTGGAGTGCCCACCAGCCGAGCTTGTGGGCGGCGAGCTCGAGCCCGGCGTTGGTGGTGACCTCGTAGGCCATCGGCACCATCAGGTGATCTTCGAGGTGCTTACCGACGCCGGCGAGCTCGTGCTTGAGGTCGATGCCGACGTCCCGCAGCTCGCGATGCCCGATCCCTGACAGCATCAGCAGCTGCGGTGATCCGATCGCGCCGGCCGCGAGGATGATCTCGCGTCCCTCGATCACCTGCTCGGTTGCCTTGCGGCGCACGCGGACCCCGGTCACCCGATCACCATCGACGATCAGCCCGAGTGCGTGGGCGTTGGTAAACACGGTCAGGTTGTCACGGCCTCGCACCGGATCGAGAAAGCAGACGGCCGTGCTCGCGCGCAGGCCATCGCGCCAGGTGTGCTGGAACACGCCGGCACCTTCTTGATCGGCACCGTTGAAGTCATCGGTGACCTTGACCTTGCAGTGTGCGGCGGTCGCCTCCACCCAGGCGTGAACGATGGGCTGCGGTGGTACATCGGCGACGAACAGCGGACCGCCCGCACCGTGAAACTCGGTCTCGCCCCGCGCGTTGTTCTCCGACCTCTTGAACAGCGGCAGGACGTCCGCATAGCCCCAGCCGGGATTGCCGAGATCGCGCCATTCGTCGTAGTTGTCGCGATGGCCACGCATGTAGACCATCGCGTTCAGACAGCTCGTACCGCCGAGCAGCTTGCCACGTGGCCAGTAATGACGCCGACCATCGGAGTGCGGTTGAGGCTCGGTGGTGAGCCCCCAGCACAGCTTCGAGTAGAACAGGTCCGGCCAGCCCGCCGGTGCGCGCACCTTGAAGCTCCGGTGCTGCGCGCCGCCCGCTTCGAGCAGGGCGACCTTGCGCTTGGGGTCGGCGCTCAATCGATTCGCGAGCGCACAGCCTGCCGAACCCGCACCAACGACCACGAAATCGAACATGTAGCCATCATAAGCAGCTGGCCCGGCGCCCGACGAGTTCCTGTTCGCGATCGTGACCCGATCGAAGGGTGAGGCGCATGAATCGCCTCGAAGCGCCGCTTGACCCCACGTACGTGCGGGTGACATTCACGGTCTCGGCAAGACCGCCTTCAACACTTCATCGTCGTCGCGGCGTATCCTGAAGACGAGCTCCCGATTTGTCAAAGTGTTGCCGTCGGTCGGAGCATCGTCGTAGCTGCTGCTCCGGACCCTTGCGGCCCGTCAGTGAGCTACCTGATCGCTACCCGATCGAGCACCTGCGTATGCGCCGCCTCGGTCGATTCGGCTCTCGTGAGTACCGTGGCGGATAACGAGGTGTTGGCGCCGGTTGCTCTCGACCGGGCGCGCGCCCTCGCGCCGTTGGTGACGCTGGCGATCGGTTGGTACCTGAGCGCGGGCGATCTCGTCGGCTTGCCGCTGACCGCGGCGGCGTTCGCGATCGATGTCGTGCTGCTCGGGATCTTGGTCGTGCTGACGATCGCGATGTGGCGCCGGCGGATCCCCGACCGCGCCGGCCACGTGGTGCTCGGAGTCGTGTGGTGGTTGCCTGTGATCGCGACCGTGCAGTCGTTCGCGGTGAGTGCGCCCGACGCGCAGGCGCTGTTCGTGGTCCTCGAGTTGCTCGGTCTCGCGGTGATCTTGCACACGCGGTTTGTCGTGTGGTCGCTCGCGGTCTTGGACCTGTGTTACGTGCCGTTTCTGATCTACGCGGCGCCGCCCGATTGGCAAGGGCATCTGACCGGCACGATCGGCGCGCAGATCCTCGCGGTGGTATTTCACCGCGTGTTTCGGGCGGCGATGCTCGTTGCCGAGGTGCGGCGCCGAGCACAGGCCGATGCAGCGGCGGCGCTCGTGAACAAGCTCGAGGAGATCGAGCGATCGCGGGCGCAGCGCGAGGCCCTCGCCGCGCAGGTCGCGGCGACCGAGCGGATCGAAGCGACGGGGACATTGGCAGCGTCATTCGCGCATCAGATGAACAACATCCTGACCGGCATCACGATGACGGCGAGCCTCGCCGCGCGGCGCGGCGGTCAGGCGCATCGCGCGGACTACGACGTGATCTTGAACGAGAGCCAGCGCGGATCGGATCTGACGCGTGCGCTGCTGGCGTTCAGCCGCCGCTCGCCGCTCGAGCGCGACGCGCACGTGTTCGACGATGTCGTGCGCGCGCGGTGTGATCTGGTCGCGCGCATGTTGCCGCGCACGGTGCAGCTCGACCTGCAGCTGGCAGCGGCGGTCAGCGTCTCGTGCGACGTCGTGCAGATCGGACAGCTGCTGATGAACCTCGCGATGAACGCGGTGGACACGATGGATGGCAAGGGCACGGTGATCTTCGAGACGACGGTCGTCGCCTACGAGGACGATCGCTTCGTCCAGCTCCGCGTGCGCGACCACGGTCGCGGCATGGATGACGCCACCCGCGCACGCGTGTTCGATCCGTTCTTCACGACCAAGGCGGGCGGCAAGGGCATGGGCCTGCCAACGGCATGGGGCATCGTGCGCGGCCACGGCGGCACGATCCAGGTCGACTCGATCGTCGGAACAGGGACGACGGTGACGGTTCAGCTGCCGGTGCTCGAGAGGTCGATGTCATGATGCGCATGCAGATCGACGAGATGCTCGCGCTCGTCGCGACGCGCCGCCTGCGCAGCGTTGCGTGGGTCGTGCTGATGGGACAGTTCGGTTCGTTCGTCCTGAGTGCACCGTCGGGGATCCCGCTCGGCACCGCGGCGATCATCTACAACTTGATCGCGATCCCGCTGCTTGCGGTAATCACCGTGCTCTCGCTTCGCGACCGTCTGCCGTCGCGGTGGGCCGCGTCCGCGGCGACGCTCGTGTGGTGCGTGCCCGCGGGCGGCACGCTGGTCTCGCAGTACGCCAACGGCCAGAGCGGCCTGATCATGATCGTGTTGATCGAGCTCGCGTGTCTCGCGATCCTGGTCGAGACGCGGCTCGCCATCGCCGCTGCCGGCATCATGGTCGCCGGCTACGTGCCACTCGTGATCCGCGACGCGCAAACGATCGCGATGCACATCTCGATGGTGGTGACGGCCGCGGTGTTCGGCATCGCACTGCAGATCGTCACCCGCCGCTCGCTGGTTCGCGCCGAGGAGCACCGACACGCGACGGCCGCGAGCGCCGCCGAGCTCGAGCAACGACTCGCGGAGCTGCAGCGCCTCGAAGAGGAGCAGGCGTGCTTGCACGAACGACTGCTCCACGTGCAGCGTCTCGAAGCCGTCGGCACACTCGCCGCCGGCATCGCGCACGACATGAACAACGTGCTCGCCGCGATCACGAGCTACGCGAACGTGCTCGCAGCTGACGATCCGACCATCGCGAACGACGTTGCACCGATCATCGATCAGGCGTTTCGTGGCGCCGAGCTGACGCGTGGCCTCCTCGCCTTCTCGCGCCGCGGCAAGTATCGCAAGGCCGCGGTCCGGCTCTCGCAGTTGATCGACGAAGTGCTGCCACTCGTGCAGCCGACGATGCCCAATGACTGCAAGCTCGTGCTCGTGCATGGCACTGGCACGAGACGCATCGTCGGAGATCCGGTCCAGCTGCGCCAGGTGGTCGTCCACCTGTGCCTCAATGCTGGCGCTGCGCTCCCCGAAGGTGGTGTCGTCGTCCTCACTTCTGACGCCCTTGTCCTCGACCACGCGGCCGCACGCGACCTCAACCTCGCCGCAGGTCCGTACCTGCGCATCCACGTCGCCGACAGCGGCGCGGGGATCGACGACATGACGCGCAAGCGGCTGTTCGAGCCATTCTTCACCACCAAGCCCGAGGGCACCGGTCTCGGCCTCTCACTCGTGTGGGGTGTGGTCCACGCTCACGAGGGCACAGTCGTCGTCGAGAGTGAGCCCGGCAAGGGCTCGCGGTTCAGCGTGCTGCTCCCCGAGGCGACCGTCATGGTCACCGCAGAGATTTTGACGGTCAGCGGCGGTTCGCTGCCACTGACGGTGCTCGTCGTCGACGACGAGGTCGCCGTGCGCAACGGCACGTGCCGGATCTTGAGGCGCCGCGGCTACAACCTGCTGACCGCCGGCAACGGGGAGGAAGCACTGCGCGTCTACGACGAGCACGCGGCCGAGATCGGCCTCGTGATCCTCGACATGGGCATGCCCGTGATGAGCGGGGCTGAATGCTTCGCGAAGCTGCGCCAGCGCACCGACGTGCCGGTGCTCATCGCGACCGGCTACGCGATCGATGCCGAGCTACAGGACATTGTCTCGCGGGGCGCGGCGCTGATCGAGAAGCCGTTCGAGTCACGAGCGCTACTCGCCGAGGTTCAGCGCCTGATGGCCCGCAACGCGCTCGTGGCGACTTCGTTTCGAGACTCCACGTCGGATCGCACACCAATGTAAGAAACCCGAGACTGCGGTGATCCGAACCAGCTCGGCGACCGGACGTTGCGAGCTCTGCGACGGTCGCAGGCGTCAGCAAACCAGATTGTTGGGTTGGTCATTGAAACTCGCAGCATCGCGGATCCGCCAGGTCGTGCGAACCGGCCCAGCCTTCAGATCGTGCAGCCGGCGTCGGGCTCATCCCGTGACCGCCATCAACGTTCGCCGTCCCTGGTCGATCCACGAACCATGGCGAATGTCTGCTTGATCTACACCAGCGTTGTTTGCGGCCCCGAACCTACCTACGGCGAGCTCGCGGCACTCCTTCGTCATGCGAGCGACAACAATGCACGGCTCGGGGCCACAGGCATTCTCTGTTATGCGCGCGGCAAGTTCCTGCAGGCGCTCGAGGGCGAGAGCTCGGTGGTGAACCGCCTGTACCGGAAGATCATGCAGGACCCGCGTCATCACTGCGAGATCCTGAGCTTCACCGAGATCAACGCACACCGCTTCGCGGAATGGTCGATGCGCCACGTCGCGCTCGACTTGCCACTCGGCGTCGACCTCGACCAGTTGACCGCACGCGACGCCGAGCAGTACTTGCTCGAGTGCGCGGCGCACGAGCGCCGAAGGGCCGCATAGCAGTCTTCGGTCTCCGTCGGGTACTTCCTCGACGATGCCGCGATCGCGACCTTCTCCCACCTTGTCGAGATCGCCGCATAGCCGGTCCCGCCCGGAAGCCGACCCCGGCCGTCGGCCAGTCGTATCTCGTCGAGAACCACGCGGTCATCGCGATCGCGGGCTGGATCGGTGGATCGCCGCGCGCGACGTGCGCGGCGATCCACCGGACGTCGCCGCCCGGCTCGCCAACAAGGGAGCTCCTACTCGTGCTATTCACACCCGAGCTCGAACACCGACGATGTCAGGACTGATGTTGCATCCGACGGTCGAGCCGGAGAACGCAGATCCGACGATGTCAACACCGATGCGGCGTCCGTCGTGAAGAAGGCAAACCCCGTCGCCGGGGTCTGGGCGTACGCCGAGTTCGGTGCGGTCATCGCGTCGTTCCTGCCGATCATGGCCATCTCCTCGTTCCGCCACCGCGGCGATCCCACGCAGCGCGCGCCGGGTCAGTGGATGCGCCGCCTCGGCCGCGTCGCGACCCGGCTCTCCACGATCTGGAGGTTCGACATCGAGGGCGAGCGCCCGCACGATATCGCCACCAAGGGCTACGTCGTGGTCGCCAACCACGAGTCGCAGGCCGATCCGTTCCTCCTCTGCTTCCTCCCCTGGGACATGCGGTGGGTGGCCAAGGAGTCGCTGTTCAAGCAACCGCTCAGCGGCTGGGCGATGCGCTTCGGCGGCGACATCCCGCTGCGCCGCGGCGAGGGTGAGAGCGTCCGCGCCTGTCTCCAGGAGTGCGAGCGCGCGCTCGCGGGAGGCATCTCCGTGATGATGTTCCCCGAGGGAACCCGCTCCGACGGCGGCGACCTCCTACCGTTCAAGGATGGCGCGTTCAGCCTCGCGATCGCCGCGGGCGTCCCGATCCTCCCGATCGCCCTCGCCGGCACGCGCGCGATGCGGCCCAAGCACTCGCGCTGGTTTGGCAAGGCGCACGCGTGCGCGAAGATCCTCGCCCCGATCGCGACGACCGGGATGACCGAGGCCGACGTCGGTACGCTTCGCGATCGAACGCGCACGCTGATCGCGGAGGCGCTCGCCGAGCTCAGGCCGCGCTACGACCGCATCGACGACGAGTGACGAGCGTGAGCCGAGCGCGAAGCGCGGCTGCTGATCGCACGAAGCGCTACGAGCAACCCTTGTACGAGGGCTGTGGCCGTGGCGTGGCGTTCATCGGCTTGCCCCGCGCGTCGAGCGCGATCTCGCAGCAGCGATCGAACAGCGCGCGAAGCTGCGCGCGTCCCCGCTGGACGCGTGACTTCATGCCGGAGATCGAGATGCCGACCATCTCGGCCGCTTCCTTCGCCGTCCTGCCCTCCAGCTCGACGAGCGTGATCGCCTCACGGTACGGCGACGGAAGCAGCGCGACGAACATCGAGACACAGCTGGCGAGCGCGCGCGTTGCCTCGCGGTCGTCGTCGCCATCGTCGGTCTCGGCAGCTTGCTCCTGATCTGCATCATCGGCCACTGGATGGCGCGCACGCGTCCTCATGTGCTCGGCGACCGAGCTGCGCGCGACCTGGAACAGCCACGACGTGAAGCGCACGTCGTGGCGAAGCTGGGGAAGCCCGCGGTGCATGCGCACGAACACGTCCTGCATCACGTCATCGATGTCGGGAGGTGCCACACGACGGGCGATGAATGGTCGCAGCCGCGCCGCGACGTCCTGCCACGGTGCGGTCGACTCGATCACGGGCAGCAACCTGGCTGGCAGCAAGCCTCGGTGTTCGCCGTTCCGCGTCGCGCTTCGATCGTCGCGGATGCGATGTACTTCGAGGCGCCTTCGAGCCACGAGTCGACGATCGCGGCGCTGGTCGGTGCGATCTTCACCTCGATCGACTCGAAGCCGGCCTCGGCGAGCATGCGCTTCACATCGTCGAGCAAGGCCGCGCCGCCGATGCAACCGGCGATCGCAGCCGCCTGCGCTCGCAGCTCGTCGGGAATCGGGGCGATCGCGACGACATCGCTGATCGCGAGCCTGCCGCCGACGCGGAGGACGCGGAACGCCTCGTTGAAGACCGCCTGCTTCTCGGGCGACAGGTTGATCACGCAGTTCGACAGGATCACGTCGACCGTCCCATCGGCCACGGGCAGGTGCTCGATCTCGCCGAGCCTGAACTCGACGTTCTTGGCCTCGAGCTTCCGCGCGTTCGTCCGAGCGCGGTTGATCATCTCCGGCGTCATATCCACGCCGATCACCTTGCCCATCGGACCGACCGCCCGCGCGGCGAGAAACGAGTCGAAGCCACCACCGGAGCCGAGGTCTAGCACAGCCTCGCCTGCGCGAAGCGACGCGATCGCGGTCGGGTTGCCACAGCCAAGACCGAGGTCGGCCCCGTCACCCACCGTGGCCCGATCGGCCTCGCTGTACCCGAGCAGCTTGGATTGGTCGCTCGGCATCACGACGCAGCAGCGTGGTGCGCTGCCGGCGCTGCCGGTCGAGACCTTTGCGTAGAAATCCC
>Ga0105049_10007285_pt1 | contig 12848 bp, 9 predicted proteins | sample MAT06_FD_78087 | JGI IMG/M metagenome (GOLD analysis project Ga0105049, IMG submission 78087) | Freshwater microbial communities from Lake Fryxell liftoff mats and glacier meltwater in Antarctica - MAT-06 | ecosystem: Environmental > Aquatic > Freshwater > Ice > Liftoff microbial mat | place...
CAGGATTAGCTCCGCTGATCCGCAGGGGGGGACCGTCAGCCAAAATGGATAGATCTCTCCGCTTCGCTTCGAGCTTTTTTTATGGCGTTTTTTCCATCGCACGAGCAAGCTCGGCTTGGAAAAAAACGCCATAAAAAAATCCCACCTGTCGGCGGGATCTATCCATTTTGGCTGCGGAGAGAGAGGGATTCGAACCCTCGGTACCTTGCGGTACACACGCTTTCCAAGCGTGCTCGATCGACCGCTCTGACATCTCTCCAAAAAACCTCCTTAAAATCGAAACCGATTTTTTAAGGGGTGGCAAAGATAACGAACCCAAGCCGTTAGGATCGAAATCCAATCCGCGAAATCTTTAGAGCTCACTTTCTATGAATCAGAGCGATCCATTAAAGCCGCCATTTCGGCTTCCATACCGATGATCCTTGCCTTTAACTGATGTATCCCAACGGATAGATTTTTGTCCAACATCAAGCGACGCCGCTCCCTCAAATCATGAATGCATTTCTCCCACCGCGGTGAAAATTCCAGTGGAGGGTTCAACTCAAGTCCTTCCGTGACGAAAAGACCTACCAACTCCGTTTCTCGAAATTGTTCCAGTGCTTGCAATTCCTTCTTCTTTCTCTCTATTCTTTTGCGAAAAAGAATGATAGAAGATGAGCTTGAATTCAGCACCGGATCAATCAATCCATAACGTTCAGACAACTCTTGAATGGGTGGTTTTGCTTCATATTTGTCCGCCAGTTTATCCTGCAAATCCTTGAAACTTGCCAGCGAATACTCAGGAATTGATCGTTCTCTCCGCTCGATGAAGCCGCACATCGATCGCGAAACCAAAAACAAACCGGCCATTTCTTCCAAGTTCGCTCCAATCAACTCCCGCGAGCGTTTAGCGCTGATAGGCACAACAACCTTCTTTATTTCTGTCATGTTTACATGAATTGTAGATTCACAACCAAAACTTGCCGTAAATCTACTTTGTTCAATCCAATAAAGTAGATTTTATGGGAAAAAATAAGCCGAATCTACATTTCGAGTTGTACGACCTCTGATTATTAAAAGTAATGAAAGAATTGCTCGAACTATTGGTTCTATAGACTTTTGGAAACATCAAAAGTGAAAATCTCAAAAATAACCATCGGAATTTCTCCGAATCGTTCGAAACGATGGTTCTGAGAGGTTCAATAATTTTAATTTCGATTATTGATTGTTTAAGAAATTCACTTTGATTCGATGGAATCAATACTATTCAAAAAAAAATTGACAAAGGAGACTTTCAGCTATTGGCTGCATTGGTCGAGGATGCCAATGCTGAGAGTATTGACATTCGCAATGAGTTGATACAACGCAGTACCTATGTAAGCGATTTGATATGGCACAAGGCAATCAATCGCAGCGTGCCAATGAATCCGTGGCACCTTGCGCAAGCTCTACTCGCTAATTCACCGCTGAATCAAAGGGGCACGCAAATGGCAACCCAAAGCGGGTTGAGCAGCTACTACAAAACCCTCGTACCACACGGTACAGTCGGGTGGAATAACAACGCGCGACATATACGAAAGTGATTTAATGCTATTGAATAGAAAAGTGCAGCAATCAAAACGTGACTTCATCAACTATTACCTGCTGGAAGAGAAGGATGATGACGTGGATCGGATGGGTGAAATTACCTGGATGTTGGATGTAAGAAATAGGACGGACAATCTAATTTTATCAGGACTCGCCTTATGGAAAGGCAACTATACAGACGCTGAAAATCTTCTTGAGGGTTGTCCCACCGTGGGCGGTAATACAGATCATCTCTGCGAGATGCTCCATAGAGTAATTACGGAAAAAAGCAACAGTGATGTCTGCTTTACCCCTGCACGCATTGCAGCCCTTCAAACTATTGCCACTGGCGAAAGTGAATGTGGCTACACATAGGCCCGGGCATTGCTGGCCGAATACGCTGATGAAGAATATCCGCAAAACATTGGCTCCAATTCTGGTGTACCACGCAACATGATCACCGAAGTAACAGAGATGGAGTTATAATTGAAAAAATAGTTCTTGTAAAAACGGATTTTTTCTTGAAGGAGGTTTGGAGAAGGTCATATGGAAGTATCACTTTCCCTCACGCAGGCTACAGTGTGGTGCAAACCCCGGATGGCGGGTTTTTGATGGGGGTGTTCGAAAAGTGCCGGACAGTTGGGATCATTGTGTGATTAAAACGTCGTCCGATGGAACGCAGCAGTACCTAAAGTACCATGGTAACGAATTCAAATGCTATTATGCCATATTGGCTCATTCATCAGATGGAAATTATTATTTCGGAGGAAGGCTTCAAATCGATGAATACAACGATTACTCTCAGGTAGGTAAATTGGATGGGGAGTTGAATACCATCTGGTGCAAAGTGTATGGTAATTATGGCCCTGATTGCAGAGTGAACAATCTGCAGCTCTTGCCAGACGGCAATGTGATAGTTTGCGGAATGGGCCGATCAGATTTTACGATGTTCGGCTACATTCTTAAAATCGATCCAGATGGCAATGAAATCTGGTATCGGAAGTATGCGCAAACGGAAGGAAACTGGTGTTTTTTTCAAGATGTTATCCAAACGACAGATGGCGGATACGTGCTCACTGGATCGTTGTATCCAGAGGCCGATCTAACTCAAGATATAGGGGGTCTTAAGTTAGTTGATGTGGGGTGCCTCGTGCCCGGGTGTGACACCCTTGTCACTGTCGCGGAAATACAAACGGACTTCAGTTTTTCCGTTTACCCTAATCCAACCAGTCAGTTTGCAGATGTGTACATTTCCCCAACAAACAAGCAGCACTTTAATTATCCCAAATTTGAACTGATCGATATGTAAGGCAGAGTCGTCAGGGCCTTCACTCCCCGACTAGTGGATACGACTTATATGCTCGATGTGGAAGGTTCACCAGCGGGGATTTATATGCTAAATGTTTATGCCAACGGTGCATTGGTGAAGTCAGAGAAACGAATTAAGGAGTGAAGACAATTACAGCAACTTGCGCGGTTGTTCTTTGCAATGCCGGGGCAAAGGCTCAAACTGACAAAAGGAAGGACTCTACTGCTAGGTATCCAAAAACTAACTTCTATTTTTGCTGAAACTACCATTACAAATCAACCCCACTGTCAACGTGTGATTATTTTCCATATTCACGCCATTTGACTTCAGGACAAATTGATTGAGGTACCCCAACTGCACATTTCCCCGCGGGCTAAATTGGTAACCCACTGCCGCAACGATTCGATTTTGATCAAAAATATTGAATCGAATATTTTCACCGAATTGCACAAATAACTCATCAGAAAGCGCCGCGAACACTGTCCCCTTTTCCATCACAGCTCGGTTGAGTGGAATCGTCGCGAGCAAGCGGTAGCGTATTCGATTCGAGTAAGAAAATCCATCACGCGTCCAGTCGTCCTCATCCCCTTTCTTCCACTTTTCCACCCATCGTTGTTCCAATCTATAACGATGTTGCAAAGCCACTTTTGAAAATTTGGTGGAAACCACAAACTGCTGCCATGCGCGATGCTCTGTATTGAAATGCGCCACGGAAAAATCTCCATAAGGATAGGTTATGATATGACCATAACCTATTGTGGATGACAACTGATCATTCCACTTGTACTCTACTCCTATTCTGGCCAATGATTGCTGCCAGTTTACTCCCAGATCTGCACGGCGGAATTGATATTCCGTATATAGTCCCCATTTAGCGGAAAGACTATGTGTACCCGTGTATGTAAGCCAGAAGTGCTGCTGCGGCACAATTGTGCGCACGGAAGAAACACTCTGTCCTTTCGCGAATAATGCAAAACACGAAAAGATGCCATAAATAATGAATCGGATTTTCACTTTTTTAAGTGTTCAATCAGATTACACTATCCTCCCATCATCCAACTTTTCCAATTTCTTTCGGGTGGACATCTCATGCTTTGTAAAAGATCGGTGGTTTTCTAAGCCTACTATTTCAAAAGCTCCACCCTCGTTCTCATAATCCTGTTTGTAGCGATCTAGGCTTACTTGCACAGAATTATCAATCAACTGTGAATTGGTAAAATCAATCACAATGTGCTTCTTGCGCGGAAGTTGATCCAATGATTTTTTCAGCAGCAAATAATTGCTGAAAACCGCGGAGTGAAATACGTCCACCACGAATTCAGACTCCTCTTCGTTTTGATTGACAGAAAACAGTGGCTTGAACATATACTTGACAGGCAGACCATTGAACAAGTGGACAATCAACTTTACAATGATTCCCACTGCAATTCCAAGCAGGAGATCAGTTGCAAGGGTGACAATTATCGTCACTAGAAAAATAAACAATTGTTCTACACCTATCTTGTATGTTTTATAAAACTCCTTCGGAGAGGCCAATCGGAAACCCGTGTATATCAGCAAGGCGGCCAAGGCAGCCAGCGGTATTTGATGAATCAGCGAAGGAAACACCGCCACAAACAACAAGAGGAAAAATCCATGAAACACATTCGACCACCACGTTTTACCTCCATTGCTGATGTTGGCCGAGCTCCGAACAATCTCAGAAATCATAGGCAGTCCGCCAATCATTCCTGCCAGTACATTACCCGTTCCTACACCCATCAAATCGCGGTTCATATTCGACTTTCGCTTGTACGGATCAATCGAATCAATCGCTTTAGCACTGAGTAATGATTCCAATGAACCTACGAGTGAAAACATGATGATGTATTTCAAAGAAGTCAATGAAAACAACTGTGAGAAATCTGGAAATGTGATTGCTGAAAACAGACTTTCGGGTAATGTCACGAGATAGCGCGGTCCAACGGTGTACTCGTGATTATCCAAAAACAAGTACTTGTGCTCGTGCTCTAATCCGAAATAATGTCCGATAGGAATAGCAATCAGAATGACAGCCAATGGAGCCGGTATCATTCGAACGTACTTGTTTTTAATCCGTGGCAATAGAAACAAAATCAGCAGACTGATCCCACCAATAATGGCAATATCTGGATTCATTGTGGCAATACTGTGTGGGATTTCACCAAGCAGATCGAGCGACTCCATTGCTTCCGGTTTCACCCCCACCAGCGCATGACACTGCTTTGCAATAATGATAATGCCAATAGCGGCCATCATACCATGTACTGCAGCGGATGGAAAGAAATCACTCAACGCACCTGATCGCAGCAGTCCAAACACAACCTGCAGCAATCCGGCCATCACTATTGTCGCTAGCGCGAGTCGATATCCAAGGAGCATATCGCCTTGTCCGAATTCTTCCACAGCTCCGAGAGCGATGGCAATAAGACCAGCAGCAGGGCCTTTAATTGTCAGATTGGAACCTCTGAAAAAACTGACCACAAGTCCGCCGATAACCGCCGTGAAAACCCCCGCCACTGGGGGAAATCCGCTTGCCATTGAAATACCGAGGCAGAGTGGTAGCGCCACAAGAAAAACCAGAAAGCCGGAAATCGCATCGGATCTCCAGTTCTGTTTCAGACCTTCAAGCCCATTTGCAGGTATTTCATATTGATTCAAATTCTTCATTAATTAATTTTTTTCTGGCCTTCTCTGAGCTCTACTCAAGATGAATGCAGTGGTGTTTCGTGATTTGTTTTAATGTGTGGCCCGAGAAAAAGTCGGGCGTAGATGCGAATGAGTGCAATTCCGCCGAGCACAAAGCTGAGGGCGTTGGCAATGGCCAATACATACTGATCTTCATGAATATGACTGAAAATAAGATCTTCACCGATAAACGTAGTTGAGATCGGAAATCCCATCAATCCCAGACACGCAATTAAAAATATAAATGCCAACCGAGGATGTTCGTAGTGGTGACCATAATAGCCGTTCAAATCCAGAGGTCCTTCCTTTTTGAGGAGGATTTCGATACAGATGTAGCCGACAAGCCCAGAGACTATCACACCCCCGAGGTACATCGCTGTGTGGCTGAAATCAAAATGCTCATTGAATGAAACAGCCAAAGCAATCCAGCAGTGATTCAACAAGACCAATGCGATAGCAAGTCGGGCAAATCGTCGCTCTGAAAATGCCTTCAAGACCATCGTGAGACCAACAAGCGCGAGAATTTCAGGTATAATCTGAGCCAATGCAACAGGAATCTCAGACTGAAACTGTAGGGCAACCAGACCAACCAAATACAATGGAATAACAAAGAAAAAAATATTCTTCATTCTCAAAAAATCCAATCGGTGCCCAATCCTTTTGAATGGATTGAATACGATTCGATTCATCAGATAATCGAGATTCCATTCACGCAAGGCATGAAGGTATATGGAGCTTTCCAAGCGCGGAGGCAAGCCAATTCGAAAGAGTGTATTCCTTCGTGGTTTGAAATGATAGAACTGATCCCTGATGAGGTAACTGACCAGAGATGGTGACACCAGCAACTGATAGGTCCGAAGGAATGCATTGCCCGCAAAGTGAATAAGGGCAATCGTTTCGAGTCCGAGCGAAATTTCAATAAAGATTAATCCTATCTGCGTTATTGAGGCATAGGCAATTTTGCTTTTGATGTTCGACTGTACCCTGGAGATCAGAAAAGTCACAATTGCAGTGAGCGCTCCGACTGTTCCAATAAGAACTCTCACCAGATATTGCTGCTCCCAAAATGGTGCAGTGCGCAGCAAGAGGAACACTCCTAGGTGAACGGAAAGGGATCCGTAGAATATAGCACTTGAAGGAGTTGGACCTTCCATGGCGCGCGGCAGCCAAGAAGAAAAAGGCAACTGGGCACTCTTGGCCATAGCAGTCAGAAGAATCATCATCGAGATGAATATACCAATGGCACTGTGGCCGATGAGATGCTCATGGACCAGAGCGGCATTTTTCAGATCAATGAACGCCACACTCTCATGCCACAAATGATGACTCGCCCACATGGCGAGAAGAATTCCTACATCTGCTATTCGATAGATCGAAAACACCTTTACTGCATTTCGTACGGGCAAGTAACGATCACGATAGAATGCAATGAGCAGGAATGAAGAGATACCCAGAATTTCCCATCCAATAAACAGCGTTTCAAAATTACCGGATAGAATTGCGAAGTTGTATCCCGCATAGAAGAAAAGGATAGTACAGAAAAAACGCTTGTACCCTTCCTCACGATGCATGTAGTAGCGACTGTATAAGGTTATCATGAAGGTGAGCAGTGAGCCCACAAACAGAAATACAGCACCGATGCGATCCAAATAAAAATCAGCAATAAACACATAACCGGTTGTTTCATACAAAGTGAACTGCTCTAGGTTCACTTCAGGAATATTCAAGGACGCGCGATAGATGAGAAAGAACAAAAAGCCAAGGAGGTTTAATCCAGATGTGAAAATTGCAATTCGCGAAAGCCACATTTCTGCATTGCGGGGAATCAACAGACTAAAGACAAAACCGATTACTGGCAAGAAAATAAAAACCTGTATAAGGGCTGTCGCATTCATCGTATTACGCCAATCGGTATACAGGTAAGTCTCCCTCTTCTAATTCCGCGAGTTCGAGAGGATTGTTCAGCCTCGGCATTTCAGTCTGACACGATTGGTATCGCACGAATTCACCCATTTTAAATACAAATGCTTCGCGGGTTTCGGGATGAATGGCAACAAGGTGTATCCACTCGTGAGCATACCACTCATAGACTTCAGGAATGCGGAGAATCACATTGAGCAATGCATCCGGGGACTGCTCCACAATCATCAGCAAGCGCATAGGCGAATGAACTTCGATCATCTGACTTGGAAGTCCCGGACGCAAATCGCCATCTGCTCCGTTGGCCAAACCGATTAGTCCCACCACATTGTGAGGGAGCTTAGTGCCCGCGCCGAGACGATAATTATCCGTCCGTGAGAAAAAGTATTCCAGATTAATCCCCCCACACACCGGCGTCGCCGCACGAAGGATGCCGAGTAAATAATTGCCGTCCGGATCAAGGCGATAATCGTATGAATTAAGAAAAGACCTTCGATCTAGAAACAAGTGATTGGTCAACTCACGTTTGCCAACGATGCATAAGGCATTGGTCGCATGATTCAATTCTGGTCTAGGCTCGAAGAGGGATACCGAACGAAGGCGCACCTTTTTATGCACAGAGGCGGGCTTTTCTTTTGTATCCGTATGTAAAAATCTTCTGGAGCGTTCTTTCGAATTGTCATCAAGGGCAAGCGTGAACGTATTGACATTTTTTTGGTGAGCATTCAGCAATTCAGGCCCTAACAAATCTTCATCGAAAAACTCGACTTCATCCCGTGTGGTATCATGCAATGCACCTACAAAAAGAGTTTCGTCTGGAATCTCAATACCCCGCTCTCTAAGTGCTTTGCGCACCGCCGTATGATTCGCCATCCAGGAGAATGCTCTCGCATTCACAGAACCGGGCCTTCCACTGCAGGCTCCGCAATCATATCCGGCGTAGTAGGTGTTGTTCACACTGCTTGCGCCGTGTCCCACCACATAGATGAAAGCTGCGAATTCTCTGACAAGCCCGATGCTGCCCAGGAGCGACCCCACTCGATCCGTCATTTCACTAATGGTGTATCCAACCTGAAGTCCATCATGATTATGCCCCGCATGGGTATTCTCAATCTCCAGAATGCCGTTCTTATCCATGTGTCCAGAGGACGAGACCATCAGAGGACTTCGGGAGGGCCTGAACAGATGAAATAGCAATCTTAATCCAGCCCACATTCCCAAAGTCTGGGAGATTAGCCAACCCGACAATACCCCATGCGTGTGATCAGAGGCTACACTATCTCGGGTATGAGAAAGAGCGGCCTGTTTTTCTTTAATCACATGCTTTGGAGCAATCGGGGCCGGACAAATCTTGGTCATGAATTGTCCATGTTCCGGTTGGAAATAGCAATCCACGTTGAAGAATCCGGGAGTTCCGAAAGTGACACAACCGGGATCATGAACTTCCAGGTAACGTCTTAACGAACATTCCCTATCATCGATACAAAACAGTGATTGAAAAGTCGTTCCGGCTTGATTCGTCGTTTCTTTCAGCCGTCTGTTCTGAATTCCCCCGATCACTTGATCATAGTAACTCCATTCATAGGCTTTATGCCAAATTGAGAGAATGGTTTCAAGTTGATCAGGCTTCACTTCATCCCATAAGTGCTCGGCTGGAGGGATTGCCACTTGCCCCAAAGGTTTCCAGAACGTTCCAAACTTTGTATCCAGAAAATCAATCTCCAGCAGCAACTCAAGCTGGATGAATTCGCGGAGAGAAACTATCCTCGAGTCGAGCAAAGTCTCTGGACGCTCTTCGATCACTGCCACCATGCCTGACCATCCTGGATGGGCCATCTGCTGATCAAATAGGTATCGCTCATAAAAATCTGATTTACCTACAACTAATTCAAGCAGTTGAACAATAGTCAACTCTTTATTCATGAGCCATTTTCGGACTCGATCTGATTTGAACAACCCTCTCAGGCTATGAACTTCCATGTACCGGATTGCGCTCAGTAAGCCTTGGTAGGAAGCAGGCAATTGCCAGATAGAAATTCCCTGATCCAGATAGCTTGCAATCAAGCGAAATAGCATGGGGTGCACGGCCTTATCCAGATTCACCTTCACCGCGGATTTCCATTGGCTGCGTAGCTGCCCTATGCGCGGTTTGAGAGATTCGTTGAAAGAATCGTTGAGCAGACTCTGCATTGCATCGATACCCTGAAAATCTTCGGGGTATCCTTCTACCACTTTGTTCAAAATGGTTAAACTAATTTTTCCATGGTGATAGAGTTGCCGGTATTCCTCAAGCGGAAGTCGTGTGCGAAACCCAAAGAGTTTCGACGCACGGTGGACTGCCCGATCAAATGGGAACTCCTGAAAAGCGTGAAGGGGGTTATGATGAATAAAATCCTTCAGAGGTGCCTGCGAAGGCAAAAAATGACGAAGTCGGTGAATGGTTTCGTCCTCGTTGAAGGAGGAAACACCGGGCCGTTGACTTTGAACGTGAGATATCATCCTGATACAGTTGAAATTCCTGAATAATACACTACGACTGGGCTATCTGATGATGACCCTTTGCAATCAAGTCTCGAAGAACCTCAGGTTCCTCGAACGAGAAAAGGTAGAAATTAAATCAGGAAAGCTTTCCAGGAATGATACAAGATGTAACAAGGCACTCTCCTCTCAATAGAGGCTGAAGGTTTGAGGAAAGAAACGAAATACCTTGAGTGCGATAAGAGACAATTTCCAGAAAATGCAATACCATCGGAAGACGTGCTATCCTCTTCCGCCTCACTTTCTAAATAAATGGGGAGATGAATAAGCGGAACATCCAACTGCAAATCGTGTCCGAAAGAGCGATCACGATGGGAAGAGAAAGGTGCGCCGGAAGTTTGGAACACGCCAAGAGTCAAACCCAAAGCGACGAGGAGCTTTAAGAAGGGCAGAAAACGAAAATATTTAAACGATTGACCAGCCTTCATAATCGATTGCAAGACTACAACAAATGCAATTCGAGACGAATGTATTCTATCGGATGGATGCAGTTCGGGGGCTATAACAAATCATTAATGTAAAAAAAATGGGTTCGGCGTTTTTCAATAAAAAAGCCCCCCGGAAACCGGGGGGCTTTTTGAATGAAAGTCTAGCTAAGGCTTAGCGGATCACGCTGAGCTGCTTGGTCTGAACTTCAGTAAGAGACATCAGGCGTACCTGATACAGTCCGTTACCGAATTCTGAAGTATTGATGGTGAATTTGTAAACCAATCCGGCTTCCACATCTCCGGTGTAGATCTTACCAACCAAACGGCCGGTCATATCAATTACATCGAGAGATACTTTAGTTACCACATTAGAAACAAATTTCACATCTACCTGATCAACCGCTGGGTTAGGATAAACCGCTACGATTTCCATGTCGCCTTTCTGAGCTACATCGAAAGTCTGAGCAAGCGGATTAACTGGAGCAGAAGGTGTGGTATTCACACCACCGTCTCCATAAACCAGATTCTGGCAATGTTGAACGAGGTTACCTGAACAATCTACTGCAGTCCAGCAACGAACTTCGGTGTAGTCTGGGCAGCAATCGAGGTCGAAGGCAAAGTCACCCGCGCCTGCCATATTACCGCTCATAATCTGGTCACCATTCACGAGGAATGTACCACTGTAGGTGAACCAACCACCGAATCCGTGATCAGAACCAGTTACGTTGTTCGCACCATTTCCAAGTTGGAAACCGAAGTAGTTGTTTGATGGAGCGTGCACGAGGTTCAGCATAGAACCAGCGTAGTTGCCATAACCAACCAATTCAGCACCTTCACCAGCCTGAAGCAGGTAATACATCCATGATGGGTGGTTGACGCCATTTCCTTCACAGTCTGCTTTAAAGCTAGTCAGGAAAGATTGAGTGCTCCATGAAGCCCAGTTCATTCCGTTTCCGAAATTCACGTCCACGTAAAAACCGCTTGTCGCATCGTATGCATTGTGCATTTGAGCAGTTACGTGGATAGTTCCGTCAGCATACTGAACGAGTTCACCGCCAGATATCTGGTACCAGCGATAAGCTTGTGGCATGGAGAACAGAGCCATTGCCCAATCAACTGGGTAGTTGCATGGGTTAGTTCCAAGATGTGGAGTCAGAAGATCACATACCGCGAGTTCTCCCTCTTCGAGTGATGGACCTTCTCCGATAGTATACGATTCGTATTCAACCTCAACACTGCTGTCGCAGTTGTCAGAAGCAGTGATTACAGGAACTTGAGGAAGTTCTTGACCGCACTCCATTTCCATGTCAGCTGGCAAGTTGCTCAATACTGGATCTACGTTGTCCTGGATGTATGCCACGTATGTCAGCGGTTCGCTGCTATTCAGGCATCCATCAGTTGCTACGTAAGACACGGTGATTGTTCCGTTACCACACTCATCCAGATTTGGCGTTACGTTAGTTGAAACAGTTGCAACACCACAGTTGTCGATTGCTGAAACAGCGGCTGGAGTCCAATCTGCAGGTGCACAAGTGTAGTACTCATCAGCAGGAGCTGAAGTAAATACTGGTGCAATGTTGTCATACACGAAGTAAGTGCTGTAACCATAACCTACGTTTCCGCAGTCATCAGTCGCTGTCCACTCACGAACTACAGTGAAGCTTTGTGGGCACTCACCTGCAGTTACTGCATCTGTAAAGTCGATCACGAGATCGAGGTCACAGTTGTCTGTTGCCTCAGCCATGCCGTAGATGATCGCATCATCGCAGCTAAACTGACCACCTTGAGGAGCGAAAACAATAGGATCTGTAGTGTCAACGATAGTAACTACTACATCAGTTGATGCAGAGTTCCCGCAGTTGTCAGTAGCAGTTATTGTGTATGTGATCACAAGGGCACAACCAACCATTTCTTCAGAAGAGGTGGTGGTGTAGTCCAAGGTGTTATCACAGTTGTCTTCGAAGGATGCAGTTGGCATTGCATATTCAGTATTGCACTCTACAGTGAAATCTTCAGTCGCTTCTTCAAGGACTGGAGCAATTGCATCTGTGAGTGTAATGATCTGAAGGAAAGTAACGGAGTTACCACAGTCATCAGAAGTCTGATAAGTGCGAAGGATACGACCTTGGCAACCACCGCTTACCAATTCTTCGTCGATAATTGTGATTGTTACATCTGTATCGCAGTTGTCAGAAACTGAAACATAGATACCAGCGTAGTTATCACATGGACGATCGATTTCGATGATACCAAAGATAACCGGCGCAGTAGTGTCAACTACAGTGATTGTTTGGGTATCGGAAGCAGGATTACCACATTCGTCTTGAACGGTGTAAGTGCGAACGATCTCATAACCACATTCTAGATCATTGATGGCCTCGGTTACGCCTCCGATCACTTCA